>Ga0163148_10004562_pt1 | contig 14413 bp, 7 predicted proteins | sample OliLakLV19MP7P2_FD_148606 | JGI IMG/M metagenome (GOLD analysis project Ga0163148, IMG submission 148606) | Freshwater microbial mat bacterial communities from Lake Vanda, McMurdo Dry Valleys, Antarctica- Oligotrophic Lake LV.19.MP7.P2 | ecosystem: Environmental > Aquatic > Freshwater > Lake >...
TCGCAAAGCTTTGTCGAATTTATTTAGACTCTATTTACTTTTTTGCCTCCCGATTTTTTCGGGACAGGTTGATGCAAAAAAGTAACAAAAAAGATCAAGCCCGCCCGGCTGACGCCAGTCGGACGTTGCTGTGAATAAAAAGGCTCCCGACTTTCGGGACAGGTGAAATTTTTCACATCAGCCTAAAATCAAGGAACTCGCCGGAAGAGTTCAATAATTTACAGATTGTGCCGGCTCAATCCGCCGCGGCGGATGATTTCTTTACGGCTGATGTGAAAAATTTCTAGCACTTTTTATTCAAGGCCATAACCAGCCTTCGTTTGCGAACAAAACACCTAATTCTATATTTTTTAACTATCGTGTAAAATATTTTTGCAATTTAAACCCATTTAATTATTACTTTCCTGATATAACTTCTTTGTTGCAATCTACCTGTGTAAATTTTATCTATATGAACTTTTCATAAAAAACCACTATCACACCGAACTGAAATTTCAACATACGGTGTAGGATCTTATCAATAAGCAATGGTTCTTATATTTTAGAAATAATGTATTTAATAGTTAATCCCTATTTGTTTTCATAACCAATTTTGGCGTTCTGTCTATCTTAAAAAGTCCCCAGTGTTTTTCGGGTTCCATTGGTTCGTGAGAGCCTTTCCATGATTCGTCAAAGGCTTCAAAAACAAAGGTTAGAATTCCCTCGCTATCCGTCCAATTAACCAGATCGTTATAGTACATTTCCTGGTTTTCTTCGCTCACATGTTGCGCTTCTATGCCTCTTCCGTTAGAATTTGTGGCCCATCCTGCCTCAGTAATTAACGTAGGTTTATGCGGATACATATTGGCCACCGCAAAGTAATTTTCTTTCGTATAATTTAAGGCCTCGTGAATATTTTTATATTCCCAAACAGGATAGGTATGTATGGATATAAAATCGACCTCATCTACCAGCGGTTTCAGTTTACTTAACCAGGGCACATAATTTTCGCAAAACGTTACTGGTTGTTTCGCACCTGCTTTAATCCTTTTTACATAGGCGATAACACCCGAAACCGATACATAATGATCTGTCCAATCTACACATGCTTCGTTGCCCGCCGAAAGTGTGCAGATGATGGTGGGATATTGATTGGCTAAACCAATGAGTTTATTTACCTGGTTTAAATTTTGCGAACGGTTTTGATCTAGTTCTACTTCTGTGTAAGCACCACCACCCCAGGGGCAACCAAAATTATTTAATTCGGCTACAATGTAGGCGCCAAGCATAACCCGGAAAGGCAATTTTTCTTTTTCAATTACCTGCAAAACTGTTTCGGCATGTTCATCACAATCATATAAGCGGAGGTATTTCCAGTGTTCCTGTAGTAAAAGCAAATCTTCTTTTACCTCTTCATAAGAAGGGGATATCCCGCCGGGCTGCTGACCTTCTCTAAAACCAGAATAACAGATGGCTCTGCCAGGCGATAAATTCAATGCTTTAAAACTGTTCATTAATATTTCAATTTTTCATTTTTGTCCCAAATACCCCAGTAAGCTCCCACTTCTCCTTCAGCCCCAACTTTCCACGATTCATCAAATGAGGAGAAATAAAAAATGTCAATATTCTCTTCCTGCGACCAAAGCTGTGTATTAATAAAATATTTGATTGCATTTTCTTCAGACGGATGTGAATCTTTAAAGCTTTCACCCTTACCTGGCCATCCCGTTTCGGTAATAATAACTTTTTTACCATTGCCAGCATGAAGGGCCTGGTGATACATTTGCTTCATATGACCCAATGAATATTCCAGGTTACAGCCCTCCCAAAAAGGATAGCAATTGGTTAATATCACATCGCAGGCTGCAGTTATCCTTGGTTTAATCGTAAACTCGTAGTAGGCATCTACATAGCCTACAGGAATATTTTTAGGAATGGCGTTTTTTACCCTTTCAATAAAGGCAAGCAGTTCATCTTCGGATAATTCTTTTCGATACATCACCTCATTTCCAACTGCAGCAATATCTACAAAGCCTTCATTCGAAAGTTTGATTAAGCCTTCAATTTCTCTTTCGTTCACTTCCGGATCATTGCCCAACCATGCGCCTACCAAGGTTTTAATGCCAAATTCATGCGCAATCATTGGGATAAATTCATTCCCTTCTGTACAGGAGAAGGAGCGCACCCATTTGGTATAAGGAGCAATTATTTTCATCCTCCGCCGAACCTGTTCTTCAGAAATAATGTCGCCGGGTTTTTGTCCGTCTTCATACAAACTAAAACAAAATCCGTGTATCCCGTTTTTAAATATATCTGCAAATGAATTTTTTAATTCATCAGATGATTTACCTGTGAAATCAAGTCCATGATAATTATTAGTGGCTATATTTTTATCAAATTGTAGCTGATAAAGTGAATCTTCTTTTCTGCTGAATGACATAGTTTTTATTGTTTGTTTTTTTGTAAAATCAAATTTATTATCCTCGTTTGTTGTTTATTTCAACACATTAAATACCAGCCCTCCCACAGGAATAATCTGTGCAGGCTGGAAGCCAGGCAATAACAACAACAATAATGCAGTAATTGACCGGATTTTCACCACAAAATTCCCGGATATGATTCGTATAATGATTTGAAAACAGTATATCAAATTTTAAACGGATTGTAATATTTCATCGTTTTTTCTACTCACTAACGCTGCTTTAATTGCCCTTGCTTTTTCTTCTGTTAAGTCATAATTCCTCATTACCCACATGGCTACCAAAGTGCCTGCAATTGGAATGCCTGAGAAGACAATTCTTAAACCGGTAACTGCTCCATCGGGCTGAACTGGTAAATTTGGATCGAACCCTACTACCGACATTATAACGCCGGTTAGTAATCCGGCAATAGCAAATCCAAACTTTACCATCCACCAATAAATGGCACCGAAAATTCCTTCTCTTCGTTTACCTGAAGACAATTCATCCATATCGCAAACATCTGCCGTCATCGACATCATTAACGTAAACAAACTTCCAATACCAAACGAAAAGAAAGGCAAAGCGAACAAAAACATGTAGGGTTTGCCCGGAACAAAGAAAAACCAGAACATGACATACCCCAAAATGGATACTGCCTGTGCGGCTAAAAAAGCATTCTTTTTACCCATTTTTTTTGACATTTGAGCTACAATGGGTATTACCACAAAAGTGGTAGCCAAAGCACCCACACTTCCAAAAAGTGTTGGCCAAATACCCGCTGCGCCTGCAGCTCCATTAAAAAGGTAATAGACTACAATAAAGAAGGTAAAACCGGCAACCGTATTAAAGGCGTTAAAGATTAAAAAAGTTGCAATACAAAGCTTGGTAAAGGGTTTGTTTCTAAAAGCCTCTTTAAAACTTTCAAAAATTTCTTTTAAACTACCACCAATGGTTTTAAACGTTAATGGTGAATAACTAAGTTCATTTTTAGTGGACTTGCTCTTAATAAAAATGGCAGGCATCATCGCCAGTGCCATACACGAAATGCCTACCCACACTGCCAGTGTTCTTGTGGCGGTATCTGCATTGGGAAACCATTTGGGGTCATACATCACCACCCAAAACCACGGCGCAATTACCCATGCCCATTGGCCAATCCACTGTGATATGGCCATGATGCTGGTACGTTCATGAAAATCATCACTCATCTCATATCCCATTGCCACATAAGGAACACTAAATACCGACAGACCAATATAAAATACAAATGACCATAACAGAAAGAAAATGAAATTATAGGTAACTCCATTTTCTCTATATAACTGCCACATTATTACAAAAGCAAGTCCCATAATAATTGACCCGATAAAAACATAATGCCTGCGTCGTCCCCATTTTGATCGGGTGTTGTCCGAAATGAAACCCATAATCGGGTCAATAAAAGCATCAAATATTCGTGGCAGGAAAAATAGAATTCCCCACATCCAGGCGGGAAACTTCAAATCCTGCACCAATACAACCATAAAAATGCCTAAGGCTGCAGGAAACATTTGGTTAGCTAACATACCTAATCCAAATGCAATTTTTTGCCCCATTGGAACCAAATTGCCGGAGCTCGTATTGTTGTTTGACATGTTTAAGAGTTTGTGTTTTAGAGTTATTTATTATGGTTTACTAATTATTGTTTGCTACGGCAGGCTGTCATTATATTCCGTATTAATTTTTTTCATTTGTTTTTATTTTTTAATCAATGCAGCAGGAGTTTGAACACTCATCCATAAAGATTTAGGATCGCCATTGTATGTTTTGGTAATGGGTTTGCCGTTACGGGTTAACCCCTTAAAAACACCTCTATCAACCAAGTGCCAAATAGCATATTTTGCCTGCGATTGCAGGTTGATTAATCCAAAATGATTTTCTGAACCCAATGCATTTTTGCTGTCTTTCCATTGTTCATCAAATGCTTCAAAATAAAAAAGAGAAATTCCTTCTTTGGTTGCCCATGCCCTCATGAGTTCATGATACAGCGCCGATTTATATTCATCCGTTGCTTTTGATCCGGTGTTGCCATATAATTCATTTGCCATAGAAGCCCAACCGGTTTCGCCAATATGAACCGGTTTATCTACACCAATTGATTTTATATAACTTACCACACTGGTATATTGAGCAATCGCATAGTCTCTTGCCCTTATCATTGCTGCCTTAATTTTCTCTTGCTCTGATAAAAGTTTTTCATTTTCCAAAATGCCCCAAAATGTGGGGTTGTAATGGGTATCATGCATAGGGTAGGTATGCAGGGAAATATAATCCACAGCTTTGATGAGTTGATTTAACGCATCTACATGGTACTCTTTACCACCACCTCCCCAAGATGCAAAATTGTCAGAACCCGTTATCCATACATCCTTGGATAATTTCCCCTGCTTCTTTAAAGCCTGTAAATAATTTACCCACTTTAATATGATGCCCGGCTCTACATAATAAGCCCATGCCCATTTTACCATCGCTTCGTTGCCAACGGAAATAATCTTTACAATATCCGGGTATTGGTTTGCCAACCGTATTGCCTCGGCTATTTCTGTTGCATTGCGCCCGCTACCTTCATTACGGATGGGAGCATTTGCTGTATAAGCATTTTTACATTCTATCCAGGCACCCAACATTACATACATTTTAAAACGAGGATTTTTTTTCTTTAATGCGCTGATAGCTTTTAGTAAATTACCAGTTTCTTTATGATGCACATTATAGGTTCTGAGCACCTTAATATTCATCGCTGCTAATATTTTTAAATCGTCCGTTATTTGAGCAACAGTCGGTTCAATATCTCTTGTTTTGTCCCTGTATCCGCCGTAGGACATTGCCTGGTATTTTGAATTGCCCAGTATTTGTTTAGCGGTTATTTTTTTTGAGTTTACACCAGTTGCTGTTTTGGAATTTCCTGTTGCTGAAATTGCCTCGTTCGGTTGAATGCTGTTAAAGTAATTATTTAGTTTGGTGAATGTGTTCCCCGTTGCATATGGATTAAACTGGTGTACTTCTTTTAAGGTATAATAGGCAGTACGGGGAAATAACTGGTACAAGCCTTTGTTATTGGAAATGCCTTTTGCACAAATTCCAAACCATTCTTCGTTCATGTTATTCTTCCCTTTTATAAAGTCGAAACTATATCCGCCATTCGACCAGGAAGCATTATCATCGTGAATACTTAAATTACTTGTTTGGGCATATTTCCACCAACCGTCGCTGAATTGAAAAGTAAATCCTCCTATACAATTACCACTTTTGCCCATACCTGCAGCGTTTTGATAAATCTCTTTCCAGTTGCCTTTTAGAATTGCAGCTTGTCCATTTTGATTTTCTTTTTTTGTAATGGCATTAAAAGCATCCGAACCAAATTCTGTAAATAAAACAGGCTTACCGTATTCTTTTTTCACTCTTTTAAAAACATCTCCAAAAGAAATTCCCCGATAAACGTTGATTCCTAAAATATCAACGTCCTTACATTCTTTTGCAATTAAATCAAGAAATTGTAAATCTCCGTTGCAAAGTGCAATTGGATGTGATTGATCAATTGTTTTCATCACCACGGCTGCCTCATTAAATAATTTATATAAGGCTATTTTACGCCTGTTGGATTTTCTGTCTTCCACCGGAATATCCTTTGTTTCTGCTCCTTCCCAAACCAGGCCATAATTATTTTCGTTACCCAACAAAAACAACAATAACCCTTTGGTATCTTTATAATCCGTTGCCAGTTGTTTTACTTCTTTTAAAATGAACTCACGGGTATCAGCATCAGCATATTCTGTATTAGCAACCCATTTTTCTTTTATAGTTAAACCATACCTGCCAAAAGTATGGTTGAGCATGGTATAAATGCCATAATTTGAATAAATATATTCTACCCATTTTTTTGGAATACCGGTATAAACCCTGATGGCATTTACACCCATATTTTTCAGCAAAAACATTTCATTATCTAAAGCTGCTTTAATTATACTGTCTGCCTGGTTCCAAAGAATATAAGTATAATTTGTTCCGATGGGGAAATAATCCCAGTTCATTCCATTAATCATCAAGTCGTTTCCATTAACTTTAAGTTTAATGCCGATGTTGTTTTTATTAATCGTTACTTTATCTGCCTGGCAATAAGTAGTTAATGAATAACTGCAAAACATCCATATAAAAAAAACTATTTTCATAAATTTTGTAATCGTATTTAGTGGGTTTTATCAGCAGATAAATAAACAGGTACTATTTTGTTTTTTTGAAAAAGATTCTCGTCTGCAACCATTTTCATTTTTACGCCAACCGTGGCGTTAAATAAACATCTACCTGTTTTATTAACCCCGTTCTGTTAAATATTTCATTGCTCTCCAAAGCATTTATTTCAAGCCCATCTAACTCCGATACTATGCTGCCAACCTGGGTGATTCTTACTGAATTTTTTTCGGCAATATGATATACAAATGGCACCTGGCAAAAGGTAAATGCCAAAGAATTAGCCGGTAAGTTTAAACGAATTGCTTCCTTTTCAATCGATAGATATTCGAATACTTTGCCTTGTGTGAGAAATTCTGATTTTCTTAGTAACCCGGGATTAAAAGCAATCTTTCCATCTTTAACCATAACACCCAATTCTCCGAAACGGGAAATAATATCTTCTTTCACTTGTCCTGTCATGCCTGGTTGTTTGGCCCCACCGTTACCGGGAGTATGGGAGTAAGCATCTGTGGGAAAAGCTCCATACAATTCAGGAGATTTATTTAAACCAATGCCTGCTCTAACATCATAATAATGTTGTACCATTTTTCCAAGCTGTACTTCATCTGTGTTGTTGTGCAATGCAACAAAATAATTCTCGTTAATTGCCAGTAACAATTTTGAAACCATATGCCAGTAGATACAGCCAAGCCCTTCAAATCCATAGAAGGTTCCGGATCGTCCTGTGAAAGACTGATGATCAAATACTTTTTCAAATATTTCAAGTGCTTCGTCTTTTTCTGCTGTACTGTTATTCGATTTCAATGAATTTAAAGACTGTTTTAAATCTGCAGCATTTCTGAAATTTCCATTGAAGTGAAATAAGCCCTCTACATCTTTATAAATGATGGTGCTGTTGTTATCTGAAATAAGCCCGGTAAGCAATTTGCTGCTTTCAACCAATGCTGCAGGCACAATATTTTTTTCTGTAAATCTTGGTAGTTGCCTGTCGGGGTACAGCATATAGCTGTATTGATCCTGGCGGAACATGGCACTCGATTTTAATGCATCCAGCACTTCATTCACTTCCTGTGTATTTAATACTCCTGCACTCAAAACAGCCACCTGTCCTTCCAGCATTTCATACAAATAGCGAATGGAAACAGTATGTTCTTTTATAGTAATGAGGTTGTACGCATGGTATAAATTATCGGTACGTTTATTTTTACGAATCGAATGATCAATATGTTTTAAGGAAGAGTAAAAGAAACCCGTCAGTTCATTTACATCGATTGCTTGTTTGTTTCCGGAAAAGCCTTTGCAGTAAATTATCTCCCTGTAATTGCTTCCTGCATTTGCTACAGCATCCGTAATTGTTTTTCTTTCCTGGTTTGATATATCGCTATTTAGCAAGGATTCATACTGAAGGAATGTTTTGCTGATGGAATAAAAAAATGTAGCAACTTCTTCTGAAACTTCTATTTGTTTGGCAGATGATTCTTTAAACAATTCCAAACAAAAAGCCTGCAGTCGTCTCATATAATACAGCGTAACCATCGATACGCCATTGCCAACCAAGGCATTATTGGCATCATTCCACTCGGGGCGTTGTGTATTTAACCATATACCTGCTTCTGGAACAAAATTGGACAATTTTGCCAGCACCATTACCAGTATTTTTTCTGTAAGGTTTACCTGCAATACGGTTGAATTATTACCCCAAATTAATTTTCCATCACTACCGGATTTACTAACCCGTTCTTTGGTAATTTTATCAGCAGCAAAATCATATGTAATTGTATCAAATGGATTTTTTACCAAATCACTATAGGGCTTAATTCTATAAGGAACATTGGCATAGGCAAAAATATTCTCTGTAAGCATTTTATTTAACGCACCCGGATGGTAGCGTTTTGATATCTCCAGAAATTTTTGCAAATAGATAACCTGGTGATCGCCCCAATAGCCAATATTTGCCCAAGGGTCGTGTGGGTCCGGTGCTTCCCAATCTATTCCTTCTCTTGTAATTCGATATGGATTATATCCATCGGCAGTGGAGGCATTTACAAATTTGCAAATCATGCTCTCTGTAAAAGAGGGGAATGACAAAGCCAGCGCTTCCCAGTTTTGAAAAATATCTCTCCAGTTTCCCTGGTAATTCAGATTCTTTTTTCCATCTTCTTTTTTCATTTCAATAGCAAACAAATTCCATGGCCTTGAAGGATCGCCATGCCGCCTGCTGAAGGCAAGTGGCATGTATTCGTAGCACAAACGAATTAATTGTTTATCTCCATGGATAGTTGCCTCTTTAAGTAATACCGGGTAATCAATCGTTGAAGCAAGTGCCTCTAAAAAAGAACTGTTATTTGAATAAACGGTTTTATTTGCTCCTGAAATAAATTGTAACAAATCTTGCTTTGCAATGGAATAATTATCATCAAAAATTCCGCCCCGCATTGCATTGAATAAAACATTCGACAGATGCCTGTTTTCACTTAGCTTATCGGCTGTTAATTGAAGTCCATCTGCGGCCGCTAAAATATTTACCAGTCCTTTTGTACAATCAACAACATCATTATTTAGCTCCTGTGCAATATGGATGCTGTCTTTAATAAAATGTTTTAAAGTGGCAATGTAGCCCGCATTTTTATTTACCTCCGCTACGATATGCCAAACTTTTTTGTTGTTGCCTGCAATACTGATTTCTTTATGTAGAAAATATGCTCCTCGTGTTGCCCTCACATCAATTTCAGTTTCCACTGGCAATCCCTTTCTGAAATTATTTAATTGTCGTGCAGATAAAAGAATGTTTGCATTCTCTAACCCATCGGACCATACCACTGTTGTTTTCAAAGCCTCGCTGGGCTCTGCTTTATCTACAATAACAGAACTCAACATAAACAGGCCAATTGTAGTACCTGTAACCAACTCATTTTTCTTATACGCATCTACCAGGTTGCTGTAAGATAGTTGGAGCAAGCGGTCGATGCCTGCAGGTAAAATATTTTGAATTCCATCGATGAGTGAAATGTTGCAGGCTGCATCAAGGTTGTTTGTAACAGTAGATTTTTTAATAAAACCATATTTTTCACTGTTCATCCACATGTAAGAAAAAGTAATACCGAGGCCATTATTTATTTCTTCGAACAAAACTTTATTTCCATAAACACTTTTGTAAATATTGCGTTGGATATCATAAACGCCATTGTACTTGTCGGAGAATGGTTCCCACAAAAAACTTCGATCTTCTCTATCGACCAGCAGTATCGTTTTGCTTCCTGATATTTCTGCCGAGTCCTGAATTTTATCAACCGTATAATAAGGGAATAAAGCAATATCCGGATTTTTTCTGCCGGCAGTTACAGCACCATTGCTGGATATAAACATCCAATGATCTGAATTGCTAACGATGGTCATAAAAAACGGATCCATCTGGTGATAGTTGGCTATTTTATAGAACGACTCGCCATTAATATCTTCAAATGATCCGGTGATGGCATTGTTTGAAGTGAGCAATTTACTGTCTCCAATAAGAATTTCCTTTTCCATTTTTTTCATAACCGAAGCAATTAAGTGTGTTGATTATTTATGGCCCGGACTGATTTTTGTTGGCAGAAATTTTTAAAGTTCAACATTGCTCATTCCTGTATTTGTTCGATTCAAATTCAAATTCAAATGCCCTGTGTTGTAAATCTTTAAGCATATTTAAGATTACCGTCTTTGTCCCAAATACCCCAGTAGGCGCCCACATCACCTTCGGAACCTACTTTCCATGCTTCATCAAAGGAAGAGAAATTAAACATCTCAATTTTCTCTTCTGCCGCCCAACTATTTGCATTAATAAAATACCTGATCGCATTTTCGAAAGATGGCATTGAGTTACCAAAAGCGGTTCCTTTATTTGGCCATCCGGTTTCTGTGATAATTACATTTTTGCCATTGCCGGCAATTATCGCCCGGTAATACATATCCTTCATGTACAATAAAGAATAATCAATGTTGCAGCCTTCCCAAAATGGATAACAGTTGGCCAATATAACGTCACAGGCTTCTGTAATTCTGGGACGATTTGCAAATTCATAATAGGCATCTACATAGCCCATCGGTACACCCGGCAACTGTTCTTTAACCTGGTGCATATAACCCAATAATTCATCTTCCGTTAAATCTTTCCTGTACATCACTTCGTTGCCCACTCCAACAATATCAGCATGTCCCGCCTGGGCCACTGTAATAAGATTTTCAATTTCTTTTTTATTGATGCTTTTGTCTCTGCCGAGCCATGCGCCAACCAATGTTTTTATTCCGTACTCATGGGCAATACCGGGAATCAATTCGTTGCCATCGGTGCAGGAAAATGTGCGTATCCATTTTGTATAAGGCCTAATGATATCCATCCGCTTTCTTATTTGCTCTTCTGATATAATAGATCCGGGAGACTGCCCTTCTGTATAAGGGGTGAAGCAAATTCCATGTATGCCTGTTTCGAATGTTTTTTTAAATCCTGCTTTTATTTCATCCTTTGATAATGATGAAAAATCAACTCCCGCCAAAGCCAATAGTGTGTCTGATTTTGCCGCCATTTTAGTTATCTTGTTTTTTACACCTGCTTAATAAATCATTATTTAAAAGATGCTATTTTGCTAATCCTTCCCATACCAGTTTCTAACTGCAATGACTGTTATTGAACTTTTTTGTTTAGGCCTCAACAGTCGTTTGTTTTTAGATTAAAAATTATTTTAGTATTCCTTTTTTTCTTTGTTTAAAAAAAACATGTGGTTAAGCCAGTTGATGAGTACCTAAACATGTTTCCGCTATTTATTGCAATAAAAACACTTACTTTTCAATCAAATTTTTATTGATACACTCTTATATAATCTATCTCCATGGTAGATGCTGTTACAGCCGGATCAATGGTTCCTCCAAAATTTCCGCCCATCGCTACATTTAAAATGAAAAAGAAATTTTGATTAAAAGGTAAACTGCTGGTATTGGTTACTGAATGAATCAATAAATCATCTACAAACATTTTAATAGAAGTGGCTGACCATTCCAAAGAGTATTTATGAAATTCCGTTGTTGCATTTGAAATAACCCTTGATCCGCCATCGGCATTGCCGCCAAATCTGCCCGGATAATGCAGGGTAGCATGAATTTTATTCAGTTCTTTTCCTACGTGTTCCATAATATCAATTTCTCCGCATGCGGGCCAGGATACTGAACTAATATTACTGCCCAGCATCCAGATTGCAGGCCACGTGCCAACACCTGCAGGTAATTTTGCTCTTGTTTCTACCCTTCCATATTTTAATGCATACCTGTCTTTTGAAAGTAACCTGGCAGAAGTATAAGGGCTGCCGCTGTAGTTTTCTTTTATCAGATTGATCTTTAATGCACCGCCTTGTACAATTGAATTTTCCCGCCTGTCGGTATAATTTTGTGATTCATTATTTCCCCATCCACCAGCTCCAAGATCGTAACCCCAAACGGCAGGGTTAGGCGCACCGTCTATATTAAACTCATCAGACCAAACCAATGCAAGCCCTACTGTTACTGTAACCTGAATGGATGTTGTAAGAGTTTTACCGCTGCTGCTTTTTGCAGTTGAATTTACGGTGTAGGTGCCGGAAGCAGGATACTTATAAATGATGGGTCCGGTAACATTGGTTTGAAAAATTCCATTACCAAAATTGTAAGCGTAAGTAACGGCATTGGTTGCCGTGGAGGTAAATGTTACATTGCCACTGTTATCAGGATTAACAACAGCAGTTACTACCAGGTTGGTTGGCGCATCATTCGTATTATCCGGCACGCCATCCTTACCGCAGGATGACAGCATAAGCGTAAATACAAAGAATAAAACAGCTACGTTTTTCATAAACTTTTTTTTATTTTTTAGTTATAAAATATTTTTACGGATAACCTGTATGGATCCACTATTTTTTGAAACGACGATTTTACTTTCCTTTTTTCCATTTAATGTTATCATATCCCTTACATCTCCGGGAACAAAAAGTCCACTGATGTTTCGGGCAACCGGTTTAAAATCTCCCTTATTATTTCCTTTTAACAGCAAGCCTAAACTGGCGTCGTTGTTTCCTTGCTGAACCCTGAAAGGGAAAAAATTTCCTGTTAGTAATAAATCATTCTTGCCATCATCATCATAATCTCTAAAGCTAATGCCATAGATAGAACTAAACTGTGCTTCAATGGGCAACGGTCTAAAGGAAAATTTCCCCTTGTCATTAATAAGGATCGCTGACTCAGTATGGTAAACATAAAATTTTTGTGCAGCTGCAATTTGTTCTTTTGTTATAATATTCTCCAGGGTTGCGCCTGCATAATCCGCATATTTTAAAAACACTTTGTTTAATTGCGGCATCTGCTCCATTAGTTCATCTCTTGAATGAGTAGGGTAGGGCTTACCTTTTATAAATCTTGTCATGATTGGATCGATACTTCCATCATTGCTAAAGTCTGCTGCATAAGTTACCATTGGTTCTGCCGGACTACATTTAAAATTTGTATTACATCCAATGTTACCAACAACCAAATCTATGTCTCCATCCTGGTCAATATCTGCCGGCAGAATCTTTCTCCAAAATCCATTTGTTGTTGACAGACCGGAAGCTTCGGTGATGTCAGTAAACTTAGCGCCATTGTTATTGTGAAATATTTTTATGGGCATCCAGTCGCCACCTAAAACCAGGTCGGGCCATCCATCTTTATCGATATCTGTCCATACAGCATCCGTCACCATTCCGGCATTGAACAAATTACCACCGCCAGCTGTAGGAGTGATATTGGTGAATTTTACCTGCCTGGTTATTTTATCATAATCATTTCTCAACAAAATATTCCCCCCAACCATTGGGTACATTCCCGGAACGGTTCTGTCTCCAACAAACAAATCAATATCTCCATCTTTATCAAAATCCACGGCAGCCACACAGCTGCCGCTATAATCTTCCTGAGGTAATGAAGCTGCTGATTTTGAAAAATTTCCGATGCCGTCATTCAGGTAAAGCCTGTCCTGTAATTCCGGACCGGGAGCCATCCATTCATTGCCACCGCTTACAATGTACAAATCTTCATCACCATCATTGTCTGCATCAAAAAAAACGGATGATACATCCTCACATACTGCATCTTTTTGCCATGGCTGGCTGTTGGATCTTTTAAATTTTCCATCCTCCAGCTGAAGATACAAAACACCCGCCTGTCCGGAAGGACCGCCAATAAAAAGATCCTCCAATCCATCTTTATTTACATCTGCCTTACACATTTTAGGGCCTTGTTTGGAAAGTTCAAAAGGGATAAGATATTCCCTTTTAAAATCTACGTAAACATTTTCGTTTTGTGTAAAATCAAGGCCGGATAATTGGGTAATATCTTCAAATAAAAGAGGCTGTCTTGCTGCAATTGCTGTTGCCTGCCGGCTTGCTGATTTTGTAATATTGACCGTTGTATTTATGGCAGGATTTTCAATAATGGTTTCTGCAGCTCCATTCCAGATTACTTTGATCTTGTTAATTTTATTTTGCTTACCAATACCAAAATTCAACCGGTAATCTACAGACGACTGGTAACCACGTACAGGATACATTTCCTGCACCTGTGTTCCGCTATCGGTGTACACAAATACTTTTGCACCAATGCCAAAACGGTTTTTTTGATCGCCCAGCAGGGAAACTTTTATATAATTATTTTTATCCAGTTCGTTGGTATTATTCCGGTATAACCAAACGGGTTCGTTGTTATTG
>Ga0163148_10004563_pt1 | contig 14412 bp, 16 predicted proteins | sample OliLakLV19MP7P2_FD_148606 | JGI IMG/M metagenome (GOLD analysis project Ga0163148, IMG submission 148606) | Freshwater microbial mat bacterial communities from Lake Vanda, McMurdo Dry Valleys, Antarctica- Oligotrophic Lake LV.19.MP7.P2 | ecosystem: Environmental > Aquatic > Freshwater > Lake >...
GCTCGGCGCCCACGCGCCATCAATTGATCTGCCACCTGGACCGCCAGCGCGGGGTCGAGTCCGCGCGCGACATAGATCGCGGCGAGTTCGCGGTGCTCGGCGGCAGGATGCTTTTCCAGTTCGGCAGACTCGCGCGCCAGATCGGCCTTTTCGGTATCGGCTTGCGAATGCACGGACACGTATTCGCCCGAAACCATCGACATGGCGCCGGCCACCAGCCCGGCCACGCCGGTCATCAGGATGCCGGCCTGCGTCGCGTTCGCCGCGGCGACGCCGACCATCAGGCTGCCGGTGGAGACGATGCCGTCATTGGCGCCGAGCACCGCGGCGCGCAGCCAGCCGATGCGGGAAGTGCGGTGATGTTCAGCGTGGCGTCTTGCCATCGGCTGGATTCCCAAAGTTGACTGGTTGCGCCCACAAGGTAGCGGCGAGCCGGGACGCCGCCGCCGGACCAAGCCGGTTGCAGCGCCATCGCGTTCTTTACCATTTTTCGCAACCGCGCGGACGGCCGGGTTCGGATCACCGACCCGGCGGCGGGCAAACCGCACGTGCCGCCGCGCGGTGGCTACCCGGGCAAGGGTCGGCTCAGGGCGCGATCGTGCGTTCGGCTTCCGGCAATGTCAGCCGACCGTGCCTGCGAGAGTGGTCCAGCCGCTCCTGACCGACACCCTTATCTTGTGCGTTGGCACCTCGGATTCCAGTTTGAGGGCGCTTACTGCCGCCTCGGCCAGTTCCGTGTCGGTGCGCTGGTGCGGCTGCAGGATTTCCACTGCAATATTGTTGCCTACCTCGTTGACGACGTACACGTTACGCATGACTTGACCCGCCGCGGCCTTTTCCGGGTAGTGGGCGATCTGGCCGGTGAGCGTGACCACGCCGTGCGGCATGCTGACGCCTATAGGCGCTGCATCCGCGGCGCGGCGCCATTTGAGTTCATCCTGCACGTTCGTCTGGAATGGCCAGTCGGCGTTCATCCGGTGGCTGGCTTTCAAAATACCGGTTTGAAATGGAAATTCGAGGACTCCCAGTCGTCTTGCGGCAGGTCGCTGCCCGCATGGCGCGCAAGCGATTTCGTCCGCAGGCCGTGAAGCTCGTCCTCGAAGCGGGTGATCTGGGCCAGGAACATCACGGCCAACGCGAAGGCATGGCCGTCGAGCGCCAAGTCGCAGCGCAGGCGAGCCGCCCGCTGCAGCGTGACGATACAGGCCATGTCGAAGCGCAGCGGCATGGCCTGCGGCTCGAACGGCGTAAGAACGCCGTAGTCCACTAGGCTTGCCAGGTCGTCCGCACCGATCTCTGTCAGGCGCGCGACTTGCGAAAGCGAGAGGGTGGCCTCCACGGCGTTCGCGCGGCCTCTCGGGGTTGAAGATTTGTCGTGGGTTTTCAGTTCCATAGGATAGACAATGCGCCCGGCCCCCAAGCCTCGTCTGTTCGGCAGCCAACATTGCGGCATGGTGCTTTGCCGCACAGACCGGAGATCAACCTGCGGCAATGCTGTTGTTCGAAGCCGCAGTGCGGAGCCGGGCTGGCCGGAATCGTCAATTGGAGAGCGGGATGCGGGACGAGGGGTGCACAAGGCGGGGCGATGGCCGGCGCTGCCGGCGGAGAACGCTTTTGGCCGGCATCCTCATGGCGCCTGCGGCGGTCGAGTTCGTGGCCATCTTCCGGGTCCGGCAAATCCATCGCGATGAACATCGTGGGCTGCCTTGACACCCCATCGGCCGGGCAATACCTGTTCAAGGGCGCGCACGTGGAGTCGCTATCGCGCGGCCAGCGCGCGCGGCTGCCTCTTCTCTTCCTCTCCTTCGTGTTCCAGGGCTTCAACCTGCTGGCGCGCACCTCAGCGCAGGAGAAGGTGGAATTGCCGCTGCTCTACTGCGGCGACAGCGCGGCGGTGCGGCGCGAGATCTTCGGCGGCACCCGGGGCCAGACTGGCCTGGGTGCGCAATTGCGCGTCAAGAAGTTCTCCTGCGACGACGTTGCTGGTGCCGCTGCACCCCCGGTAACGCCGCGTCATCGGCAACCGCAAGGTCGGCACGCTGGCGGTGTCGATGGAAGACGGCAGCGACGGCACGCGCGCCAAGGCCAGCCTACGCCAACTGCTGCGCGAGCGGCCGAAGCTGGCCGAGGGCGACGACGACAACTTCAACATCTTCGACACCCAGCAGCCGGCCGAAACCCTGGCCGGCACCATGGGCGTCCTGACGACCCTGCTGGGCGCGGTGGCGGCGGTGAGCCTCCTGGTGGGCGGCATCGGCATCATGAACATCATGCTGGTGAGCGTGACCGAGCGACCGCGCGAAGTCGGCCTGCGCCTGGAGGTGGGGCGCTCGAAGGCGAGGTGCTGCACCAGTTCCTAAATCGAGGCGGTGGTGCTCTCGGCGCTCTGCGGGCTGATCGGCGTCACCATCGTCACCGGCGCCTCGTGGGGCCTGTCGCGCTTGATGGCGGTGCCCTATGCGTTCGATCCCGCCATCAACCCGCTGGCCCTGCTGTTCTCCGCCTTCATCGGATTGGTGTTCGGCTATTTTCCGGCGCGCCGCGCCGCGCAGATAGACGCGATCGAAGCGTTGCGCCATGAATGACATGCGTGCCGCCTGGCTGATCGGCGTAGCGGCACTGGCCTGCGTGGCTCCGGCCGCAGCCGACCCGGCAAACCCGGCCGATGCGCTGCGCGCCGAATATGTCTCGCTGGCGGAGCGCTTGCAGCAGAGCCCGTTCGGGCGGGCGCTGCTGCTCGAATCGACGGAAACGCCTCAACGCCTGTCGGCCACGATCCGCGCGGTCGTCGACCATCCGTTCGAAACCCTGCGTGCGGGTCTCGACAGCCCGGCACGCTGGTGCGAGTTGATCTCGCTCCACAGCAACACCAAGTACTGCCGCGCCTCGGCGACCGCCTCAGGCGGCAGGCTCGACGTGCGCATCGGCAAGAAGACCCCGGAGGATCTGGCCGGCGTGCCGCGCCTGGAATTCGACTACAGCGCCGCCGGCGCATCGGCGCAATACATGAAGGCGACGCTGGTGGCGCAGGACGGGCCAATGGGTACCAGCGACTACCGCTTTTCGCTCGAGGCGATCGGGCTCGCCGATGGCCGCAGTTTCCTGCGCATGCGCTATTCGTACGCGGTCGGCTTCGCCGGGCGTCTGGCGATGCAGGCCTATCTCGCCACCGCCGGCCGCGGCAAGGTCGGGTTCACGATCACCGGGCGCCGCGCCGACGGCCAACCTGAATACATCGGCGGCGTGCGCGCCGTGGTCGAGCGCAACACCATGCGCTATTACCTGGCGCTCGATGCCCTGCTCGAAGCGCAGGCCGCGCCGCCGTCGGCGCGTTTCGAACGGCGCCTGCGCAGCTGGTTTGCCGCCGTCGAGCGTCATCCGCTGCAGTTGCACGAAATGGAAATCAACGAATACCTGTCGATGAAGCGCGCCGAGCAGGCGCGCGAAAAATCAGCGCCCGCCGGCTAGCAGCCTTTCGGGCTTGGGAAGCGTCGAAAAACGCTGCCACCGCGCGCGGTTCCGTGGCGCGCGCTGCGGTGCTGCGGCGCTGCGGGGCGAGCCTGCGCCCGCGCTTTTAGAATTGCAGGCCGTTGAGCTGCACCGTGACGGCCGATTCGAAGCGCGCCAGGCTGCTCATGGTCTGGCTACGGATCAGGGGCACGGCGTCCTTGTCGGCATCAAGCACGAAGCGCTTCTTCTTCACGTCCAAGGTGAGCGCCTTCCACGGCACCGCGAACAGCATTTCGCTGGCGCCGGCGCGGCCGGAAAACGACAGCACCACATAGCCGATGCTGCCGCTTTGCATGTCCAGAACGATCTCCTTGATGCCACCCAGGCTGCTGCCCTTCTGGTCGACCACATCGTTGCCCAGTAGCGGTTGGGCGCTCAGGTGCGGTGCGACCGCACCGCGACTCAGGTTGCCCGGGGTCATGGCGTGGGTGTCGTGCGTTGCGTAGCTCATGTGCATCCTTTGAAAGGGGACTCAGGGGGTGCGAAGCCCGGCCGCCGGGAGCCTGACGGCGGCTGCAGCGTTTCGCAGACCCGAACAGAATGGCATGGCCAGGCACGCTTTTCCGTGCGACGTCGAACAGATGGCGCGTGCCCGTGCGTCATGTCGGCCGGGCGTGCCAGTGGACCGGCGCTGTTGGTATGCCGGGATCGGCGGGCATAAGCCTTTCGTACTCGCGCCGCACCACGCGATAGCATTCGCATGCCCGTGCCTCGAGCCCGGGACGATCGAGCACCGTGATAAGGCCGCGGCTATAGCGGATCAAGCCGTCGCGCTGCAGTTGCCCGGCGGCCTCGGTGACGCCCTCGCGCCGCACCCCGAGCATGCCGGCGAGGGTCTCCTGGGTCACATCGACGATGTTCGACGGCAGACGATCGAGGCTCAAGAGGAGGCGGCGGGCGAGCCGCTGGTCGACCGCATGGAAACGGTTGCACACCGCGGTCTGCGCCATCTGCGTGATCAGCGCCTGGGTGTAGCGCAGCAGCAGCAGCCGCAGCGCGCTGTTGCCTTCGAGTGCCTTCTTCAAATCGCCGCTGCGGATGCGGTAGGCGTAGCCGGCACTGACCACCACCGCGCTGGACAGTGAGCTGGCGCCGCCCATGAAGAACGCGGTGCCGACCAAGCCTTCGCGTCCGGTTACCGCGTACTCGGTCGAGTCGCCGTTTTCCAGCAATTGCGTGAGCGATGCGATTCCGCAGGTCGGAAAATGCACATAGCGCTGGACCTCGCCGGCCTCGTAGAGAGCAAGTCCGACCGGTAGCGATACCCCTTCGAGCAGCGGCAGAAGAGCGTCGGAACCCGCACTGATCAGGTTGGCCAGCAGCAGGTTCTGCGCCGGGTGCGGTGGCTGACTTCCCTGTGCGAGCAGGCGCACCCGGGCCGGCCGGGCGGCGTGCGGCCGCGGCGCATCAATCACCTCGTCATTCGATAGATCGGCATTCATTGTGCGGCCCCCCCGGGCGTTGTCGTGACCGAAGCATTGGAACCCGCCAATCCGGCGGGCGTCTCGTCCGGCACAGCGACAGCAACTGTTCGCGTTGCCGCAATGCCAGACCAGCCATTCAACACTACGTGGTTCAAAGAAAGTCGTTTTGACCATAGTCAACTGCGCGCTTCGCCATATGTGCGACAGCGAACGGACAGCGTGCGAAGCCAGCAGATTTGAAGAAATTCGTTGCACCGTCTCACGGTACGTCATATTTCCGCCTGGCGCGAAAAACATGTTTTCATCTTGTGTTTGCTGGCGCACAGACGAAGGCGGCGCGATCGTGCCGCAAAGGGCCGGATACGCTATATAGCCCATGGGCGCGGCGTTCGGCCCGCGCGCGGAAGATTCAATCCCATGTGTGGGCGTGCGCACCATGTCTGCGCGGTCGCACTGTTAACATGGCATCACAGTCGAGTCCGCCAGCGGGCGGGGCGGCGAAGACGGGCATCGAGTTCCGCCGCCTGCCCGATTCCAAGCACACAGGATACCCGGAGATCACATGCCCGAACAAAAGGCCAAGGCCGCACTTTCACAACGCCTTCGCGAGCGCGCCGAAGGCCACCTCGACAAAGGGGACGCGCCGCGCACCCAGGGCTGGACTACCAGCATGGAGGCGCTTGGCTTCCTGCACACCCTGGCCAGCAGCCCGGCCAGCGCCGGCGACGCCATGAAGCTGTTGCACGAACTGCAGGTGCACCAGGTCGAACTGGACTTGCAGCATGAACAGATGGAGCAGTCGCAGCAGGAACTTGAGCTCGAACTTGGACGCTATGCGGGATTGTTCGATTGCGCCCCCGTCGGGCTGGCCAGCGTCGACCGCGACGGCCGCATCATCGAGGTCAACCCGGTGGCCGCGCAACTGTTCGGCATCGAGCGCGACGAGCTTCCCGGCCGGCGCGTAGCGGCATCGCTGGCGGCGCCGGATCGGAAACGCCTGGAGACGGCGTTGCTGCGTCTCGGCGCGGGCGGCGCGCGCGAGTCGTTCGACGCGACTTTCGCAGACGGCGACCGCAAGCGTTCCCTGCGCATCATGGCCAACGCTTGCCCTGGCGGCGCTTTCATGCTGGCATTCGTAGAGCCGGCCTGAGCCGGGGTGTCGCGCCGAGCGCGGCGGCGGAGGCGGCGCGGCGACTCGCCCGCGACTTGCATCTTCCCTTTCCGGGCACCACCGGGTTTTCGGCAGTCAATTCACGGCGCATGCGCCAATTGCACGAGACCTACACGGCGCCGGAATCTCTCGCGGTTTGTGCGGGAAATTCCTTCACGAACCAATACCCGTGTCCTGCTACCGGTGGTATTCGCGGCAACACCCTCACAAGCTGTGAAAGAGAGAGTCGTCGCCATACCGTGGGGGCCTCGCGTCAATCTGCTGGCCAGGAAAAGAGCCACAACTTCGCCGTCGTGCTGCCGCAGCACCTGGCCTGGCATGCCGGGCAAAACGAGCACGCTTTAAAGCGCTGGCCGGTGGCATGTTCGCTCGCCTGCACCGGAGCCCGGGCGGCGGTGATGACAGGGGGGATCGGCGATCAAGCGCCAACCGCGTCAGCGCGCGCGATGCGCACGATTTCGCGGGCGATTTCCTCCGGCGACAGCACGAAATCGATGCAGCCGCTGGCCATCGCGCTTTCCGGCATGGCCGCCTGGATCGCGGTATCCGGTGTTTGCGCGATTGTGATGCCGCCCACTTGCCGGATGCCGCACAGCGCCGCCGCGCCATCGCCGTCATAGCCCGAAACGATCACCGCAACCAGCTTGCCTTCCCAGTAGCGGGTCAACGAGCGCAGGAAAACGGTGATCACATCCGGCCAGCCGCGCGGCTTGGAGATCGGCTTGAGGTGAAACGCCTCGTCATCCACATGCAGGTCGCGGTTCGACGGAATGATGTACACCCGATCGGGGCGGATCAGCAGATCTTCCGTGATCAGTTCCACCGGCATGGCGGTGAAGCGCGGCAACACTTCATGAAGCATGGTCGGCATCGTGGTGATGTGATTGACGAAAACGACCGCCACACCCATATCCGCCGGAAGCGCCTTCAGCAGCCGGATGTAGGCATCCAGGCCGCCGGCGGAGCCGCCGACGCAAACGATCGGGAAACTGTTCATTCGCGAGCGCCTTTCATCTTGTGGACGAGGGTTTGCCGTGCGCCAGCAGGGGCGCTACCGCGCACCCTTGTGGTCCTTCTGGCCGTCGTTTTTATGCCGACCAGCAGCTTCGCCGGTTTCCGCCTTGCGTTTCAAAGTTTGCACATCTTCAAGCTGCGGCGGTGGTGCTTGCGGCGGCTTTTGTTGCGGCGTGGGTGGCTTCTGTTTCATCTGTGGCTCTCGGGAGGTCGTGCGTTGTCGGCAAGGCGCCGCGCCACCAACAGCCTATGTCTGCCTGCGCAAAACGACCGTGCGGCAGCGCACATTGGCCGCGCGCGCGCCGCGTGACCGCTGCACAGCAGTCACGCACGCTCCGGCAGGGCGCCAACGGATACCGATTGGATCAGGACGGCTTTGCCCGGCGCCGCACCGGTGCCGCAGCGGGTGTCGTTCCTTTGCCGTCATGGCGGGCGCCCTCCTCTTCAGCGCGCTTCATCGCGGCGGCTTCTCCGGGATTGCGTGGCGCCGCCGCTGCAGCGGCGGCGGCCACTTTGCCGGACTTGGCAAATTTCGCGGCGGCCTCGTCGTAATTTCGCGCAGCCTTGTAGTTGCCTTCGCCGAATTCTCGCTCCGATCCCGGCACGGCGGGCGCGGGCTTTGGCCCCGCGTTCCGGTCCTTCGTAGCGGCGTCAGCCACAGGGGCCGCAGTTCCGGCGTGCACCTGGGCGATGATGTTGCGATTGTCGGCCGGTTCGGTCTCGTTTGCCTTCAGGGGGGCGTTGCTCTTTTTCATGGGTTTCTCCTGGTGGTCCTGCGGTGGGGAAATTAAATGCGGCTCGACAGGCAAGCGCGCTGGTGGTCCTCAGTGTCGGGCCGGCGGCAGCAGTCTTCATCGCGAACGCGGTAATTCGACCTTGTAGTCGGGCTGTTTCAATTCGCCCGCGCGCCAAGCGGGCAACCGTGCCATCGCTGCACCAGCGCGACCAATTTCAGCCTGAACGGCAAGACTAGCCCGGCGGCGCAACGGCAACCGTGCGATAGCGCACGCTTTCTTACGCGACGCGCATCGACGGCAGCGGCGCGCCCGGATCGACTACACCGAAACGCTCGTATTCCGCTATCACCTGGGCGCCGAACAACAACAGCGTGGCGACGATTTCAAGACTGAGAAGAACGACGATCGCGGTGGTGAGGGAACCGTACACAACGCTTACCTGGGACAAGGTGCCGAAGTACCAGACCAATCCGTGGCGGATGATTTCCCATAACACGCCGGCGCTGGCGCCGCCGATCAGGGCATGGCGCACCGAGACGCGCCCGACCGGCATGAAATAGTAGATCGACGACAGCAAAAGAATCTCGGCCGCGGTGGCGACGCAATACAACACCACACGAGACATGCCGTCGAGCGACCAGACATGTCCACCGAGAACGATGCTGGTCTTGCCGAATGCGGCCAGATCGACCAGCACGTAGGTGCCCAGCAGCAGCAACACCCCGATGAACACCATGTAGGCAAAAGGCAGCAGCATCGAGACCGCCATGGAGCGCCGGCGCACCACGACCTGGTGCAGCAGAATCACCGACAGCGCGTTTTCCAGCACCTTGAATGCGAGCGAACTGAAAAAAAGCAGGGTGCCCAGCAGCACCCAGCCGACGGCGGCGCCGGTCTGCCCAAAGGCGCGCAGTTCGCGCACCATTTCCGACGAGCGGCCCGGCGCCACGTATTCGAGCGCACCGCGCAAGGTCGACAGCAGCACCTCCTGCTCGATCACCAGTGAAAGCACGATCACCAACAGAATGAGCAGGGGCACGATCGACAGCAGCGCGTAGTAGGCCACCGCGCCGGCCAGGAGAAGGCCCTGGTTGGCCTGGAACGCGTTGAACACCTGCAGCCAGAATGCGAGTGGGTGCTTGAGAATATGGGCAAGATGCGGCGGCAGGCGAAGATGCATCAGCGTACGCCCGGCCCAGGCCTGCATGCGCCCGACCAGGGCAAGTCTCGCCACCCACGCATGCCCCCTGCCGCAGCCGCGCCGGGCGGCGTGCGGCTATCTTCTTGGAGGTAGACGGCGATCACAGGTCTCATGTATGTTGTGCGCGAGAAATTCGGCGTGGAGCGCGGCCGGGAAGACAAGTTATCCGTTCCCGCGGCAGCGCCGCTGTTCCCCACCGCACACAAGCCGCCAATTCGCTGGCGCGCAGCCACACCGGAACGTTTGCGCCAGGGATACGATGCAGCCGGTCGATTGCGCCTTTTGTGCGTCAGCGCACCGAATCGGTGAGGCTCACGCCCGACAATTGACAACAGTGAAAGTTTGCCTGCCGTGCCGTCACTGGCAACCCGGGTGACCGCGTCGCAGGCGCAACGGCATCACTGGCCGGCATATTCACAATAGCGTTTTCGGTGCCGCCCCACTGGCACATCACATACCTGTCGTGTCAACCTGGAGCATCCCGTGAAAACCTCTACTGCGATCATGATTTCCGCAATTGCAATTGTCGCCGCCTGCGGCAAGAGCGACCCCGGCTTGCCCAACAAGAGCCCATCCAGCCCGCCGCCGATCACCATCGACGACGTGAAGCCGGCGCTGCCGGTCGCGCCATTGCCGGAAATTCGCTCGGCTGATCCGACACCCGGCCCGTTGCCCGGCCAGGCGAACGATCATTCCAGCCCGGACTTCAAGCGCGGCGGCACGGCCGCGAAAAAATGAATCCACTTACCGGAAAAATGTGCAATCGTCCGGTCCTCAAAAGGCACCTGGCATAATGCACGCGGCCGGGTCTGCCCGCTCACCTGCTGGCAAGCTTTATCCCAGCGTTGCTTGATCGGCCCAACGTGACCCGACGACCCACGTCCGTCCGAGGCTGCTAGACCCTGTCCCAGGCGGCCGGGTCGCCGCCCTCGCCTCATTCCAGGCAAGCCGCGACGTGCCCCTCTCGCGGAAGTAAGCTGATTCGAGATCACGTTCAGAATCGGCAAACCTGCGGGGGCCGAACCGATGCCGGGCGGAATAGCCAATCCGACAGGCCGGCACGTAGTCGTTGTAGCCGTAGCCTTTTTGATGCTACGGCACGCCTGCATAGTGTTTCGACCAATCGGTGGCTTCCACCGTGGGATCGAGGGCATCCCCGACCTCCTTGCCGGCCAAGCCGCCGATCAGGGTACCCGCGGTAACGCCGATCACGGTTCATTGCAGCTGGCAAACTTGCCGGTCCCGGAACCGACGGGACGCGCGCCGGGCGCACCGGTTAACCGGTCACGATGGACGATGATTTATGCAGCACCGCCTACCGAGCTTCATCGGTGGGTGCGGGTACCGCAAAACAGCGAATCTCGGAATGTTCCTGATTCGAGAATACGACGCGCCATGACAGGCACTCTGTGCGTTGCCCAACACAAGCGCGCAAGCAATGTGCCTTATCGAACACAACATATTGTTTTTATTGAATAATATATAATTCCTTCTGGCTTGAACAAGCTCGACGATCGCCGCTTGAGGCGCTTGGACGACGAGCACTTGCGAGGAGGACCGATGACTGCTTCGACCGTGCGGATGTTCCTGGGTTGCCTGGGGTGTCTGAGTGCACTGATTCTTGCCGCTCCGCAAGCTGCCATGGCCGCTTTGACCGACTACCCGTTCCGCGTCGTTACGCGAGCAACCGGCACCGACTATCTGGTCAGCGCCGTCAATGACGGCCCCGCTCCGATCAGCGTGGTCGTCAACCCAAGCGGCGAAAACTTCGCATCCGATCGCATCTGGCCGGTGACGGCCATCGTCCCGCCGTACAGCACCGTTGCGCTGGCGCGCGCCCGTGCAAAAGACCGCGACGGCGCCCCCTTCAAGCACCGCTTCGTTTACAGCTATCACTACGGTCGCCTGGATGCGGCACACGATGACGCCGCAAGCTATCGCCTGCCCTTCGAGGACGGACAAGAATTCATCGTCAGCCAGGGCCACGGTGGGGTCCTCACCACCCACAACGACCGCGCCAGCATGAATGCGGTCGATTTCGACTTGCCTTTGGGAAGCGCGGTCCTTGCGGCACGCGCCGGCGTCGTAGTCGACGTGACCCTCCATCACCGGGACGGCGGCAACGACATCGGATTGCGCGACAAGGCCAATACCGTATCGATCGTGCACGACGACGGCACCGTTGCGGAGTATGCGCATCTTGCCCCCGGCGTTCCGCTGCTAACGCTAGGTCAGCGCGTGAACACCGGAGACCTGCTCGCTTACTCGGGCAACACCGGCTATTCCACCGGGCCGCACCTGCATTTCAGCGTTTCGCGCCCGGTCGTGAACGACGGCAAGGTGAGCCGGGAGTCCTTGCCGGTGCTGTTCTGGACCGACGACTCGGCGCAACGCTTCCAGGCGCGAACCGGAACGAGCGTGCGGGCAAGCTACGGTGCGTCGGCAGCCAGTGCCGTGGCCCCGGCTGCGGACCTGAAACGGAAAACCAGTGCGCCCACCGCGCGCGCCGGCAGCATGTCTATCCGATAGTTCTAACCGCCCTCGAACCAGAAGCCGGGATCGGCCGGCTTCGCCATCCGCTGTGCCACCACCGAGCAGATGCAAATTCGCATGCCTTGGCTCACGGCCGCGCGGGCGATGTCGGGTGCCAGTCGGGTCATCCTGAGCACCTCATTGACCCGCTGGATCAGCCTGGCCTGAATCCGCACCAACGGCGCGGGCGAGTCGCCGATGCTCACAAATATGCCTCTCGCAACGCGCGCTGCCGTACGGATACGCGTGTGCATTCGGCGTACTTTTCATTTGAGGTCGTTTTGCGCACACACGATTTCGATGCAGGATGATCAGACGAGTGCGCAGTGCGGTCAATTGAATTCGAGGAACCATCATGCGCAATTCCAGGCTTTTTCAAATCACGATGAAACGCCCGCTCCTGCTTGCGGTCGCTGCCACATTCGCCGGCGGCTGCGCGAGCACCGCGCCGCCCATAGCCCAGGCACCGAGGGCGCCGGAGCAGGTCAGTTGGGTCGGCCCGCCCGGCCCCGCCGGCCCGGTCGGCGCGACGGGCCCGCAGGGAGCCACCGGCGCGACCGGCGCACCCGGCGTCGCCCTGGCCGGACCCGCGGGACCCGACGGTCCGGCAGGCCGGCAAGGCATGCAAGGTCCCATGGGCGCGACCGGCAGCACCGGCGCCATGGTAGTTGGACGCGCCGGGGTTCCAGGCCCCGCAGGTGCCACGGGTGCGCAAGGTGCGACCGGATTCACCGGCGCACAAGGCAGCAGCATGGCGGGTCCCGCAGGTCCCATGGGACGTGCGGGTCCGCAGGGCATGCAAGGTGTGGTGGGCAGCACCGGACCGCAAGGCCCGACGACCATGGGTCCGACCGGCCCCGCCGGCCCGATGGGCAATACCGGCGGCCAGGGTGCGACCGGATCTACCGGCGCCCAGGGCAGCACCGAGATCGGCGGTATCAGCGGGCCGATGGGCGCCACAGGCGCCGGCGGCAGGCAAGGGACGCCCGGACAGACCGGTGCACAAGGTCCGTTGGCGGGAGGCGGTGGCTGGAGCGCGTACCGCGACTACACATTCAACGTCAACAGCGAGGAAATCCTGCGCGCCGACGGCAACAAGGCACGCGAGATCGCGGACTACATGAACCAGAACCCCTCGCTGCAAGTCGCGATCGACGGTTCCAATGATCGCCGCGTCAACGCTGTGCGCAGTGCCTTGATCAACGCAGGTGTGGCGCCCAACCGGATCCAGACCGGCGCCTTCGGCGACCCGCAGCGCAGGGCGGACCGCAGGGTGGAGGTGCTGGTCAGCACCCGAAACTAATCGATGCGGGTGGTCCGCCCAGGAGGCAGCGAAGAATCCGACGTTCAAGAAGAGCACCCTTTAGTGGGTGCAGTTCCGCGAAGACCGGCTCGCGTGGCTTCGGGTGAACTCATGGTCGAAGTGAATATCCTTTCGCGCAGCTCGGAGTCTTCGAGCTACGCCGGCCTTCCGGCATTCGCCTTGGGCGAGTTCCGCTTGTCGGCTACGACCAGACCCTGCGCTTCACCAATTGCGCCGTGGTGTCAAGCGAACCCTGCTCGGGCCAACGCGGGCGTGGCCGGTGCGTTGTTTGGCTTGATCGCCAATGCAACCTGCGACCTCGGCAACGTAGCGACACTGAAGAACCGGCCGCTGTACCTGAACCTGATCGACATCGCCTGGGGCACGCTTGCGAGCGCACTGGCAACCTTGGCCAGGCGCCGGGCTCTGGGCTCTGGCTGGCTGGTCCTGAGTTTTATCCGTTCTCCATTCCCCATCGGACCACCAACCTGCGGAAAGCACACCTTGAACCACGCACCACGATCCAGGCTGCCCGGTGAGCGATTGCCGGGGTCCGACGTTGACATGACGCAAGACGTCCTGGTGGTCAACGGGCCGCCATTCCTGACCCCCGCGCGAGCATCCGGCATCAGCTTGACCTTTCCGCACGATCTCCGCCCTTGATCAATCCTGCGCGCTCCGATGCGCTGGTACTTTTCGGCGTGACCGGTGACCTCGCCCACAAAAAAATTTTTCCGGCGCTGTACGCCATGGCGAAGCGCGGCAGCCTCACCGTCCCGGTGATCGGCGTAGCGTCATCCGCATTGCGAGCGGCGCAATTGCACGCTCGCGTCGGGCAAAGCCTGCGGCAAGCGGGGGGCATCGACGATCGGCCCGCCTACACCCGCCTTCTGTCGCATCTCGCGTACGTCAGTGCCGATTACAACGATGCCGGTGCGTTCGCGCAAATCAGGCAGGCATTGGGCAAAGCCCGGCGCCCGGCCTTTTACCTCGCGATTCCGCCCGCGCTTTTTTCCACCGTGATTCTCGGCCTGGGCGCCGCAGGCCTGGCGAAGAACGCGCGCATCATCGTCGAAAAGCCCTTCGGCCGCGACCTCGCTTCGGCGCGCGAACTCAATCGCATCGCCAAATCGACTTTCGCCGAGGATTCGATCTTTCGCATCGATCACTACCTGGGCAAGGAGGCGATCATGAACATTCTGTATTTTCGCTTCGCCAACTCCTTCCTCGAACCTATCTTCAACCGCAACTGCGTGGCCAGCGTGCAGGTCACGCTGTGCGAGGATTTCGGCGTCGAGGGGCGCGGCAAGTTCTATGAATCCGCCGGCGCCCTGCGCGATGTGATCGTCAACCACCTGTTCCAGATCGTCGCCTTGCTGGCGATGGAAGCGCCAGCCTACCGGGGCTACGGCGCGGTGCAGAGCGAGAAAGCCAAGGTATTCCAGGCCATGCGCCCCCTGCGCCCGGACGATCTGGTGCGCGGACAGTACAACGGCTACTTGCGCGAGCCGGGGGTGGCA
>Ga0163148_10004567_pt1 | contig 14407 bp, 11 predicted proteins | sample OliLakLV19MP7P2_FD_148606 | JGI IMG/M metagenome (GOLD analysis project Ga0163148, IMG submission 148606) | Freshwater microbial mat bacterial communities from Lake Vanda, McMurdo Dry Valleys, Antarctica- Oligotrophic Lake LV.19.MP7.P2 | ecosystem: Environmental > Aquatic > Freshwater > Lake >...
TTCGTCAAAATATTGAGCGTCGTCTTGTCCTGGAGCTAAAGTTTTCCCCGGAGCAAATCGAGGTTGAGTTTCCAATTCGTTTTGGCAGTGATAAGCGTGCCCGCATTGACCTGGCAATTTTTCATGACGGTGAGCCACATACGCAGGAAAACGTCTGGATCATCATTGAGTGCAAAAGAGATTCTGTTCAACCCTCAGCCAGCAAGGATGGTATTGAGCAATTGATGTCCTATATGGCTGCTTGTGATAATGCCGAGTGGGGGATGTGGACAAATGGACGCTTTAAGGCAGTTAAACGCAAGCTTAGGGGCGATGACGGCAAAACGGTTTATGAGGAGCCGAATGATATTCCGGGTAAAGATGGCAACGTTGAGGAAGTCGATCGCCCAACCCGTGAGTTTCTGAGAAATGCAGTCGGAGATAATTTACTGTTTTCGTTCAAAACCTGTCATGACCATATTCATGTCACGGATGGGTTACAGAAGCAGCCTGCTTTCTTTGAACTTTTGAAGGTAATCTTTTGCAAAATTCACGATGAGCGCAATTTTCCACACCCGTTGGAGTTTTATGCAACGGCGCGGGAGAAAGCCAGTAATGATGGTCGGCTAACGGTTGTGAATCGCATCAGTAAAATTTTTCAGGCAGTGAAGGCGCAGTATCCCGCGATTTTTGATGCCAATGATCAGATTAAACTGCAACCGCGATCGCTGGCGTATGTGGTTGGTGAACTCCAGCGCTATAGCTTTCTCGATACCAATATTGATGTCAAGGGAAAAGCCTACGAAGAATTAGTAGGGGCGAATTTAAGAGGCGATCGGGGTGAGTTTTTTACGCCTCGCAATGTGCAACGAATGACCATTCAGATGCTTGATCCACGAGTAGGGGAGAAAGTTCTCGATCCAGCCTGTGGGACGGGCGGGTTTCTGGTGATTGCCATGAATGAGGTGATCAAGAAACTGCGACAGGAATCGGGCATTAATGAGCAAGTGAGTTCCTGGATGCAAAGCGCCTTGAATGATCGGGTTCGGGAGATTGCAAAACTCAATTTTTTTGGCATTGACATCAATCCAGACCTGGTAAAAGCCACCAAGATGAATATGGTGATGAACAATGATGGATCGGGAAATATCCTCAGACAAGATTCATTGTTGCATCCGCACCAGTGGGAAGATGGATTCCGTAAGGAGTTTGCGAAAGCGGTTGGCGTTGATCCAAAGAGTCTGCGGAGTCCGAAAGACTTAGCGTTGTTTGATTACATTGCGACCAATCCGCCCTTTGGCTCGAAGCTGCCGATTAAAGACCGGGAAACATTAAGCCAATATGAGTTGGGTCACGACTGGCGACCAACAGAATCCGGGTGGGAACGAACGGATCAACTGAAAACCTCTGCCCCACCAGAGATTTTGTTTATTGAGCGTTGCTGGCAGTTTTTGAAGCCCGGTAAACGGATGGGTATTGTGCTACCTAATGCGATTCTAGGTGCACCGGGGTTGCTGTATGTGCGCTATTGGATGCTCAGGTATAATCGAATTGTCGCATCTATTGAATTGCATTCTGACACCTTTCAACCCTTCAGTGGTGTTCAAACTTCACTTCTTATCCTCCAGAAGAAGTTAGAAGAAGAGATCGATGGGGAGGTGATTCAGGACTACGAGATTTTCATCGCCAGAATCAACTCTATTGGATTTGACAAGCGGGGAACCCCAATATATAGACGAAATGAAGATGGTGAGGAAATATTAGTGCCTTTTGGTGAAACAGTAATTTTCCCATCAGAACGGAAGCCGTTAGAGGTAGTGAATTTTATGTCCTTTCAAAAAGTTTTGGATGATGATACGCCTCTGATTTCTGATGCGTTCTTAAATTGGAAGAAGGAAGTAGCCTTACAATGGTAGTAGTTTTAGTACAACAAGACTATTTATCATACGCTCCAATTTTGGAGGTCATATCCTCACTAAATGTTGGTTTGGAGCAGCTATCCTATACCCCAGTATTAGAAAATTCATCTTCTGCTTTAGAATATATATCCGCTACTACAGAGGCAACTCTGGAACAGATAGAAACCTCTATTCAACATAAAACTATTAAATTTAGTGATCTTTACAAGAGTGAGATTCGGTTAGATGCTTCATTTAGTATTGAAACTCAAGCTAGTATTCGCAATGAAATCAAGGATTTAGAGGCTGGCGGACTAAAATTTCAGCCTCTCTGCGGCAAAGATGGTCTGTGCCAGGAAGCTTTTTACCTTTCTAGGTTAAAAAGAGTTTATGTGAAATCTGGAAATGGTATACCTCTTTTATCAAGTTCTGAGATTATTAGCTTACAACCTAAAGCTGACAATTTTTTAAGCCGGAAACATACTCAAAATCTAGAAATACTATCTCCACACAAATGGGATATCTTAATCTCTCGCTCCGGAACAATCGGCAATATTGGTTTGGCAACGGAAGCTTTTTTAGGGAAAGCTCTTTCAGATGACGTTATTCGTTTGCGAGCAGACGATCCAGATACGGCGGGTTATGTTGCCGCTTTTTTACGTAGCCGTTACGGTCGCCCACAACTAACACAGTCTACCTACGGTTCTGTAATTGTTCACATTGAACCAGAACACTTAAAGCGAGTTGTAATTCCTGATTTGCATACCATTCGTCGGATTGAGATTGGTCGATCGATGTGCAAAGCGGGTGAATTGCGAGATGAAGCAAATCGGCTGTTAGACGAAGCCGATCGCCTATTGCACGATCGCCTCAACTTGCCTTATCTCACTACCATTGCTCCAGATACTAATGCTTCTGTGGAGACAACCATCAACGTCTCAGAATGGCAAGGACGGTTAGAAGGAAGTTTTCATGATCCGGGTGCGATCGCTGCCGAGAAGCAATTACACACTCTACCTGTCGAAATCACCACCGTCGGCGATGCCAGAGTCACCAGGGAAGTCCGGGCAATCACCAAGTTTCGCAAGCGGGTGTATGTGGAAAAGGGCGGTATTCCCATGCTTAGCAGTAAGCAACTGTTTCAGATTGACCCCATTGATGTCAAACGATTAGCAAAGGGCGCACATACCAAAGATTTACCCGAAATTCAGCTAGAAGAAAACATGATTGCGGTGACTCGTTCTGGCACCATTGGACGGGTACAAATCATTCCCGCATATATGGCAGACTGGACAGCGAGTGAACACGCAACTCGATTTTTAGCTGCATCCGATATGAATGCAGGCTACCTTTATGCCTGGTTAGTGTCGGATTATGGCTATAGCCTTATGACTCGATGCTCTTATGGGTCAGTCATTCTTGAAGTTGACAAGGAAATGTTCTCTTCTGTACCCATTCCCCTACCCGATCGCACCATCCGCGATGAAATTGGCAATCTGGTACTGAAAGCCAACACCCTACGCGATGAAGCCTGGAGAAAAGAGCAAACGGCGATCAACAAACTCGAAAGTTTAATCTCCAGAGAACCAACTCTTTCAATTAGAAAAGAAGCAACCAACGATACATCTGCTCTTAGAGATGTTCCCTTTGACCCCAATGCCATCCCGATTTGGGAGCTTGCCGCTCAAATTACTGCCTCAATTCCGGCTGAAGAATGGGCAAAGTTACCCTCCGACTTGGCACAAAATTTTGATCATTATCAAGGTCTAAGAGACGATTCGTGAAGTACATTTTTGCCGATACAGGCTATTGGGTTGCACTGCTTAACCCTGGTGACAACCTGCATCCCAAAGCGGCTTCGTTGTCGCGATCGCTGCAACCCTGTCATATCGTGACCACTGAAATGGTGTTGGTAGAGGTTCTCAACGACTTCTCCAAACGCGGAGACTATCTGAGAGACGCTGCTGCCAGATTTATCCAAAACCTCTATCAGCACACCAACACCACAATTATCGAACAGACTGGCATTCAGTTTAAGGAAGCTCTAGAGCTGTATATTCAGCGCAAAGACAAAGCATGGAGCCAAACTGACTGCGTTTCGTTCAACATCATGCAGGAATACAGTCTGGTAGAAGCTCTTGCCTACGATAAGCACTTCGTCCAGGCAGGGTTTCAGCCATTGATGAGGAATTGTCAAACTCAAACCCGCTCAACTTAAGCGGAAATTAGGAGCGATCGCCCTCCAACCCTCGCCCTTCAACTAGCAATCGCCCCTTGCTAAAATTCCGGTATCTTCTCCCCTCTGATCATTATGACTAATGCCAAAGAACAACTCATTCAAGAACTTGATCAGACCCCTGATTTCGTTGTGCAGGAAGTCTTAGACTTTCTGCTGTTCATCAAAGTTCGGTTAAAGCACAAAATCAAGGAAGAGCAGCCTGACAGTTCGCAGCAAGCCCTCAGTCTTCCACCTTTTCTCCAGTTTGTTGAAGAAATCAGCGCCCAAGTTCCCAAAGAGGAATGGGCAAAGCTACCCAGAGATCGTTCTAAAAACATTCATTCAAGCAGTTGGAAATTCAACTTTTATGATTATGCAAGCTGAAGAGAAAAAGCATTACACCCCTGAAGAGTACCTGGAACTTGAAGCCAAGGCAGAGGAGCGGCATGAATACATCGATGGAGAAATTGTTCTGATGCCCGGTGGAATGCCCAATCACAACCGAATTATTCTTAACTTCGGCGCAACCCTGAACTTTGCCCTGAAACGGCAACCCTACGATGTATTTGTCACCGATCAACGGCTATGGATTCCTCGTAAGCGCCTCTACACCTATCCTGATGTCATGATTATTCAGGGCGAACTGCAACTTCAAGAAGCGCGAAGCGATACCCTCACTAACCCGATGATGATTGCCGAGGTGCTGTCAAACTCAACGGAAGCATACGACCGTAGTGGCAAGTTTGCAGCCTATCGCACTGTTCCATCCTTTCAAGAGTATGTCTTAATCGATCAATACGATCGCCATGTTGAGCAATACTACAAAACCGAACCTCGCAAATGGATTTTTTCTGAGTACGACGGCGAAGAAGCCATCCTCTCGCTCAACTCCGTCCCCTTTGAAATCTCGCTTGCCGATCTCTACGACAAAGTTGTGTTTGAGGCAGAGTAACATCGCTCTTCAACACTCACTATTCAGCCTTTGGTCTCAAAATTCCGACCTTCAAACTCGAAATTCCGACCTTCGATCGCGAAACTTCGACCTTAGAGCTTGAACCGCCGACCGCCGAACACGAAAGTTGCACCTCAGAACCTGAAACTTCAGCCTCAAAGCTCGGAACGTCAGGCTCAGAACACGGAACCTTGAGCTTGGAACACGGCACGCCGTCCTTGCCGCTGCATGCTTCGCGCCGCTAACGTGATCGTTGCCCTCACCGCATGATGATTTAAGTGCAAGGGCGATCGCGCCGTAGATTGGGTTGAGCATTCCGAAGACCGTCGAGGTTTTGAAAACCTCAGCGGTCTAAAGCCTTAATCTAAGGAGTTAATGCAGCGCCATACGCTCTATCCCTTCTATGCTGACTTTCTGCCGCAGGCGCGATCGCGGCAAGTGCTGGAAGCAAGGCGATCGGGCTGTTGGAGGCATTTGCGACAGATCATTCGGCTACCGCTTGATGTTGTGCTTTTCAGGTACGTTGGTTATGGAGTTTTTCTAAAGACCGTCACCTTTGCGCCCACAGCCCACTGGGGCTTACTCGCCCATGTCCGCATGGAGTGAGAACTTTCCCAGATGCTCTTTGGTATTGCACACTGACAAGACTTCGGAAGACAGCGCGCGCGTGCAGCCAGCCTCGCCTGCACTGAAATGCGGGCTAACGGAACGAAGTTCTCTCTAGGCATTGCCTTCCCGAAGGGTAGAGGACTGCAAGAGTCTTTTAACCCGTTACCCTTCGGGAAGGCAATGCCTACAACGGGTTTCAATGCCGTTAGCCCAGATTTTTATCACGGGCAGGTGAGCAGCGGAGCCATAGATCCTTCAGGACTTTTGTCAGTCAAGCAGGCGATCGAGGGTAATGGCTTGTGTACTCATGATGGGTTAAGCGGCTACTCGTTGATGGATTACGCTCATCTCAGGGAAACCGATGGTGTCTAAAACTTGTAGCAGAGTGGTTTAGCTGCTCTGCTTTGCTGCCCTTGACCTTAAGCGTCTCTCCCGCAGGTGGCTTTAGCGCTCAGACGTGCCAGCCCGACCGCGATAGACTTCCATCAAAGTCTTCATCTCAGCCATCATGGTCTTCAAGTCAGCGATGATCGCCAACTGCTGCCGATGGATGTCTTGTACTGTCGCCGCCTTACCTTGTCCTGTCACCGCACTTCTTTTCGGTACAAGAGTGTCGAACCGTGACTGACTCAGCGTTTCAAGTCTCGTTAGGATGACCTGCTGCTGTTTGTATAAATCAGCCATAGTCGGAGTCTGTCCTTCTGGCAGCGACGTGAGGGCTTTCATCTCTGCTAGCATCGCTTTCATTTGTGCCATTAAGGTCTGGATTTCATTAGTCAACACCTTCTGTTCTTGAAACATTTGCTCGATCGTCGCCGAGTTAGCCTGGGCGATTGTGTGGGACTGGGTAATTGTAGTCGTTGGTGTTGTTGCCCCGACCGGGATCGTGGCAGCCAGAAGCAGTAAACCAGACAAAAGACCGTAAGCAAGTTTTTTCATGGGAAATCTCCTTAAGCTAGGCAATGGATTGACGTTCTTTGCCTATTGAAAGCACTAATCGCATTGATTGGAATAGACGATATGACCACCTTACAGAGCCTGCATGAGAAGACGCTTAAAAAAGCACGAGGCTGGCATAAGAGCGCCATGCAGGTGCTTTGATTGCAAATTTCTCAGTTAATGCTTAACCATTTCCCAGTCTCTTCCTGACTCGACTGCTCAGAATAGAGGGTGTGAGGACAGTTCAGTCATGCAAGTCAAAAGCACCAAAAATTCTCATAGCGCATTCAGAGGGTTTTCAGGGTTTTCTCAGGTCTATCTTACAAGCTTGGTTTAATGATGCAGCGATCGCTTATGCAGTGATTGTTTGAACGTCAGCGTGTATTAGCCCCGTGCAGGACACCTCAATGGCACCGTCTCAATTTGGTAAGAAGCGTTTTTCTGCATCCCTCTGGCAGAGACTTTCCCGCATTCAGCTTGCCACGCTGGTCATGGTAGGGGTTGTAGTGCTAGCGGCGGGTATTGTTGCAGCCTGGTTTGCTGGGCAGGGCACAACGAATCAGATTTTTCAGCAACTGAATCAGTGGCAGGAACATCCACCCATGTGGGTAGAAGCGCCGATGATGGTAGGAAAATATTTGCTGTTTTGGACAGTCGCCTTGCTACTGGTGGTGCTGGCAGTGATGCAAGTGTCCCCTCGTCCGCGCCCCTGGTCTAGAAACCTGGTGGTGGGTATTCTGGCTGTGCTGACGGTTCGTTATTTGACCTGGCGATCGCTCTCCACACTCAACCTCAGTACGCCGCTGAATGGAGTATTCAGTCTTAGTTTATTTTTTCTAGAATTGCTGCTGTTGCTGGGCGGCATGATTCAACTGGTTCTGCTGTTGCGAGTCCGCGATCGCCGACCCGAAGTCGATCGCTTTGCTATGGATGTGGTGAGTGGTGCCTTTACGCCAACGGTGGATATTATGATTCCCACATATAACGAACCGCCTCTCATTCTGCGCCGCACCATTATTGGCTGTCAGGCGTTGGCATATGCAGCGAAAACGATTTACGTATTGGATGATACGCGAAGACCTGAAATCGCCGCTTTGGCAGCAGAATTAGGCTGTGAATATGTGGCTCGACCGGACAACCAGCACGCGAAAGCGGGCAATCTCAATCATGCCATTGCCCGCACGAAGGGTGAGTTGATTGTCGTCTTCGATGCCGACTTTGTACCGACCAAGAATTTTCTGACCCGCACCGTTGGCTTCTTTCAAGAGGCACAGGTTGGGTTGGTGCAAACGCCCCAATCGTTTTACAATCCTGACCCGATCGCTCGCAATCTGGGTTTAGAACAGATTCTCACACCCGAAGAAGAGGTCTTTTATCGCCAGATTCAACCGATGCGGGATGGTGCCGGAGGGGTCATTTGTTCTGGCACCTCGTTTGTTGTCCGGCGATCGGCGTTGATTGAAACAGGCTGCTTTGTCACCGAGTCCCTCAGCGAAGACTTCTTCACTGGCATTCGGTTAACGGCACGAGGCTATCGTCTGCTTTATCTCAACGAGAAGTTGAGCGCAGGCTTGGCGGCTGAAAGTATTGCGGATCAAGCATTACAGCGTATTCGCTGGGCACAGGGAACGCTGCAAGCCTTTTTTGTGCAAGCCAATCCTCTGACCATTCCCGGTCTGAATCTCATCCAGCGACTCGCTTATCTGGAAGGTCTTTTGCACTGGTTCACGAGTCTTTCCCGTGTTGGCTTTCTGTTGATGCCGCTGGCGTATTCGTTCCTGGGCGTGATTCCTCTGCGGGCAACAGGTGCCGATATCCTCTATTTCTTTGTGCCCTATTACGTGGTGAATCTAAGCGTTTTTTCCTGGCTCAACCACCGATCGCGATCGGCATTATTGTCAGATATTTACTCCTTAGTGTTGTGTTTTCCACTAGCGTTAACGGTCATTCAAAGTATGCTAAATCCCTTTGGTAAAGGCTTTAAGGTCACACCCAAAGGGACATCGAGCGATCGCTTTGCGTTCAATTGGCAGTTAGCCTTACCGCTCATTGTTGTGTTTGTTGCCAGTGCGTTGAGCCTGTGGACAAGCCTGGGCATTGGTCTAGCGATCGGGATGTGGCAACCAGGTGTATCACCTGCCATGACTGAAAAGATGAAGGGTTTTGATTTGGGGTTGATCTGGAGTGTCTACAACCTCTTGACACTGGCAGTCTCTCTCCTCGTTCTGTTGGATGTGCCTCGCCCTAGCCTTTATGAATGGTTTGACCTGCGACGAACCGTGCGGTTGCAGATGGGTGAACACACGTTTTGGGGTTCTACCACTGCCATCTCGGAAGTTGGTTTAGAAGCGATTCTGACTCAAGCTGGCTTGCCAATGGTTGCCCAATGTATGAGCGGCAAAAATGCCCAACCTGATGCCATCACGCTGGTGGAGTTAGAAATTCTGGAAGATGGCTTGGTGCTTCAGGGCAAGGCAACCTGCACCGATAGGCATGATGAATTTTCGACAGTGCGAATCATGTTTGAGCCAGTCAACCTTAAGCAACAACGACGTTTGGTAGAAATGTTGTTTTGTCGTCCTGGGCAGTGGAAGAGCCGCTGTTCGCCTGGAGAGTTGCGATCGCTCTGGCTGTTGTTTAGAATTTTACTGAAACCACGCGTGCTGTTCGATCGTCATGCCGCTGTCAGTGTCGTGGCTGTAGCAAAGGGCTAACATTGCTGCCACAGCTAGCGGATCACTGCCGCATCGTCGGGTGTCGTTGGTCGGATTATGGAAACCTCCAGATGCTTTAAGGATCGTGGATTAAATAAAATCGACAAATTGTTTGCAGGTAGGGGCGCAGGTCGTGCGCCCCTACGGGAAATGCCGGAGTGATTAAATCTGTGTTCCCAAGGGGCTTTAGGCAGCGCCATAAGAGCCATCAGTCTTTATTTCCTGCGTTTCGCTTGACACAAATCGCAGGTGTGATGCACTTCAAGCTGGATCGAACGGTGGGATATACGAAGTTCGTGGACAACGAGTAGAACGCTCCAGCACAAAATCCCCACTCCCAGTAAGAAAACCATCAGCACAACTTGAGCTAACCAGTTAATACCGATGGCGATCGCGATCGCAATGACGAACATATCGACGATCAGCACCAGAATAGCAGTATAAATCCCTCCTAAGACATGATGCACAATATGACTGCGGCGGAGCAAATCTGGCAATAGCAAATGCTCTAAGTCATGTCGGTAGACGGCTCTGGAGGGGGTATCGCTTAGATCAATTTCAGCAAGACTCAAAAGCTCTTGATTCACTGAGCGCAAATGATTGCTAATTGCCGCATAGTGAGTAATGAGACCATTTTGGATAATAGCGCACGCTGTAATCATCACAACGGGCGCAAGGATCAGACTAATTGCCTTAACAATTGTGTCACTCGTCATGGAACGCACCTTCAAAATTCATAGAACAGCATGAAATCGCGCCAGTAGGGAGGGGGATTGCCTTAGGATAAGTGATCCCACACATGCCCTGATGCAGTGGCTCGATGCTTTGAGAGCAGACTGAAAGCTGAATGAGGCAAGGTTTTGTTCACTTAAAAAGGGTAAGCGATGCTTACCCCCTTGAGCTCAAGATTGAGTTTCTGCCTTAGCCTGGAATAAATGCCATTGAGACGCCATTCATGCAGTAGCGCTTGCCCGTTGGCTTAGGTCCATCGTCAAAGACATGCCCCAGATGACCACCGCAGCGATGACAATGCACTTCTACACGGGTCATGAACAAGGATTTGTCGATTGTGTTTTCGACGGCTCCTTCAATAGGAGCATAAAAGCTAGGCCAACCAGTCCCACTATTGAACTTAGTTGCGGATGTAAACAGCGGTAGATCGCATCCAGCACAGACAAAGGTGCCCTCGCTATGCTGCTGCTCCAAAGGGCTAGTGCCCGCTCGCTCGGTGCCATGCTGGCGCAACACCCGAAATTGCTCTGGGGTCAAAACCTTGCGCCATTCCTCTTCTGTTTTGGTCATTTCAAAGCCAGTCTTTGTTGGTTGAGAGTTTGTACTCGCCATTGCTTCGCTTGCCCTCCCAGGCAGGTAATGTGATAAACAGACTGTGCCAGCCGTTGCGATACCCACTCGTAAAAATAATCGTTTCTTCATGTTGCAATCCTGTTGGCAATGCAGCCATCAATTTCATCCAGGCAGAACGTATGAGGCTGGATCTTGACCATGCACGAACCATTTAAATGGTTTGTGAAAGTCCTCTTAAAGGCAGCTAAGAATTTCCAGTTTACCTGTTAAGGATGAATGCCAGCGATCCAGCTTGAGCGGCGTATGATGCGGAAAGATTCTACCTACAGCCGTTTTCACATGGATGAGCCACAGATTGTAGAGTGGGCACTGCCAAAGATGTAGCTTTCGCTAGCTGGGTATGAGAAAATGATCTTATGAGTTCGCTGATTGAAGAAATCTGCCAGAAGGTTTTGAGTGAACAATTTGAGTTCTCCAAACACGCTGTTGATCAGTCCATCTTGCGTCGGATTCGAGTACATGAGATTAAGGAAGTCATTGCTAATGGTCAACTTATTGAAGACTATCCCACCGACAAGTATGGTTCCAGTTGTCTCATTTTTGGCTTGACTCAGGCTGGGCGAGTAATTCATGTTCAATGCAGCTATCCTATCCGACCATTAATTAAAATTATCACTGTATATGAACCTCATCCTGAGCGATGGAATGACAACTTCACAAGAAGGAGAATCAGCAGCGATGGTAAGTAATGATTGGCAAGAACTACTAGTGGAGAAGCGCGTGATTTACACGCTGGAACTGAATGGAAAGTTTTTCTTAGTTGAGAATGTTCCTGCTCGTGTGAACGAGGAAACTGGAGAGCAATTTTTCTCTCCAGCGATTGTAGAGTATTTACAACAGATTATTCTGGAGGGAAAGGAGCCAGATCGTATGATTGAAACTCCTGTTTACAGCTATGTTGCGTAAGTGAAGCCTAACAACCCGGTTGGAGCGGACTAGCAGGGTTGGTTGATGTTGATGTCAAGGTTACTGGCAGCCACTCAACTTAGCCGTTGGGCTGCTTCAAATTATTGGTGGAGGCAGTCGTTGAGATCTGGTTTGTCAGTCTTTAGAGTGAGGCTATCTGAGCGTCTTTTGTAAGTCAAGATAGCGATCGCCCGCTTAGTAAACTGACGATCGCCACCGCCAATTGATCGGGTTCGATCGGCTTGGCAATGTGTTTCTGAAAGCCTGCCGCGATCGCTTGTTGCCGATCGATTTCGCCAGCGTAGGCAGTCAGGGCGATCGCCGGAACCAGCCCTCCCTGCTGTGGCGACAGAGACCGCACCTGTCTGAGCAATGTATAGCCATCGACCGCTGGCATCCCAATATCACTCACCACCACATTGGGCTGAAATGACTCCAGGGCGGTGAGAAATTCGGCGGCAGAGGCGACGGACATCACTTCGGCTCCAGCCTGAGCCAGCATCACCGAAAGGAGTTCGCGGCTGTCTGGCTCGTCGTCGATTACCAGCACGCGGATGCTGGTTAGATCCAAGTTTTGCTCTCGCGATGAGTTGGATTGATTTTCCTTTGAGTTGGCGTTGAGCAGGGGTAGCCTGACGGTAAACGTAGCGCCTTTCCCTTCTCCAGGGCTGTCAGCGGTGACGGTGCCGCCGTGGGCTTCGACCAGTTGATAGACGATCGCCATGCCCAACCCTAGCCCCCCGTGATTGCGAGTCACAGAAGCATCTTCCTGGCGGAACGACTCAAAGATGTGGGGCAGAAAGTCTGGACTGATGCCTTTGCCCGTGTCTGTGATGGTGATCTGTGCCTGGTTGTCGCTTTGCTCTAGCCGAATGTCGATGCGTCCGCCGCTGGGCGTGAACTTGACGGCGTTGGTGAGCAAGTTCCAAACAATTTGCTGAAGCCGAACGTCATCTCCGGCTACTTGCCCGACAGCAGAGAGCGTCGAATGAAGCTGAATGGACTTGACGATCGCGGCAGTCTGCACGGTGTCGATCGCGGCTTCAATCACCTTTAACAGATTGACAGGACACACATTCAGAGTCAGCTTGCCGCGCAGCACGCGAGCCATATCGAGCAGGTCATCAATCAATTGACATTGCGCTTTGGCATTGCGCTCGATCGTGGCTAACGCTGCGATCGTTTTGGCTTCATCAAGTTTGCGAGTTTGCAGCAGTTTTGTCCAGCCTAAGATCGGGTTGAGCGGCGATCGCAGTTCGTGAGAGAGCACAGCGAGAAACTCGTCTTTGATGCGGTTGACTCGTTCTGATTCTGTCAGGGCAGCTTGTTTCTGCTGTAGGATGCGCTCACGATCGCGTTCAAGTTGGACGCGATCGGTAATATCATTCGAGATGCCAACTAGCCCGATTACCTCTCCAGCTTCGTTATAGTAGGGTGCTTTCATCCCCAAAAAGATGTGAATGCCATCGGGAGATTCTTCCACTACTTCCATTTGCCCCGATGCCATAATCCGCTGATCATTTCCCATCACTTTGGCAGCATCTTCAGGCGATGGATAGAGATCGCTATCGTAACGACCAATCACCTCAGCAGCCGTTTTGCCCAGAACGGCAAGGGTCGCTGGATTGGCATAAATAATCCGTCCTTGCCGATCTTTGACAAAAATTGGGGTCGGTGCAGATTTATTGATCACATCCAAAATGGCATTCTTTTGCCGCAACTCTTCTTCGGTGCGTTTCCGCTCTGTGACATCCCGCGCAGTCGATAAAATCTGGACGACTTGCCCTGCACCATCCCGCATTGGCGTGACCACCACATCCCACCATTTGGGGTTGCCTTTGACGGTCGGACAAAAGCCCTGAAATTTGCCCACTTCGCCGGCTTTCGCTGCTGTGAATGCCGCTTCTGCCGCTTGCCGATGCTCACCTTGCCAGGAACAGAGCCACTCTGAGTTCAGGTAAGGAGTCAGGTCGTCAATCTCTAGCAGACACATGCCCACCACATTCATATGCAAAAGTTGTGCATCCAGATCAAGGACTTTGAAGCAGTCGCTGCTGCTCTCTAAAACGCGGTTCTTAAACTCTTCGCTTTGTTGTAAGGCTTCTTTTGCCCGGATGCGATCGGTAATGTCGATGCCGGAAGGAATCAGAAACTCAACGTCTCCTGAATCGTAAAATAGAGGCTCTAAGCAAAAATCAATGACAATAAACTGGTCTTCCGCTAAGCGGATCTGCACGTCGTAGCGAACCGTTTCCCCGGCTGCCGCTTGTCGAATCGCCGCCCAGAGTTGCGCTTGAATCTCTGGATCGTAAGCCCACCAATAGGCATCGGGAAAGGGTTTTCCCAAAACATCCGTTGCAGACAGCAAAGCGGCTTCTAACGCGGTGCGGTTGGCTTCAATGAGTATGCCGTCTGGGGTCATCATGCCCACAAAGCTAAACAAGTTATCAAGGACGCGACGGAGTTGGGATTCACTCTGACGAATTTCGACTTCTGAGCGTTTGCGATCGCTAATATCCAGATCAATCCCTGCCATCCGAACGGGTTGTCCGATCGCATCGTAGAATACTTTTCCCTGACTCAGCGCCCAGCGGATGGTGCCGTTGGGATAGAGAACTTGAAATTCAATGTCATAGTCTGCTCCCGTGGTGACCGCCGCATTGATCGCTTTTAGCACGCGATCGCGATCGTCTGGATGCAGCCGAGCCACAAACTGATCGTAGGAACCATCAAATTCTCCCGGAGCCAGCCCAAACAGGGCTTCCATATTGGGCGACCAGGTAATGCGGTTCGTCAAAACATCCCAGTCCCAGGTCGCCATGTGAAC
>Ga0163148_10004570_pt1 | contig 14399 bp, 10 predicted proteins | sample OliLakLV19MP7P2_FD_148606 | JGI IMG/M metagenome (GOLD analysis project Ga0163148, IMG submission 148606) | Freshwater microbial mat bacterial communities from Lake Vanda, McMurdo Dry Valleys, Antarctica- Oligotrophic Lake LV.19.MP7.P2 | ecosystem: Environmental > Aquatic > Freshwater > Lake >...
CAATCACAGAAAGAAGAGGAAAAGTCAATGACATTCATTACTATTAGCTTATATTTTTCTCATCTACAAATCCCACGCATCTTGGGGCTCGTCGCCACTTGTATCACCACCCAAGTCATTCGAAGACGCACCGCTTGTGAGCGTGGGCTGTGAAGTGCTGTGCTTCATATCACCTTCTTCGTCGTCACTGTCATCCCAGTTTCCGTCCGCATTTTCTAACTGAGCCAAATCTTCCTCCAAACTCAACGCCTTCGCGCCAGCAACAGCTCCGGCCTCTCCCATTCCGCTATTGAAATTATCATACCCTGTGATCTTATCTACTTTCTGGTGCACTTGCTGCTCGGCATTCTTTAGTTGGGCTTGTTGTCGCTCAAGAACATCACGCAGCATTTCAGCTGCTGTCGTCCCTCCTCGAACCCGTCGCAACTGCTCCGGATCGTACCTTCCGCGAGGAATACCTGGTTTGTCCATGTTGATCCCATGCGCATCCGCCCATGCTAACCATGGAGACCACGTATCAGGATCACCGCGACGCAACGTGACGTCGTTGCCAATCACAATCAGGGCACGCCTAGCACGGGTAAACGATACATTGACACGCCTCCAATCCGACGTAAAGCCTATCGCACCATAATCGTTGCTTCGGACTGCGGAAAACACCACTGCTTCTTTTTCTCGGCCTTGGAATCCATCCACCGATGATACTTCAATGTATGGCGGACCAGTTGCACCCATCAGTTGCCTAGTCATGCGCCTAATCAGTCGAGCTTGGGCAGCATACGGTGTACACACCGCAATATCAGAAACTGTACACTGCCCTCCTTCGAGGAGAGCTTGCACCGCGCGACATGCTGCTTCCGCTTCCAGATCATTGTATTTGCTGACGCCATCGTCCATCTCCACTCCATGCACAGGAATGAAGGCAACAGGAAACTCCTCACGCGGCCATGGGAAACCAGCAAGCGGACGCCGCTCCGGTGCAGAAACGCCATTTCGAAGTTTTCCTCCATAGAAGAGATCGGATGGGAACATGGCAATGCAGGGGTGCATACGGTATTGGGTATCCAACATATAAGGCGGGACACCACAAGCTACCATCCTTGAGAATAGAGGCACGCCGTGGCCTTCTTCCTCTGCTCGAGTACTGAGGACTGTGGGCGGCAACTGGCAGTGGTCGCCAACCAACACCAACTGACGGCAACCTCTCATAAACGGGACCAAAACTGCCGGTTCTGTGGCTTGGGTGGCTTCATCCACCAGAACGCGATCAAACGTCATCGAATCCAGAATATCACCTCCCGATCCGATGCAAGTACAACAAATCACTTGAGCATTCTTGAGTGTTTTGAGTCGTTCTTTGTAGGCAGAACTGGATATGTAAGTATTCCCTCCGCTGCTGTAAGACGAGGGTGGCCGATCAATGCAATAACGCAATAGCTCAGGACGAATTGCTTCAGGACGGCCCAGTCGGACGACAGAGAGGCCAACAGCCGCACACCCCTCAACCAAGTTGTCCACAGCGATGTTGGAATCCGACGTGGCTAGGATCGGACTGGGGGCTTCTCCCGGCGTCGACTTTGCAGAATACGAATGGCAACCGCAGTTTCTGCGTTCGAAGTAGAAGCAACAAAGAAAGACAAATGTGTGAGTCGGTGCAATCGACAAAACAAAATTTTGAAACACGGACTGCACGAAGAAATTACGCACTTCCAGTCCCGGGCGGTCCTTGAATTAATGTAAGACGATTTGTCGTGGCGCCTTCCACGGCAAGTCGCTGCGATGGATTCAAGCCATCCAACGCTTTGTATTTCTCGAGTGCCAAATTTGACGATTGCCGGATTTCATCTTGCGTCAGGTTTTCGTTTTCGTCGTGGAAGCTCCATGGAATGGCTTCCGAACACAGAGCGGCAGTGGACGTTAGCTGGCCCGGCTGAAAGCCACCAGTCTGTTTCATAGCTCGATCGATACTTTCATCCATGGCAGTAATAGCCTGGATCAGCTGAGGACACGGACGTTTTATATCACGGACAACATCAGGATCTATAGGGCTTGCCACTGCCACTGCTGCCGCTAGTTGGCGATTGAACCCCATCCGATTAGCAAGTTTATCGATACGATAAACATTGCCCTCAACAGGCTCCGTCAACATGGAATGGAGGGCTGCATTTGTCTTGTCCTGCAAACGAATGACCATTGGATTTGTATTGAACACAGTTGCTTCAATCATGTTCCGATCCAAGCTCTCTGCAGACATTGGATATGGCCCTGCATAAGGCAGGATACTAACTGCGTCGCCAGCTTGAATACCTCTGTTTTCCATGCTATCTGGTACAAAGACTCCGAGTTGCTCCCCTGGCATGACGATCAACTCGGTTGCCTTCTTGCCTCGTTTCAACCGCGCATCAACCACACACACACCACTGCGTACCAAGCGCTCGCAAGGTGCAGAACAAATTCGATCCCGCGCGGATGTTGCCTCCTCTAAAAATTCAAGAGAGATACCACGGACAATTCTCAAAAAGTAGGTTCTCGATGTGGGGGTATCGAATTCGGTTGCCAAGCAAAGTGAACTAATCATGTCTGCTGCCGTAAACGCACTGCTGTTGCGTAAATTCTGGGGTAGACATTGCAAGATTCGCTCTGTTTGCACCGTCGAGAGTGTCCCCTGTAGAGTACAGTTTCTCAAACAATACAAGGCATCATCGAACATAGCAGCCATCAGATACGCTTTCATGACCGTCTCCAGCACCATTGCTTCCAGGGCAAATTTATGGTGCTTCTTGTTTCTCAACAGAGCACGCATTGTGTCTGGGTCACTTTGTTCGACGCAATTTCGAACATCAGTATTGAACCTCCGAGCTGCCTTTGTCGAATCATTCTTCTTGCCTTTGGATTTTTTCGATTTTCCCTCGGAGGCAGCAGCGCTTGTGCTGTTTTCCAGCTTTGTCAACGAGCCACTTGAATTTTCATTTCGCTTAATAACCTGAACTTTTGTGGATGCCGTAATGCTGACTTCTTGGGCTGGAAGAGCTTCCAGAACCTGCGTTGCCGATTTAGATGGGATACCTTCTTTCGCGGCCGCATCAGCTTCTTCCTCATTATCATGTTCGCCGTGTTCGTCCTCATCGTCTGCACCCTTCTTCTTTTTCTTCTCCTTCCTTGGCTTGTTGCGTGGTTTTTTCTTCTTTTCCTTGCCTTCTTTGTTCTTATTTGCAGTCTTGCCGCTACTGCTCTTCGTTGCTGCAGCACCATCGTCACCTGTATCGCGCAAAACAGCATTGTCATTATTATCGCCATTGTTGGCTTGATTGTTGTTGGCAGGGGATCCCCGCATTAGAACCACGGGACCTCCAGATCGGCCCTTGCCAACTTGTGGGGGTTTGGGGAGTGACAAAACAGCAGGACTCTTCATGTCAACTTGGCCAGCAGCAGCAGCAGCCTCCTTGTCACTGTCAGCGCTACCATTGGCATTGGCGAAAGTACCATTGTCCATGTTCTTGTCTTGGAGAAGGTTATTCTGTTCGCCATTCTGGTGTGGCTTGTCGTCGGCCGAAGGTTGACCGTCTTTGTTTGGGCCACTACTTGCCTCCTCTCCTGCCGCATTGTGTTCATGGAGGCCATTTTCATCTTCATGATGATGATGATGATCGTCATCGCCATGATGATCCTCCTCATGATGTTTATTGCCGTGGTGGTGATCATGGGATCTTCCTCTACCCCTGCCTCCTCGTCCACGTCCACCACGTCCGCGTCCACGACCTCTGCCTCCTCTACCCCTACCACGCCCCCCTTCCGGATGGTTGTGACGCTCCTCGTTGGGATCATTAGTATTATTGTTGTTGTTGTGATGGGTATTATTGTTGTGTTCATTATCCGTTGTTGTAGTTGTTGCCGCATTGGAAATGCTTTTATTTTCGTCCATTTTTGTAGGAACTTCCGACGCGTGGGTTTCCGCGCCAGACGCTCCGTTCTTCGTTTCGTTGTTGTCATTGTGGGTGGTAGTTTTGTGTTGATTTCGATTCCCAGTCCTGCCACGACCTCTTCCAGTTCCTCCTCTTCCTCTACCCCTTCCACGGCCACCGCCTCTTCCAGAATTTGGTTGGTGGTGGTGTTGATGACTACCGGTATTGTCCTTGCTGTTGTCTTTGTCATGATGATGGGTACTAGCAGTATCTCCTGCATGGTTGGAATCCAGCATGGGAGGCTTTGGTCCTGATGTGTCGCGGTTGGACGGGGTCTCTTCCTTCCCCTGATGCTGGTCTTGCGTGCTGCTTTCTGGACCTCCATCTCCTCCTCGCTTGTTGTGGTGGTGATGTCTACCGCCTCCTCGGCCGCTTGCAGTATTGTGGTGACGCCCATTGCTACTAGTAGTATTGCTATTCCTTCCTCGGCCTCCTCCTCGACTATTCGTATGGCGTCCGCCACGACCTCCGCCACGACCTCCTCGGCCAGAGTTACGACCACGGCCGTCGCCTCCTCCTCCACGAGGCTCACCACCACCACCACCACCACTACCAGGAACTGCAGACGACGACAACGACTTCGAATCTCCCGTCGATGCTCCTTTCTCCATGCGATATTTATGATATCAAAATTGTTAAAGTAGTTTAAAAATTAAAAGTAATATTAATTTAGGTACAAGCGAGTATCGGCATCTATACCTAAACTATAATAACTGTACAACCTCTACTACTACTATTAGTCTAGCTAGTTGGCAGCTAATAAAAGCGATGTGTCTTACAACCAACCGTCCTATTATTTTCGATTATTGCTCGTATTATTGTTGGTCGGTGGTGCATGCATTGATTCGTACTAACGTTCGTTCTCTTCTTCTGTTTTTCATTGGTTCGTTGCGCGTCATTTCAATTGTGCGTCTTTTTGGAAAACAACAGAGCGACCTCAAACGTCCGTTGTGATAAAGCGGGCATGAGTGCGCGAAGCGTGACGTGAAAGCTTGGTTGGCGTTCTCGAGGAAATTAATATTTCTTCAAAGTGAGGTTGAATCTCAATACTGCTTAGCGAGGGGCAGGCCTCAATTCAACCGACAGCCGCTCTCAACGTACATGTATGTATGCCGATAGATACCAGTAGCTGCTGGCAGTCATAACGAACAGTCCAGCATATCTGGATATCTTCTTGATAACATTAATTTGCCGGTGCGTACAGTACAGTAGCAAGCAAAAGAAAAGTTCCAACCAACAATACAACTACTAGCTAGTAGCTAGGTAGTATAGTAGGAGCAGCTACGGGTAGTAGATTCAAGCAAAGCCTTCACTCACTCCTTGCAGATTGTGGTTATCAGCCTCACCAAGCAAGCCGCGTTTGCCAAGGAGGTTATACTGTCTTTAAAAGATATCTCTTCTCGCGTGTTGTGTACGGCAATTATTGGTGGTTGGACGAGACGAGAGAGCCAGAGAGGAAGGATAAGCTGTGGCAGGGCGCTTACTGAAACAGTATTATTATATAGTACACGGACGGTGCATCCTCTGGACAAGGCAAACGGATTCTATTTCGACAAAGAACGCTTTTCTCCCGGTCACTCCAGAGAGGAAAAGAAGAAAGAAAAAGAATGTTTAGTTTAGTCACGGGTGTCTACGATGCCTACTTGGCTCCTGTTCAATTGAATCTGTTGGTCGTGGGCGGAGAAGGTGTGGGCAAGACGGCTCTGCTCGAACGGCTCAAAGTCACACAATTTACCAAAAATAAAAAGATTGCCAACAATAAACAGCACAACTGCTTTGAAGAGCCTGAACGAGATGTTCCCGAAGCATTTTTGCCTCTGGCTACCCGAGAAAAATTATGGCACAACTCATCGAGTATTCGATCCCTGCATGCATCGCAGGAATTGCTACAAACACCAGCTCCAAAGAAAAAGAAAACCAAAAAATCCAAACCAAAAAAGAAGAAAGACCAACTCAAAGAAGGAGGAGAATCCAATCACAATAATAATCCACCTCAGCAGCAACGGCGAAGTCTTTTGTCTTGTCCTGCTCCCTCTCGGTATTCCAACGCTCGCGCAGAAAGTAGTAGTAGTAGTAGCAGTGACGAAAGCAGTGGTGATGAAGAAGGGGAGGAATCCAACAGTCATGCGGATGAACATGATGATGACAACACACCAGCCTTGCCGGAACGCAATGGAATGGGAAATGGAGTGACATCACAAGATTTGTCTCTGGAAGACGTGTCCTTGGTAAATGACAAAAGTGAAGCAGCTAAATTGTCCAAATCACAAACTGCTACTGCAGAGGAATCCGAACAAAATGGCAATGCCAGCGACAGCGAGGAAGAGGATCAAGAGTATGATCTCAAGAGCGCGTCACGAATGTTGCCTCTTCACAAGATACGACCAACCAGTACGTATACTCTGTTTGAAAAATCATGTTCATTGTGGAAGTGCTACTGCGACCTGATTTGTTCAAATGTGTACTTACTTTCTCTGTCTTGCCCTTCATCATTGCGTTTATGTATTTACTGTAGTCGGAATGAACCTCGGCAAGGTTGAAATATGCAGCGCCCAATGCCACGTGTGGGATTTGGGAGGAAAAATGCACGACCTGTGGTCACGATATTATGCGGATTGCGACGCCGTAGTCTTTGTCTGGAAAATTATCGATGACAGTGATCCATTGACAGAAATTGTTTCCGAAAAGAAGGATGATGATGATAGTGACGATGGCATCCCTCCCATTACCGCTGCCGAACAATTGATTCTGTTGGAACAAGTTCGAGATTCCATTCCCGACGATGTACCATTTTTGATTTGGGGCCATTGGTTCCCGCACCCGTCCTTGCCCAAGAAACAGCAGAAGAAACCAAAAGTCTATCAATACGATGAAGCCCATTCCACTTCCTCGCTCCTCCCTCATTACCACAATCCGCTCATGAAGGTGTATTTTGGATCCTCTAAATCAGGAGCCGGTGTCCGAACCGCGATGGAATGGTTGATTCCCAATGCGGCACGCCAAAAGAAATTGCGAACTCCCACTACCGTAGAAAAGTAGCACACAATTAACCTACCTACCTACTCTAGGATACCACTGCAATGATATTGTCAGTCAGTCAGGCAGGCAGCTGCATATTTCTGCTGAACCGAACAGCCTGAGGTCATTGGTTTTCTTCGAGCTGCTTGTTGCAGCCAGGACGACAGCTTTTCTCTAGTAGCGCATGCATGCTTGATCTATGTAGTGATCCATGGCGTAGGCACCATTAGTTTGCACTGTATGTTCTTTGAATTGCTTGCCTCGCAGGTACCTCTCGCTTCATACTACTGTAGTAGCAGCCCAGGCAACCTTTCGAAATCTGCCCAAGCAGAAAGCTTCCATACTTCAAATTTCATTTTGCGGCAACTGAATGAATGAGGGGCACAGGTCTCCTCCCACTCGGACATACTAGTACTAGTAGTACTGCATTTTCCATTCCAGTAGATAGACTAGTAGTAGTACCATTATGCTCGAGCAGGTTCGAAATATTCAAGTTATCTAATTTGTAATGTAGCTAGTGGTGGTGGCTACCGGTACCTCTCATGAGTCGCTACTATGTAGTATTACCTACCGATAGGCCATTTGATGAGCTACTGCCTACGCAGCAAAGAATTAACGAACCCGTGTTCCGCCAGGCGACACGTCGCTCCGGACTGCACACTATCTATGTGGTTGAAACGGAAATAACGGCGAAGGCAACACTGCCTGGAACGTTACCAGTCATGCGTTAGCCGTTAAAATCGTGTGATAAAAATATCACACTGTTTTTTATCACATGATTTTATCACATGATTTTCGAAAATCGTGTGATAAATTTATCACATGATTTTATCACATGATTTTGATTGGTCCATTTGACATTGGGGTTCGGATTTAATTAAGGCTGTTTTAAACCGTTATGCGTTTTGCTTCCAACCGTTAAATGATTCCATACAAATCATGTGATAAAATCCGTTGAATCATGTGATAAAAATATCACACTGTTTTTTATCACATGATTTTATCACATGATTTTCGAAAATCGTGTGAAAAATTTATCACATGATTTTATGCACGACTGGGAACGTTCCAGTAGATCCGGGGCGTGCTCTGTAGTTGGAGTTTCCGCGCATCCAGTGGCATAGAGGCATGGATCGTGGTCTGCTGTTGGAGTTTCCCCGGCCACTGCCCCTGCCCCGTAAACAGGGCTGGAGCTTGCTCTGCTGTTGGAGTTTCCGCGATTACCAATCCATGGGACGTTGAATTGACTTAGTAGCAACGCACTAAATACTGTCGTCGATGGAGTGTTTTTGATGCGCAGAATTCGATCTTCCGCTCCGATCGCTTCTCCGAGCTTATGGGTTTGCACCATCATGATTCATGGTCGGTGATAGGATTTGGCTCTAGGTCAGTCCGTGGCACACCTACGGTGGGTGCAACATCTTCACAAATAGAATGCCGGTTTTCGATGTAGCTGCTACTTTCACGACTGCAAATCGCGCGGAGTCTTTTGCAGTGCCCGAATCCCAGGGCAGCAAGACCCGCTGCTTTTGTAACTTCGCGAAAGTTGCTGCTCGGACGCATCGTCATAATAAAAGACTTGTGTCAAAAATAAAATTCTATCGTCAAATTTAAACTTAAGTAAGATGAAATTCAGCCTTCCAACTCTTCTCCTGGCAGGCATCTCCACTCAAGCCGTACATGCTGCGATTCCAAAGGTTCTCTCCGAAAAGGCCTGGCCAGGAAAGCCTCTAGGTCCTCAGTCTCCAGTTGAACGAACTCTTTCTTCCTCGACTGCCACCTACTTTGGTGAATGTGATCCGGAAAGTCCATTCCATTTTACTCTCTACGGCCCAGAGGGTGTCGGCGCCATTGGCGTTACCGGGGCTGCTAGCGTGCAAGGTATCACGGTCGAGGCGACTGGTGCTGAAACGCATCTTGGAGTAGATACCCAGTCATTTTTTGGCTTTGACGAATCTGCACCATGTGATGAAGAGTATATCGGATATGCCTTGGAGTACATGTTGGATGGATCTGTCAAGACTGTGGATGGAGTGCCGGCTCGTGTTAGCTGCGGTGTTGCCACAACCGTCATTGTGGTGATGAAGGACAAGGTTGGACTTGAAATTCATGCGGAAATCAAGGAAACAGAAGAGGGCGACGAGTTGGAGATTTTAGGCGGCGTCAAAGCAGAAGGCAGCCTTACAGGATCTACAAAGAGCAAGAAGAATTCCAAATCTCCTGTTTCCTTTGACTCTGCTGGCAACAAAAAGATTCGAATCAAACACGACAAAGAGAACAATGGACGTGGCATTGCTCTCATTGACGGCTTCTTTAACGCGGATGGGTTCAAGGTCCGTCGTACATTGATCCACTAGAGCAAGCCGAAGAAGGAAAAGTTTCACCAGGCTGGGAACTTGCCTGTCAGGTGTTGCGATATCAATGACGATGGCGATATTGAAATTGCCTTTCCCGGTTTGGTCAACGGCAACGATGAATTCTTGCGCGTAGATATCCGCCTAGGTCTTGCGTTGAATGGAGTACAGGATACCATTGATGTGGTGGATGCTTCGAGCATGGTAACAAAGGGAGGCACCATGACCGTCCATGGAGGGTGGATTCGAAATGCCATTGGTGCTGAGAATCTCGAGGGCACGACCGAGGGCTGGGACATTGTTATTATTCAGGCGGTGGCTTCAGACCCGGAAAATGAATATCGAGTTGTCTCTGTTATGAAGGAACCCAAGAAAAATGGACTATCGGCGAATCAAGCGCACAAGCGCGAGAAGCTTTCTCGGAAACCAAGCCAGGAAGAAAGTGTGATCAGCGACGAAATGAAGTTCGGTAAGAAGCCTTCGAAGAAACAAAGAGAGAGACGTCTTGGTGGACGTCGTTTGAGCAGTACACACAAACAGATCCTTGTCCATGGATACTGTGCTGCAGCCAGTCCTTTTCCTGTTAACCACTTTTCGAATGCAATTAGTTTTTCAGATCCTGATGTTCCGAATCCCCAAGCGTCCAGTTGGAGCCACGATCTATTTGCTCGGAAGATTGACAAATTCGCAGATGACAGCGGGATACATGGATGTGGGTGCATTGCTCACTCTCAAGGGGGAGCTGCTTGTCTGCACTTGTATACGTACTAGTGGTCATGCCTTGACTATGCCGAACATGGCGGTTCAAGGATGATTCAATCGGTGGGAACTCCCTACCAAGGCACGGCTCTCGCTGGCAACCTTGCCGTTCTAGGCGATGTCTTTGGCGCAGGTTGTGGGACGAACACAGATCTTACCGAATCGGGAGCGCCAAATTGGTTGTCAAACATTTCTTCTTGGGCTCGGGCCCAGGTTCATTATTATACCACGACTTTTGAAGACAAATGGTGGAGGTATGATTATTGTCATCTTGCTACGGATCTGTTCTTGAGCGACCCTGAGGACGGCACCACAGAGAAAAGCAGAGGACAGCTCCCGGGTGGCAACAACCGAGGACACAAGGACAAGCAGTGTCACAATACAGGAATGCGAGATCCACCTCAGTGTCAGGATTACGGACGCAATGTTGAGATGAACTCGAATGCACGCTACTAAGGATAGGTGTAAGCAAGACAAGCCATGTCTTTCTATCGAGCTGGTATGCAAGCAAATGTCAATGGCTGTCAACCCTTGCAGTAAGAGAGTGCACGCCGGCTTTTTTTGCAGGCATGGTTGTAGAGCAAACTGACTAATCAAGGCAATGAATGCTATGCGTGCTGAAGGAACAGGATCACCTCTGAACAAAACTAAATGTATTCCTAACACTAGTATTGCTACAAGTAGAATAGATTCGGGCATGCCCTCTGGAAGTCTGGACTGGTACTAGTTTAGCGGCTATTATGGGTTGGACACGCAGAAACACGTAGAATTTGTACCACGAAGATTACCTCGGAAATCTCAAATATCCCCTTGAGCGATAAGTGGTGTCTAACCTTAATGGCATTAGCAGTAATGTGTAGCGAGTTACCCACAAAATCAAAGAACAATTGCATGACAATGATGATGTCGACGGCTGTTGCGCTGTTATTTTACTAGTTAACTATAAAATTCCTAATTGCTGATCTCCCATGGACTGTTCACGCTGATCGCCTTGAAGTTTGTGTAACAATTCAGCTTTCGATTCTTCATCTAAATCATCAATGTTGTTGACGAGTGCTCTTGCAGTTTGCCTTAACTGCACACCAACGGCAGCATCCTTGGCGTGCATGTCCTCCGTGAGCAGTTGTTTGAGCCTTATTTCTTCAGACATTGTCCATTCCGGTACCTTCAATGGTGCAGGCTTGCTTAGATAGGCTTTTAGCAGTTTCTCTCGGCCTTCTGTAGATCGTTTGTTGAACTTCCACTCGTGCAGTTTTTGCATTGCCTTTGCTGGATAATCTTTGATCTTTTCTTCGGTTGGCTCTCCGTGTTCTTTAAGAATTGCCTGCGCCTGCACACTAAGTTTTTCCAGTTCATAACGTCTTCTCTTGTCCTTCAACATTGCATCCGATAGTTTCTTCCTCTCGTCAATTGCTCTTGATTTAAAGAAATCGTCTGAGTTCAAATGTTCCCCATGTGTGGCATGAAAGAGTTTCCCTGCAGTCTTTGCTTTTCTTAATAGCTCGACTCTTTCTTTGGATTGTGGTTGCGTCAGCTCGTACTTCTTTGCTCCTCGCCTTGGCGCGTCTAATCGAAGACGACCCCCATCATATCCAATAGACGTAAGAAAGTCACAGGAATTGTGGTTTGCTTCCTCTAGTTGTAGTAGTTTGGATCCCTCTGGATCAAGCACAGTGTTGATTGTTTGATCCGAATTCATCACAACTTCATGGCGAATGGCCTTGTCGCTCATTGGGGCCCGTGTCAGCGGCACAGCACCACACTTACTCCAGCAAGAAAGACAATTCTCCAAGCAAAAACAATCACTAAAGGCATCTGTTAGCTCGATGCCAGTTTCCGGGTCAGTGCCTCCGAATACGAGAAGTGGTAAATCAGTGATGGTGATTGTTTTCTTCTTTTCAAATCTGGCGCTAGCCAAATCATGTAGATTGGTGCGGTAAGACCCTTTGAATGGCCCGTAGTTCTGATCGGTCTCCTGTGTTTTGCCAGTGCTGTTTGGTAGTCCTGGCACCACGTGCAGCCCTCTAATTTGCAAGTGAGCAAGCATTTCAACATTCATTCTCCCCGGTCCAGAGTCAAGTTTGGCAATGACTCTTTTCCGTGGCACATCTTCAATGTCTGGGTAAAGTGGCAATATGGACCCCTTGAAGCATTTGTCAAGTTCAACACTGTTCATACCAGCTTTCTCGTTGAGGCCATATGTGCAAGGGAGAAGCTTCCGAACGTTGTTGCCAAAGGTCCCCCACACATCTTTACAGCGTGCAATAAACTCCAAGGACAAACGTTCTCGCTGTGACGCAGTGGCTGTGCTTTTCAACTGGAAGTGTGGTGGCATTGCCTCTCCGTCCGCGTTCGACCCGCATGTAATTGTTGGCGTGTAAGATGACTTGCTTGCAGCTGTCGAACCACCCGAAATGGCTTTTCCATAAAAGACAATAGGGGGCCTGCCTCCTCTCTTGCCTTTGGTATTGTCGAGTGAACCATCCGTTTCATCCAAGTTGAGGATTCTTTTCTTTTGGCCGTCAAAGAAGACAACTGTTCCTTCCTCTAAATGATCCTCTGTTCCATCAGTTAACTTCAAGCGGCCAAAACCAAGGGCAATGAGTTGGTGTTCCCATTGGTCACACCAGGCTTTCAAGTTCGCATAGGACGTCCAAAGAATACGCCGAAGTTCTTGTGCATTTGGTTTATTTACTTCCAACTCATGAGACACATCCTTTTTGAGCCTCTTCGCCAATTCGTCGCCTTTCCGATTGATCTTTCCACAGTGATTAACCATCGCATTCACACGAAAACCCAATTGCTTCATTGATGATTGTTTTTTACCAATGGATTGTTCAAGTTTTATGTATGAAAGAAAGGCGACCTTCATTGCATCATGCTCAATCTTGTTAAATGACCCAACAGGGCCAGGCTTGGCAGGTGACACGCCAATCTCCCCTGCTCTCACCATTCGTGAGATTGATTTGTGGCTGACATTCGTTCCCATTCGCATGTTTATTTCATCCACTATATCGATCTGTGACTTTTTGTTGGGGTTCGATGGTGACATCAATTTTGCTGCCGCCACTTGTGTTGTGGCAATCTTGGTTGCTGTGGCTTGTTTCCTTCTTTTTTTGTTCTTTTCACTATCCTCAAAGTGCTTTTGTTTAGACGTCCGGCGAGTCCGTTTTGTTGGAGACCCAGTGTTGACGTTGGCGAGCTGCCTCCTCAACGTTTCCTGCTCTGGTATGGTTGCTTGATGGGTTGTTGTGGATGGGGAATTTGATGGAGGTGCAGACAGGGATGACACAGACTGTTCTTGTGATGTTGGATTGGGCTCCATGACAAGCTGCCTGGGTGTGGATGCGCTAGCAGAGCTTGCAGTCGAATCCTTGGTGCTTACAAATGTGATGTCCTTGGCATGTCTATAAACACTTTTCTTCCTGGATTCAGACATTTCTGGAGAGTTCAACCCGGCTTGTTTCATGGCTTGGGCAGTGGAAAGAAGACCCTCTGAAGCAGCCAAAAGCTGCGCCGCAATCCGCTCTCTCTCCTCAACTGAGTAGACAGGTCTCTTCTTTGGTGGCATGTTGACGTTGTGCAACAGATTTGAGCCAAGCTAGGAGCTTCTGTAGACGAGCATCACTGCAGGACACAGTGGACCTCTGTGGATGACTAAAATGACCTTTTCCGGCGGAGCTTCCAAGAGGCTAAAATCACCAACATAGCTCTGAAAACAACAAACTGAAGAGGCGAATGTGTCAACTAACACATAAACTAAACAACTTATATAGTCATATGGTTGTTAATGTAGCTAATTGGTGTTTGTTATTTTAGTTTAGCTGAATTTGGAAAATCTGGTCGTGACTTGTCCAATAATCGTGACTCATAATAATAGCCCTTAAACTAGTACTACTAGCTAGCTAGTAGTAGCTACTACGTCGTAGTAGATTCATTCCTCTCAACTGTTGACACGCGGCACTCGGAGTTGACAAAGTTCGCCTCTGACGTTGACCAGTGCGACGCACTGTAGTGTGCTTGCAGTGCAGAACGCATGTGCAGCTTCGAAGTTCTGTTCCTGCCGGCGCGGTGTTGTGCGTCCTTTCTTTTTATGAAGATAATTTGCCCCCAACTAGTCAAGTGGGGTCTATCCAAATTTTATTGACAAAAGGGACTCCAAAAAGTGACTAAAAATGGCGTGGTTGTATGTATGTGTGTATGTCACATAAGGGAAGGTGCCCCTGGGACAGTTTTGATTTAAAAGAAGGTGACAGTGAGACAGTGCTCACATAACAAAAGGTGCCAGTGAGACAGTGCTTAAACA
>Ga0163148_10004575_pt1 | contig 14389 bp, 12 predicted proteins | sample OliLakLV19MP7P2_FD_148606 | JGI IMG/M metagenome (GOLD analysis project Ga0163148, IMG submission 148606) | Freshwater microbial mat bacterial communities from Lake Vanda, McMurdo Dry Valleys, Antarctica- Oligotrophic Lake LV.19.MP7.P2 | ecosystem: Environmental > Aquatic > Freshwater > Lake >...
AGTTACGCACTAAGAGATTGCCTATGAACGTTGGCGAGCGCAGACTTTTTACAAAAACATTTTTACCGGGTATTATTCTTTTCATTCTTGCCTATGTCTTACTCACCACATTTCGGGAATTCAGAGACAACTTTTCTGCAGAGATTTGGAAATCACTTGGCATGGGTAACGATCCCTCCATTTATACCTCAACCGAAATTCCAGTTTCCATTATCGTGCTTATTTGTATGGGCAGTTTAATGCTTATTAAAAACAACAAGTTGGCGCTTATGGTCAATCATATCATTATTGGTTTTGGCATGTTGATGATTGGGGTGGCAAATTATTTTTTTGAACAACATCTGCTTAGCCCACAAACCTGGATGACTCTGGTGGGCATTGGCTTGTACCTTGGTTATATTCCCTTCAATAGTATTTTCTTCGATCGGCTACTTGCCGCATTTAAATATGTTGGCACGGTAGGATTCTTAATGTATCTCGCAGATTCATTTGGGTATTTGGGTAGTATAGGGGTACTCTTTTTTAAGGAGTTTAGTTACACAGAGATTACCTGGCTCAATTTCTTTTTAGCAGGCGGCTACTTTATGTCGGTAGCTGGAACTCTGTTGATAGGTGGATCGATGATTTATTTCCATTACAAACACAGGGAATGGAAAAGCTCTGTTGTCAATTCGAAGCCAGCAGATTTGCTGACCTGACCAGATTGTTATACTCTTTAATAATAAGTACTGCGGATTTCCCTTCATTAAGATTAAGACGCTCCTTATCAATCCAATCTTTTAATTGGGGTGCCGATGTAATAAGCATGGGTAAAATATTTTTTTTGAATTCACGAAGTGGAGTAAGCTTCTGATTGTCCATGATGAAATAGTTAAAATCATTTCGGTCGTCAGGGCTTTGGGCACGGTGTAGCTTTAATTTTCTGACTAATCTAATTTCACCCTGAACAACCAACTCATAGAATGCTGCACTCCTCTTGTCTTTGCCGTTGACCGTCAAAAATTGTCGGTTAACATTTACCGTAGGATCGTAAAAACGAAATGAGCTAACCTGAAGAGTGTTGAGTACGCTCACCCGATCATTACTTTTTAACACCAGCGTATTAAAGTGCACATGCAACAGGATATCGCCTGTTAAAACCTGGTCATTCCTCAACACAACAGACCCTGTTCTCCATGCATCTGGTTGTCCACTAACAATAAGAGCGCTGGTTAAAAAAATCGATAAATAGAGAAGTTTCAACTCATGTTAACATTTGGTTAACATGAAGGTAACATTATGAAAACATAATGAATAGCTTTAGCTACTTTTTTTGATTCCGAGTATTAGGAGTAGCTCGGAAATACTTTCAATTAAATGTGTGTGTGGTTCTTTGGCAAGCTCGGCTCTTGAAAAAGCACCTGTTGTTATACCTAAAACGTAGCGACAACCTGCACTGGTTCCCTCATGCAAATCAGAAGCAGTATCACCAACTTTGGCAACACGCGCTACATCTCGAACACCCGTTCGTTTCATTGCTTCAAAAATCAGATCTGGAAAAGGTCGGCCCTGTTTCACCTCATCACTGGTTACACTGTCATCAATTAAATTATTCTCCTTCCAACCTAAGCGTTTAAGCAAAGGGGTTACAATTTGCCGATCAAATCCGGTATCAACCACCACTTTAATTCCATTGGCTTTCAATGCTGCAAAGGTTTCGCTCACGCCTACCTTTTCGCCTACGCTTGCATCGGTTTCATAAAAAGAAATCATACTTGCAACAAAGTCTGTATGTATCTCATCAATAAATTCATCATTAATGTTTGGATAGTTTTTTCCCTCAAGCAATTGTTTTATGGCTACCGGCTTTGGAATTCCCATTACTTCATTTGCATCGGCCAGGGAAATGGTAATGCCCTTTTTCTTGAGGGCAGCCTGAAGAACTTTATGAACATCCTGATTATCTTTTACAGTGGTGCCGGCAAGATCGAATACGACTAAATCAATTTGCATAAGTCAAGTAAACAATTATAGATATTTGTAATGATAGCCGAATACCTTTTAATAAAAAATTGTAACCTGGATAATTAATTATTTGATAATAATATCCCAACAGCGCTAATTATTCGGTGATGTATTTTTAGAATAGATATCTTAAATTGAATAAAGGGCATCTCTAAAAACTCCGCTTACCCTTCTCTTCCGGAGAAGGGGCAGGGGTTGAGGTAATGAAAGCAAGGGTTTTTAGAGATGCCCTAAAATTATTGATCCAATGAGGACGCCTGCCGAGAAAATTACTGATGAAATTTTTGAACTCTATGAAAGATTTGGCGCAGAAGATTATATAGGTGAGCCCGTTTCGCAAATTGAACACATGTCGCAGGCTGCTGAATTGGCTATTCAGGCAAACTGTGACGATGAAGTTGTTTTAGCAGCCTTCTTCCACGATATAGGTCACATCTGTGTTCAAAACAATCCGGCTTTGAAAATGGAATCATTTGGAATTAAAAGCCATGAAGAAATTGGAGCCGATTATTTAAGAAGTCACGGGTTTTCAGAGCGGCTTGCACAGTTGGTTGAAAACCATGTGAAAGCAAAACGATATCTCACTTACAAATACCCTGAATACTTTGAAAAATTATCAGAGGCAAGTAAGCAAACGCTAAAGTTTCAAGGAGGTGTTATGAGTAAAGTTGAAGCCAATGAATTTGAGCGTGACCCATTATTTGAAGCAAGTATTTTATTGAGAAGATGGGATGAGGAAGCAAAAGAAATTGACACCCCAATAATTGATCTTCAATTATTAAAGAAAATGAGCGTGCAGCTTTTATCTAAATAATAGGATCACCTTCAGCAACCAACCCCCTCAAACTATCTAAACTTTCAATAGTTAAGGGCTTCGAAATAAATGTGATCACATTTTTGAAAGACATGGCCCGTTCCTGATCTGCTTTACTGTTCGAACTGGATAATATAACCACTTTCATCCGATTGAAAATCCCGGTTGACATTTCTCGGGCTTTATCTAAAAATTCAAACCCATTAATCAGAGGCATATTGAGATCTAAAAAAACGAGGCCGCCAGTATACTTATAGGTTGGAGAACCTAATACTTCCAAAGCTTGCGTTGGCGAATTAAACGTAACTACTTCACCAGCAAAATGCCGTAATTCAATAAATTTCTTTTGAACGAATAAGTCGACTTCACTATCATCAATAATAAAGGCAGTTTGTACCGTAAAATTTTTCACTATGGTGGCTTTAACTTGAATTTGGGCAATAACGTTTAACAATCTGAATCTTTTGCAATATTATGGCTAAAATAAAGGTCGAACGGTTTCAGCGAATAGGAAAAATGTGCTAAAATTGAAGGCTAAACCAAAAAGCCCATGAAACTTACACGTCTCACACCCCTTTTATTTGCTTTGCTAGCCCTAGTTGGCCTTTGGTCCTGCGGGGGTCCTAAAGAAGACTCTAGCCAGAATGCTGAAGATTTTGATAAAGCTGGCGAATCCTTGAAAGAACAAATTGAAGATGTTATGTATAACATTCCTTCACCTTCCGAAATACCTTATTTACTTCAGGCAACGGGTGCGGAATTTAACCAAAGCTTACTTAACGATAGAAATAAAGTTGATCAGTATAGCAGTCGCAATGATAAGGCCGCTCTTAATCTTGGTGTTTACACTGCCGACATTGGGTATCTAAGTTCTTACGATAAAACTCAGGAAGCAATCAATTACCTTAATTCAGCAAAAAAATTAGCTGATAACCTTAACGTAATTGGTGCTTTTGATATGGATGTGCTTCAGCGCTTTGAGAACAACATTTCTAATAAAGACTCACTTGCTAAAATATTGAATAGTGCCGTTCAAGGAAGCGAAAAATACTTGAAAGACGATAGCCGCAACAAGCTAGCTGCTCTTCTTCTTACAGGAAGTTTTGTTGAAGGACTTTATATTTCAACTGGTTTGATTAAATCATATCCAAAAGACCTATTACCTGAAGATTCGCGCAACCTGGTGCTTACGCCTTTGATGCGGGTTATACTTCAGCAGGAAAAATCGGTTGACGAATTAACTAAAATGCTTTCAAGGATTGATCAGGCAGAACCCGTTGCATCGTTAACTGCGGATTTGGTAGCACTACAGGCAAGCTACCGCGCGTTGAACATTGATGAACAAATCAAAAACAATAGATCTGATTTGGTGTTGACCGACAAAAACCTTGTTGAAATTACCAAAGTGGTTGAAAAAATGAGGAAATCCATTGTTGAATAAGTTTCAATAAACCCCTTGCAAAAAGGATTAGCCGATGGTTAATCCTTTTTTATTTTTAAAGCACCATTCTTTGTTAACTTTAAGTAAACCAAATCTAAGCTATGAGCGAACCGGTATTAAACGCCATTATGAGACTTTTTGCGCTGGTTGCCAAAGAGGATCTCATTACCAAGCAGGAACGTGAGCACATCAAAGTTTTTCTATCCGATCATTTAAGTCAACGCGCAACAGAAAGTCATTTACAACTTTTTGATACCTATGCGCTAGAAATGAGCAACAAACTTAGTCTCACTCAGGAAAAAGATACAATCACAGAAATCTGCCGCTCTATAAATGTGGAGGTGGCACAAAAGCAAAAAATGGTGATCGTGCTTGAGTTAATGAGTGTTATTCTTGCCGATGGTGCCATTTCTGATCGAGAACAAACACTTGCTTTGCAGATTAGTGAAGCTCTTTACATACAGATAAGCGATCTTGACCTAATAAAGCAATACGTATTAGCAAAGGAAACAAAGGATAACAAAAGTGAAGATATTCTAATTGTTGATTCCCAAACAAGTGCGCCTGCATCAACCAAACACATCTTTCGCGAAAGCTTAAATGGATTTATATCCATCCTTTATCTTCAGAGCACCGATACTTTTTTCTTTAAATACATTGGTAATACCGATGTATATCTAAATGGAGTTCCTCAAAAATCAGGGAGCATCAATGTATTGGCCACCGGCAGCACACTGCGCTGGGAAATCACCGACCCAGTATACTATGGCGAGATATTGGCGCAATTTAAAAAAATGAATAATGGTGATCGTACAAGTTTTGAAGCCAAGGAAATTTCATATCAATTTAAAAATGGAGGCCTCGGTTTGCGCGAAGTAAATGTTGCTGAAGAGTCAGGAAACCTTGTAGCCTTGATGGGAGCCAGTGGTGCTGGCAAGTCTACCCTATTGCATGTGCTTAACGGAACAGAGAAGCCTTCAAAAGGACTGGTGTTGATTAATGGCGTTGATATTTATAAAGAACCCCAAAAGATTGAAGGTGTTATTGGTTTTGTACCACAAGATGATTTACTGATTGAAGATTTAACCGTATATCAGAACCTCTACTTTGCCGCCAAGCTTTGCTTCAGTGATTTAAGCCAAGAGGAAATTGAAAATTTAGTTTTACAAACCTTAAGCGATCTTGGTCTTACTGAAACCAAACATTTAAAAGTCGGCTCACCCCTTCATAAAACAATTAGTGGCGGGCAGCGTAAGCGACTTAATATTGGTTTGGAATTATTAAGAGAACCAGCCGTTCTTTTTGTGGATGAACCCACGTCAGGTCTTTCCTCACGCGACTCAGAAAATATTATCGATTTACTTAAGGAATTATCCCTTAAGGGGAAATTAGTGTTTGCTGTTATCCATCAGCCCTCTTCCGATATTTTCAAGATGTTTGATAAGTTAATAATCCTCGACACCGGTGGCTATCAGATTTATTATGGAAACCCGGTGGATGCGCTCACCTACTTTAAACGAAACATCAACCTGGTAAATAGTGAGCAAGGTGAATGTTACTCGTGTGGAAATGTAAACCCTGAACAAATCTTTAACATCATAGAAACCAAAGTCATAAATGAGTTTGGCAATTTCACTGACGAAAGAAAATTCTCACCCGAGCAATGGAACAGGCAGTATAAAGAGAAGATAACCCTTACCACTGTTGAAACTTCTAAGGATGTTCCGCACTCAACACTGCGAATTCCAACTTGGTTTAATCAAATTCGATTATTTGGCATGCGCGATTTGCTTGCCAAATTAAATAACACTCAATATCTATTTATTAACCTGCTCGAAGCTCCACTCCTTGCTTTCATTCTTGCTTTTATAGTTCGCTACTATAATCCGGATGATCAGTTTAATCCAGATTATATATTCAGTAAAAACCTGAACCTGCCCGCTTACCTCTTTATGAGTGTAATAGTGGCTTTGTTTATGGGGCTAACCGTAAGCGCAGAAGAAATAATCCGCGATCGAAAAATTTTGAAGCGCGAGAAGTTCCTACACCTTAACCGAAGCAGTTATATTCTTTCCAAGATTGGAATCTTATTTATGATTTCCCTAATTCAAACAGCCCTGTTTGTCTTGGTGGGAAATTCAATTCTTGAAATAAAAGGTATGTACCTTATTTATTGGGCAATTTTATTTTCGACATCTTGCTTTGCCAATCTGTTGGGGCTTAATATCTCTTCTGCTTTTAATTCGGCAGTAACAATTTATATTCTTATTCCCATTCTTTTAATTCCGCAATTAATACTCAGCGGGGTGGTAGTTAAGTTTGATAAGTTGAATCCCGTGATAGGCAACACAGAAACCGTTCCGCTAGTTGGCGACATCATGGCTTCGCGGTGGGCATTTGAGGCTAGTATGGTTTCTCAATTTAAAAACAATGATTTTGAACAAGAATTTTATCTGGACGATAAAGTAATGGCCGATGCCGACTACAAAAAGATCTACTTCATTCCTGCACTTGAAACAAGGCTTGATTTTGTTAAACTTAATTACCAAAACCCTGATCCTATTATTAAGAAGGAAGTACAGGACGATTTAAACCTACTTAAACGTGAACTCACGGAACAACTGGCTTTTGTAGGGAAGACTGATTTTATAAGCATGGATCGGTTTACGGTCGATAGTTTCGATGCATCTGTATATGGTGAGGTAACAAATTTTCTTACAACATTGAAAAAATTCTATGTAAATCGTTTTAATAGGGCTGATCAGGAAAAGGACAAAAAAGTTGTGAGGCTGACAAACTCTGCGGATAAAGAAAGAAACTTTGAGAATTTTCGAAATAGCTATCAAAATGAATCCATAAGCGAACTGGTGAAGAACTCTATGGAAACCAACCGTGTAATTGAAAAGGATGGAAAGCTAATTCAAAAAATATTTCCTATCTACAAAGATCCAGACCCTGCGCACATGGTTGATTTCGATGCCCAGTTTTATATGCCGACCAAACATTTTCTAAACACAAACATCGACACACTCTATTTTAATTTAGGGGTTATTTGGGCAATGACAATTTTACTGGTGATCACACTATACTTTGAAGTACTAAGAAAAATTATTGACGGCTTAGGAAATATGTCAAATCCACTACCGAAAAGGATGTAACCAAACATGTTTTTCATTCTTTCAAAAACATTGAATTATCTCACCATGCCGTTGGTGATTATTTCTATTCTATTTCTGCTATCCTGGATTTTGCGTAACACCAAATGGCGCAGTCGCTTATTTAAGATTGCGCTAGTCTTGCTGCTGGTAATGTCAAATGATTTTCTGGCGAATGAAGTTGCTAAAGTTTGGGAATTACCAGCCACACCACTTCATGAAATTAAAAAAGAGTATGCGGTTGGCATTGTACTTACCGGGGTAACCAAAGGCAATATGACACCTGACGATCGGGTTTACTTTCAGCGCGGAGCAGACCGGGTTATTCATGCCCTGCAACTTTACAAAACAGGAATAATAAAAAAGATTCTTATCTCAGGCGGAAGTGGTTCCTTGTTGGAACGCAACCGACAAGAAGCAGATGAAATTGCCGATGCGCTACTTTTAATGGGAGTATTACGCGAAGATATTATTATCGAAAATCGATCGCGTAATACCCACGAATCTGCGGCAGCGGTTAAGGCTATACTACTGAATTTCTACGCGCCACAAGATTGCCTGTTGATTACCTCGGCCTTTCACATGCGCAGGTCGCGTGCATGTTTTAAAAAAGTTGGGTGGCCTGTGGATACATTCACCACAGATTTCTTATCGCACGAACGAAAGTTTACGCCTGATGTGTTGTTCATTCCGCGTGCTGAAGCATTATTGAATTGGACTATTATAAGTCGTGAATGGGTGGGGATTATTTCTTATAAAGTTGTTGGGTATATTTAATAAGAAAATCTTTGAACAAATTTGTTTTGCTGTTAGGTTTTAAGAATTGGCAAGCTTGAGTTAAAGATAAAAATATAGATTCTGAAAATGGATCAGCCGGGTTGAAAGACCTGACTACAATGGAATATAATTGATGAGGTATACTTTAGCGGCCAAAATGAACGGCTATATGCACCTTTTCTAAAGGTACATGTGATATATATGCACCTAGGTGCATATATTCGGGTGTTAGCACTAAAAGCATTCAAAATATAACCTCGCCCTTTGATACTTTATAGATGAAAATAAATATATTACTAAGAGCTATAAACCTTCGCCAAGCGATCCCATTTGGGTGGCTAGGCGAAACTTAGTAGCGGGTATAAGAGAGTTATAGGGCATTTTAAAACGACACAACACTAACGACCAGATATGGCAATATTTGAAATAGATAAAGGAAAAGCAAGACGAGTTAGGCTGAGTGAATTCAAACTCGAAAAGGAATTGCAACAATTGGTTGAAAATAATTTGGAAACAATTTTCAATTGCAGACTTATTGCGACAGAGTTTTCGACTGGTAATATTCATTCAGGACGCATTGACACACTTGCCATTTCTGAAGATAACAACCCGGTAATTATTGAATACAAAAAAGTTGCTTCATCTGACTTGATTAATCAAAGTTTATATTATTTGCATTGGATTAGAGACCACAAAGGAGATTTTCAAATTGCGGCAAACAGAGCATTAGGAAAAGATATTGAAGTTGATTGGTCTGACATTCGAGTAATTTGTTTAGCACCAGAATATAAAAAATACGACCTACACGCTGTTCAAGTTATGGGTGCAAACATTGAACTTTGGCAATACAAAACTTATGACAATGGAATATTAAATATTGAAGAAGTTTACAAGCGAACAACTTCAGCATCTCACCAAGACACAGAAGACACGAGAGGAAAAAATCCTGTTATGGTAGAAGCAGGCAAAAAAGCAGCATTTACCCGAAAAACAGCGACATATACGCTTGAAGAACATTATGAAAATCTTGACGAAAATATTCTTGAGCTATTTAACGCAATTCGGGACTACATTGTAACCATTGACAGTTCAATTGAAGAAATACCTAAGAAGAATTACATCGCATATAAAACAAGCCAAAACTTTGCTTGCTTACAGACTTATAAAAAGAAATTGACTTTGTTTTTGAAACTCGAAGCAAATGATGTAAGCCCTATGCCAAAACAAGGTAGAGACGTAAGCAACATTGGACATTTTGGAACTGGCGATTTTGAATTAATCATTAAGGACTTGACAGACTTTGAAGAGACGAAGCATATAATAAATGAAGCATATAAAAACATTGGTGGATAACAAGAAAAACGCCCTATAACAGCACCTACAATAAATTGGCGGTTCAGTGCTCCGCTGACACATTTGTGGTTAATCAAACATTGGTTCTCCGCATGAACATTTGTGGTAAAAATCGCCAACTTCTTGTAGCTGCAAAACGTTACCAGTAAGCTTAAATAACAAACAGTAATATGACAGAAATGAACGACACAATCGCAATCAAGGACATGCTATCAGCTGCCAGTCCATTTATTAAGACTTTGGTTGACACATTTGTAACACCCAAACTAACAGCTTTTCGGGACAAGTTTAAAGCAGAAAAGAATATTAAATACATCCCGACAGAATCCCATTTTACTGAATATTTCCATAGAACTTACAAGAAGTTGGCGGTAATAAACACTTTAGTTTTTAACAATTCACAAAGACTATTAACTGAGATATATTTACCACTTACTTTAACTATTACTAATGACAGAAAAATTAAGACTAAAGTAAGTGGATTTCCGAAAAATATATCAGATGAATTTGGTAATATTTTAGTGACTGATACTGCAGGAATGGGCAAGTCGACATTAATGAAAACAATTTTTATAGATACAATCAATAAAAATATAGGTATTCCAATTTTTATTGAGCTAAGAAGATTGACAAATTCAAAGAAAATAATTCAGGAAATTCAGGAGCAGCTAAATTCAATTGATAAAAATTTCGACACGGATTTACTTCTTGAACTTTTGGCGGAGGGCGGTTTTATTATTATTTTAGATGGGTATGATGAAATTGCACTTGGCGAAAGAGATACAGTAACAACAGATATCCAAGAATTTATTTCAAAAGCTTCAAATAATCGTTTCTTTATCACGTCAAGACCAGAAAAGGCTCTTGCAAGTTTTGGAAATTTTCAAGAATTTAGAATTGAGCCTCTTGCGAAAAAAGAGGCGTTTGAACTTCTAAGAAAGTATGACAATCAAGGACAAGTTTCAACTCTTCTTATTAAAAAGCTTCAAGAAAAAGAGTTAGCTAATATTGAAGAATTTCTGACTAATCCCCTACTGGTCTCTTTACTTTTCACCGCTTTTGAGCATAAGCAAGCTATACCATTTAAAAAATATTTATTTTACAGACAAGTCTATGATGCAAACTTTGAGTCCCACGATTTAACAAAGGGTGACTCATATACACATGATAAGTACAGTAAGTTGGAAATTGATGACTTTCATAGAGTGTTAAGACATCTTGGATTTAATTGTTTTAAAATTCAAAGAATAGAATTTACGAAAGACGAATTATTGAAATTGATTAATGATAGCAAAGAGTTTTGTGTAGGGCTTAAGTTTAATGATTCAGATTTCCTTTTGGATATTTTAAAAACTGTTCCATTGTTTACACAAGATGGAAATTATTATAGATGGTCACATAAATCACTTCAAGAATACTTTGCAGCTCAATTTATATATTTAGATGCCAAAGAAAAACAAGATACAATTTTAACAAAATTATATAATCATGATAATCTTGAAAAGTTCATAAACGTTCTTGATTTGTATTATGACATGGATTTCAAAACATTTAGAAATGTAATAATTTTCGATTTGTTAAAAGAGTATAACTCTTACCAAACAAATGTTTACAATAATATTGACGGTTCAATTTCGAATCTTGCAGTCACTAGAAGAAAAGAACTAATGTTTTTAACTGACAGTTATGTATTCAAAGCAAAATTCGAAAAAGGAAAACTACGATTTGGAGATGAAAAATTAGGAAAAATGATCCGTGACTTTCAAACTGAAAATAAGTTAGATAAAAATAAATTTTCTGGAATTTTACTAAGCTCACCTTTAACAGAAAATTGTTATGCCGTTCACTATCAAAGTTCAAAAACATCAATTCTATATTTGCTTTTCAACAAAAAGAATTCTATAGTATCTTCAATCGAAAAGAAGTCAAATGAAGACGTTATTAAACTTGATATTAATTTTGAATTTGAATACAAAATGAGAAGAATAATTGACATAAAGGAGGACATTCTTAACTCGACAAATAATTTTGTAAACGTAAATTTATTCCTAGAAATAACTAGAATTTCGCTAATCACATTAAACCATGAAAACGCTTTAAAGCAACTAGAAATAATTAGGACAAGTATAGAATTGGAAAAGAGTTCAGACTTTTTGTTAGATGGAATATGAGAAAGCCTACTGGTAACAGCACCTACCCAAAAGGCGGGGTTTCGTGCTCCGCAGACACATTTTTGCAAGCCGAAAGTTCAGTTCTCCGAATGAAGTTTAGTGCTAAAAATTCCGCCCTTCGGGTAGCTGCAAACCGTTACAAGCAAGCCTAAAAGACGAAACAGCAAGAAATGGAAATTTGGCAATACATAGAAGTTTTAAGACTACCTAACAAGACTTGGTTTTTCTCAAAGGACAACACCGAAGAGAAGATTATCGCCTTGACTAAAATCGCCAATGACGGTTATCCAAGTCTTATTTGCAGTTTGACAGATTTTCTGAAAGACAATAACAAGGAAATAAGAGAAACTACTAGCAAGACAATTGCTCACCTTTTCAAAAAGATTGAGAGCAAAAAAGGATATTACGACACTCTTAAACATTGCAGCATTTCAAAAAGTCACATTGACTTTTACGAAACCAATTTCCCAAAGGAACAATATGTTGAGTTATTAGCAATCAGTTCATTAAACGGAAGTGGATACGTAAGAGAAAAGGCAGTAAAAAAACTTTCACAAGTTGAAAATCCACGAGCCATACAATTTTTAATCTATCGCTTAGCTGACTGGGTATTGCCGGTCAGACAAGCAGCACTAAAAGGCATTGAGAACTTCAAATCCACGAATTACATTGACAATCTGATTGAAAACTTGCCAATTTTTGAGTGGCTTCAAAAGGTGGAACGGACAGACCTTGGCGCTGTATATCAAGATATTATTGAGTTCATAGCTTCGACAAACAGAAATTATGTAATTGCTAATTTTAAAAAATATCCTGACAAACTAAGATTGCTTTTAGCAAAACATATTTCAAGTTCTCTAACTGAACACTCAACAGAATTAAAACTCTTTCTGACCGACAAACATTTTTTGATTAGAAACTTAGCAATAGAGCATTTTGAAAAACTTGGAGAAGTTGATATTGACCTATTGCTTAATGATAAGTCCGCAAAAGTTCGACTACAAACACTTTACTGCCTTAAAGAGCAAAGCGGATTTGAAACAACCGTAAAGAATTTTTTGGCGGACAATTCAGCGACAATCAGACATTTTGCAAGGTTTACATTAAAAGAAGCGAATATCAACTTTGCTGACTTTTACAATGACAACTTACAGGAAAAAAATCAAGTCATTGGTTCTTTAAACGGACTTGCTGAAATCGAAGCAAAACAATATTCAGAAATAGTTAAACAGTATCTAAACGACAAGAAAATAAAAGTTAGAAAGACTGCATTTTTAGCATTAAGTAAACTTGATGAAGAAAGTGCATATGGCTTTGCTTTTGCAAACCTTGACAGTTCCTATGTTGGACTTAGAAACGTAATCATTGAATATTTATCGCACATTCCGAGACAAGAAGTTTTATCAAAGGCAAGAGATATTTATAAAACAAGTAACTACGACCTAAAAAAATCAATGCTAAAACTCTTTAACAAAGTTGGCAGTTGGACAGCAATTCCAGATTTGATGATTGGAACGATTGATGAAAACGAAAACATAAGACAATTGGCATTCGGATATTTACAAGTTTGGAGAGCAAGAGCAGTCAGACTATTTTCAACACCAAAACAAGGAGAAATTGAAAGAGCAAAACAATTTTTTAACTTCGTAAACGAGACACACGAAGACAAACAATATTTTAAAACAAACCCAGTAGATGGACTTGACTTTTACTTCAAATAACAGAAGGCCAGCTTGTAACAGCACCTACAAAAAATTGACGGTTCAGTGGTTAAATGAAGCATTGTGCTTCGTATCAAGTTTTGGGGTGGTAGACAGTATTGTGCTTCGAAATCGCCAACTTCTTGTAGCTGCAAACCGTTATAGCCAATGCTAAAATGACGGCAACAGACAAATAAATTGACAATGGAAGCAAGACCGAAAATAAAATTAGATCTTACGACAGCGGATAAAACAATTGAAATCGTTAGTTGGTTTTTAATTGTTGCAGTTTGGGGTTTGACCATTACAAACTATTCAAACTTACCTGACACTATCCCGATACATTACAATGGAGCAGGACAAGCTGACGGATTTGGCGGAAAAGCGACTATTTTGACATTACCATTAATAGCAACAATTTTATTTATTGGTATGACAATATTAAATAAGTTTCCTCACGTATTTAATTACCCAACCAACATAACGCAAGACAACGCTTTTAGACAATATACTAATGCGACAAGACTGATTAGATACCTTAAACTTATCATAGTTTTTATTTTCGGACTTATTGCTTTCAAGACAATTCAAAACGCAAACGGAGAAGCAGACGGACTTGGAATTTGGTTTTTACCACTAACAATGGGACTGATTTTTATGCCGCTGACTTATTTTATAATTAAATCATTCAAGACAAAGCAATGACGAAAAGACAAAGCACTGGCTATAACAGGCGTTTGGCAAAAAAGCGGGTTCAGTACTTAAATGAAGTTTTGTGCTTCGTATCAAGTTTTGTGGTGGCAGAAAGTTTAATGCTTCGTAATCGCCAACTTCTTGTAGCTGCAAAACGTTATGCCCAATTTTAAAACGACAACATGGACATTGAAGAAATACCGATTGACAAGCTAAAGGACATTGAACTTTTTGACATTATTATTTTGCACCACGGATTTGAAACATATAACCGTGACTAT
>Ga0163148_10004576_pt1 | contig 14389 bp, 12 predicted proteins | sample OliLakLV19MP7P2_FD_148606 | JGI IMG/M metagenome (GOLD analysis project Ga0163148, IMG submission 148606) | Freshwater microbial mat bacterial communities from Lake Vanda, McMurdo Dry Valleys, Antarctica- Oligotrophic Lake LV.19.MP7.P2 | ecosystem: Environmental > Aquatic > Freshwater > Lake >...
CGTACTCGCGCCTGCGTTCATCGGCATGCTGCTGTTCTGGCCCGGTTGCATCGCGGCCTTCTACACCGCGCCGGACCTCGTGCCGCTCATTCTCGCCATCGGCATGGCGGCGCACTGGCCGGTGATCGGCTGGAGCTATGGCCGCATGGGCATCTATGTGGCGCACGCCGTGGTGCGCGCCCTCGCGGTGACGGCGCTCTGGTTCGCGTTCCCCGACTACCGGCTCATGTACATCCCCGGCGCGGTGGCGGTGGTCTACCTGCTGTCGGTCATCGCGCTGATCATCGATTCCGGTGCGGTGGCGCGAAAGCTGAGGGCATCCTAACCCAAGAGCGCGCCACGCACCCGCGCGCGCAGCGCGGGCAAAAGCTCCGCTTCGAACCAAGGTTCGCGTTTCAGCCACCCGGTGTTCCGCCACGACGGATGCGGCAGCGGGATCACGTCCTCCCCATAGTCACGCCATGCGCGGACGGTTTCGGTCAGCGTCGCTTTCGCCCGCTCACGCAGATGCCATTTCTGCGCATAGCCGCCGACGAGCAGCGTGAGGCGCACGCCTGTCAGCGACGGCAGCAGGCGATGACGCCACAGCGGCGCGCATTCCTTTCGCGGCGGCAGATCGGCGCCGTTCACCGTGCCCGGAAAACAGAAGCCCATCGCCGCGACGGAGACATTGCGTTCGTTGTAGAAGGCCTCGCGATCGAGCCCCATCCAGTCGCGCAGCCGATCGCCGGAGCGATCGTTCCAGGGCAGTCCCGTCTCGTGCACCAGCCGACCCGGCGCCTGACCCGCGATCAGGATGCGCGCATCCGTGCGCACGCGGACGACGGGACGTGGCTCGTGCGGCAGGTCGCAGACGCGGCACGCGCGGATTTCCGCAAGCAGCGCGTCGAGATTCTCAGCTGTCACTTTGCGGACTGGGGCCATCGACGATGCGCAGGCGGATCACACCTTTGAAGTTCTCTGGATCGACGGGCTTGCCCTTCCGCAGGATCACGATGCGGCCCTCTTTGGCGAGCCGCGCCGCTGCGCCCCGCACCTCGCCCATATGCGTGCGCCACTTCTCTGGATCAACCGCGCGCGCTGCGTCTTCCGGCGTGATGGAACTCGACGCGCCCTTTTCGGCGGCGAGCGTGAGGATGGCTTCGTCGACGGTCACGCGTCGTCTGCTTCGATGCCGAACTCAGCGAGCACGTCCGCCGTATCGGCGCCGAGTTGCGGGGGATCGCGGCGGATGGAGACGGGCGTCTTGGCAAAGCGCAGGCCCGGCTTCATCGCGCGATACGGGCCTTCGCCCGGCAGATCGCGCGTTTCGAACAGCGTCTGCTTGAGCTGCGGATCATCGACGATCTGGCTCACCTCGTTGGCTCGCATCGCGGGGATCGAGTTTTCCGCACAGATCAGCATCCACTCGTCGGTGGTGTGCGCGAGCGCCGCCTCATCCATCATCGCGTAGTAGGCGTCGACGCGCGATCCCTTCGGCGCGGAGAGAAAGCGTTCCGTCTCGTAGGCGTTCGGGATTCCGCCGAGTTCGAGAAACTTCAGCGACTGCGCCTGGCTCGCCGGCAACACCGAAAGCCAGCCATCCTTCGTCCTGTACGGCTTCCTGTGCGGCGTGATCGTCGTGACGTGGCCGTACTTGCCCGTCGGCGGGATGTAGGTCTGGTTGTAGAGATGCTCGGCCATCAGGAAGCCGGTGAACGTCTCCAGCATCGGCACGCAGACGAACTGCCCTTCACCCGTCTGCTCCTTGTGCCGTAGCGCCGCCATCGCCGCGATCACCGCAAAGAGTCCGCAGGTCTTGTCGGCGATCACCGTCGGCAACGGCTTCAGGGATGCGTCCTTGTCGGTCAGCGCGCCGAGACCGCACGCGCCGCTCGCGGACTGGATGAGATCGTCGAAGGCCTGGCGTCCCGCATACGGCCCCGCCGGATCGTAGCCGACCGCTTCCACATAGATGATGTCCGGCTTTGCCGCCGCGACCGCCTCGTACGAAAAGCCGAGCCGCGCGATCGCTTCGGGCCGCATGTTGTGGATGAAGATGTCGCCGTGGCGCACGAGCTTCTTCAGCGCGCGCTTGCCGGGCTCGGTCTTCAGATCGATCGTGACCGAGCGCTTGTTGCGGTTGAGCGCTACATAGACCGGGCCCATCGTCGGATTGACCGGCGGCTTGCCCTGATTGCGCTGACGATCCCCGCCCGGATCCTCGATCTTGATCACGTCGGCGCCGAGATCGCCCAGCGTCTGCGTCGCATAGGGGCCGAGCACGAACTGCGTGAGATCGATGACGCGCACGCCCCTGAGGGGACCATTGGGGGGACCGTTGGCCGTCATCTCAACCGCCCTTCATCATCTCGCGCGCGATGATGGTGCGCTGGATTTCGCTGGTGCCTTCGTAGATGCGGAAGATGCGCACGTCGCGGTAGAGCCGCTCGATGCCATAGTCCGCCACATAGCCAGCGCCGCCGAAGATCTGCACCGCGCGATCGGCGACACGCCCCACCATTTCCGACGCGAAGAGCTTCGCGCACGACGCCAGCATGGTGACGTTCTCGCCCGCATCGCGCCGGCGCGCCGCGTCGAGCACCATGCACTTGGCGGCGTAAGCTTCGGTCTTGCAGTCGGCGAGTTGCGCCTGGATCATCTGGAAGCTCGCCAGCGTCTGGCCGAACTGCTTGCGCTCGCCCGCATAGGCCACGCAGTCGGCGATCAGACGTTCCGCCACGCCCACGCACACCGACGAGATATGCAGCCGCCCGCGATCGAGCACCTGCATCGCGACCTTGAAGCCCTCGCCTTCCTTGCCGAGCAGCGCATCAGGCGGCACGCGGACATTGTCGAAGTTCACGTCGCAGATATGGGCGCCCTGCTGGCCCATCTTCTTTTCCGGTTTGCCGATGGAGATACCCGCGAGGTCGCGCGAAACAAGGAAGGCCGAGACGCCCGAGCCCCCCTTCTTCTCGGGATCGGTGCGCGCCATGACCGTGAAAAGCTGCGCCTTGTTGGCGTTGGTGATGTAGCGCTTGGAGCCCTTCATCACATAGGCCTGACCGTCCCAGATGGCGGTCGTGCGGACGGCGGCGGAGTCCGAGCCCGCTTCCGGTTCGGTGAGCGCGAAGCTCGTGACGATCTCGCCCGACGCGATGCCGGGGAGATATTTCTCTTTCTGCTCGGGCGTGCCGAACATCACGAGACCCTGGCTGCCGATACCGACATTGGTGCCGAACGCCGAACGAAACGCCGGCGAAACGCGCCCGAGTTCGAACCCGACGGACACCTCGTCTTCCATCGAGCACCCAAGGCCGCCGAACTCTTCCGGGATCGAGAGCCCGTAGAGGCCGAGCGCCTTCATGTCGGCGATGACGTCCTCAGGGACAGCGTCGTTCTCGGAAACCTGCGCCTCGATCGGGCGCAAGCGCTCCTCGGCGAAACGGCGGACCTGCGAAACGAATTCGGCGCGCGTGGCGGCGTCGAGCGACATGGGCGTCTCCTGATGGGCGGACGCGACCCTAGACGCGTGCGAGAAGCCGGTCCACGTCGGCCCTGTGCGGCAAGGACGGCTGGGCGCCCGGCGCCGTGGCGGCAAGCGCGCCTGCAGCGCAAGCGAAGCGCAGCGCGGCCTCGGGGCTCTGCTTTTCCATGAGCGCGACGACCAGCGCGCCGACGAAGGCGTCCCCTGCGCCGGTGGTGTCGACGGCGGTGACGGCAGGCGGCGGCGCGCGGGCGATCTCGGCGCCGTTGCGGAAGAGCGCTGCGCCCTTCGCGCCCTGTGTGATCGCGACAAGGCCCTTGGCCATGTTCAAACGCGCGCCCTGGAACGCCGCCTCGCCTTCGTTGACGACAATGAGATCGGCGCGCGCGAGGAGTTCATCCGGAACGACCGCCGCCGGTGCAAGATTGACGCAGAAAACTCCCGGCGCACGAGACGCGGCGAGCACTGTCTCCATCGGAATTTCGAGCTGGCAGATGATCGCGTCCGCCGCCGGCAGGACGAGACGATCCGGCGTCAGCGTCGCATTGGCGCCCGACGCGACGATGATCTGGTTTTCGCCGTCCGCCGACACCGCAATGAGCGCCACGCCTGTCGCCGCGCTCGCATCGACGCCGCACGCGGAAAGATCGACGCTGCCCGCGCGCAGCAGCGCCAGCGCCTCGTCCGCCATCGCGTCGGCGCCCACGCGCGCCGCGAGTGCAACCTCGGCGCCCAGCCGCCGCGCCGCGAGCGCCTGATTGGCGCCCTTGCCGCCGGGATGTCGTGCGAGCACGGCGCCGGTCACGGTTTCGCCGGGCGCAGGGAGTTTCGCGCAGGGAGTTTCGCAGCGGTCGCCACGAAATCGAGATTGACCGAGCCGACGACGAGAATGCGCGCCGGGCTCATCGTGACAGCCTGTCGATCAAGAGCGCGAACACGCCGTTGCCGTCGGCCTTCGTCGTCCAGCGTGTGCGCGCCTTCGCGGCGTCACGGAACTCCACCGCCGTATGGCCAAGCGCGACGCCTTCGTTCGTCTCGACACGCACCGCGCACGGCAGACAGTCGAACAAGTCCGGCGCGAGAAGGTAGGCGATCGTGCACGGATCATGCAGCGGCGCGCCGGTGATGCCGGGGATGTTGCGCTCCACGCTCGCGGAGAATTCCAGCAGGTCGGCGCTGGCCTTCGCCTGCGGCGTGCCGATGGCGCGGATCGCGTCGATGCGCGCGGGCGTGGAGCGCACCTGGTGCGTGGCGTCCAGACCGAACACGGTGATCGGCGCGCCGGACGCGAACACGACCTGCGCGGCGTGCGGGTCCGCAAAGATGTTGTACTCCGCCGACGCCGTGATGTTGCCGCCTTCGGAACGCGCGCCGCCCATGACGACGATCTCGCGCACGCGGCCTGCAAGGCGTGTTTCCAGCACGAAGGCCATCGCCACATTCGTCATCGGTCCCGTGACCGCGAGCGTCACTTCCCCGGCCGGCGCCGCCATGAGCGCCTCGATGAGATAGGTCACCGCGTGCGTCGTCTCCGCTGGCGCCTTGGGCTCGAACACAGCCAGCGCGCCGAGGCCGCTTTCCCCGTGAAAGTGCCCCGCATCGACGGGCTTGCGCACCATCGGCCGGTCACAGCCTGCATACACCGGCACGTCCGTGCGTCCCGCGATCTCGCGGATCAGCCGCGCATTGCGCGCCGTCAGCGCGCCGCCGACATTGCCCGCCACCGTGGTGATCGCGCGCACGTCGAGCGCATCGGGGCACGCGAACGCGAGGAACAGCGCGATGGCGTCGTCGACGCCGGGATCGCAATCGATGATGATCGGCCTGGGCGCCATGCGTGTTCTCAGGGTTGAATGATTAGGCCCGCGAGTGCGGCGCTCATGAGATTGGACAGCGATCCCGCCAGCACGACGTGGAAGCCGTATTTCGCGATCTGCGGCATGCGTTCGGGCGCGAGTGTGCCGAGCGCGCCGAGCTGGATCGCGATCGAGCTGATATTGGCGAAGCCGCATAATGCAAAGGTAAGGATCGCCACCGTGCGCGGACTCAACGCCTCCTGCGCCTGCCCGAGACTCGCAAAGGCGACGAACTCGTTCAGCACCAGCTTCTCGCCGAAAATACCGCCCGCCGCCTGCGCTTCGGCCCACGGGATGTTCAGCAGGAACATCACCGGCGCAAACAGGAAGCCGAGGATGCGCTGCATCGTCAGCCCTTCCACGCCCGCCGCCCCGCCGACCGCGCCCAGAATGCCGTTCACCAGCGCAATCAGCGACACGAACGCAATCAGCATCGCCGCAATCGACACCGCGAGCTTCAGCCCGTCCTGCGCGCCGACGGCGGCGGCCATGATGACATTGGAATGCGGCTCTTCGGTTTCGTCGACGACCACCACGTCCTGCGGCGCGCCGGGCTCGACCTTGTCGTCCGGCATGATGAGCTTGGCCATCAGCAGCCCGCCCGGCGCGCCGCAGGACGTGGGACATGAAACACGCCGCGAGCAGATATTCGATGCTGATGCCCATCTGCGCGTATGCGGCCAGCACGCTGCCCGACACCGACGCCATGCCCGTCGTCATCACCGTGAACAGCTGCGGCATGGTGAGGCCGCGGATATAGGGCTTCACGACAAGCGGCGCCTCGGTCTGTCCGAGAAACACGTTCGCCGCCGCAACGAGCGATTCCACCTTCCCCGTGCCGATCACGAAGCGCAGCGCGCCGCCCGCCCACGCCACGATCTTCTGCATCACGCCGACATGGTAAAGCACCGACATCAGCGCCGAGAAGAAGATGATGATCGGCAACACGTTGATCGCGAAGCTGAAGCCGATCTTGTCGACATCCGCGAGCGGTCCGAACACCATCGCGATACCGGCGGCGGAATAATTGATCACCGCCTGCACGCCGCCCGACATCGCCGACAGCACCGCGCGCCCCGCCGGCAGCGACAGCACGATCACCGCCATCACCGCTTGCAGCGCGAACGCCGCCGCAACGACGCGCAGGCGAATGGCTTTCCTGTTCGTGGAAAACACGACCGCGATGAGCAGGATCGCGACTATCCCGGCGACACCCATGTACTGAACCGGCATGCGATCCCCGATGGCCGCGTTGGCCGGCTCCCGACGCAACGTGGCTTTCCTTCGGCGGCCTTAGCAGCCGGTCCGGTAGGGGTCCATTGACGCGCTCTTTTCATGCGCACCGCAATGCGATGTCACTCAACTTCCGAAGGACTGCCGATGCCGCGCCTGCCCATCTTGTCCAGCCTGCCGCACGCGCGCCTCTGCGGGCGGGCACCTCCGTGACTCTTTACTGGGCGGCGGGTCCGAGCGAGGCGAGGCCGGCTTCGGCCCCGGCGGGGTGCTGAAGCCCGTATCGACATGACAATTGCATTTGTTCTAGTTTTGTTCTATTTCGTTCCGATGCCGATACTGTCCTCCGTCCCGTTCCAGCCGATGGGCTCGATCGACACGTTCCAGATCGCGTTTCAGGACGCCGTTTCGCGGCCTGTGACCGAGATCGTCCCCGCCTCGACGGGCGACGGCGCCGCCGCGTTCGGGTTCGCGCTGGGGTGGTTGGCGGTCGGAGCGTCAGAGGGGCTGACGCTGATCGCGACGCCTGAGGTCGTTAACGGCGAAAACGGGGGCGCCTATCCGCCCGGCGTAGCCCAGTTCGGGCTCGATCCCACCCGCCTGCTGCATGCCCGCACGCGCACTATGAAAGAGGCGCTGTGGGCGAGCGAACAAGCGCTCGGGCTTTCCCTGGCGCGCGTGCTTTGTCTTGTGTCCCACGACGCGCGTCTCACGCTCACGGCGACGCGCCGCCTGCATCTCGCCGCGGAAAAGAGCGGCGCGCGCTGCGTGCTCCTACGGTTCGATCCGCTTTCGCCGAGCGCCGCATGGACGCGCTGGCGCGTGGCCGCCGCACCAAGCGGTGGCGAAAATCGTGAGGTTGGACGGCCCTGCTTTTCGGTTTCTCTCACACGACGACGCAGCGGACAGACCGGCCAGCGCTGGCTTCTGGAATGGAACGGCCATGACCACGCCTTCACCGATACACACCGAAACGGCGGAAACGCGCTGGCTGGCCCTGTGGCTGCCCCGTCTCTCCACCGACCGGCTGAAGCGTATCGGCTCGGCGCCGGCTGATCGCCCGCTCGCCGTTTACGCCAAGACCGGCAATGCGTTCGCGCTCACCGCCGTCGATGCGCGCGCGACCGCATTCGCCCTCGCCGTCGGCATGCCGCTCTCCGATGCACGCGCGCTTTGCCCTGCGCTCTACGCGGTGGAAGCAGAACCCGACGCAGACGCACAATTCCTCGATGGCGTCGCCGCCTGGTGCGAGCGCTACACGCCTGTGGTCGTCCTTGATCCGCCCGATGGCGTGTTCCTCGACATCACCGGATGCGCTCATTTGTTCGGCGGCGAACTGGCGTTGCGCGCCGTGCTGCTGAACAGTCTTGTGCAACAGAGCCTGAACGCACGCACCGCTATCGCGCCGACGCCCGCCGCGGCCTGGGCGTTTGCGCGCTTCGGGAAACAACGCGTCGTCGATAGCGCCGGCCTGAATGCAGCGCTCGCATCTCTGCCGATCGCCGCCTTGCGTGTATCGCCGGAAGCGCAAGCCTTGCTGAGGCGCTTCGGTCTCAAACAGATCGGCCAGATCGCGGATGCGCCGCGTGGGCCTTTCGCCGCGCGTGCAGGACAGCATGTCCTGTTGCGGCTGGATCAGGCTTGCGCTCGCGCGCGTCAAGCCTTGACGCCGCGACGCCCGACACCACCCTTGCTGGCGTTCCGGCGTCTCGTCGAACCCATCATCACCCTCGACGCCATCCTCGTCGTCGCCGAAGCGCTTTGCGCCGACATCGTCGCCCAGTGCGATCGCAACGGTGTGGGCGTGCGCAGACTGCGACTCTCGCTGTTCGGCGTCGATGCAAAGACCCGCCGCGTCTCCCTGGGACTGAGCCGACCGGAACGCGACGCCCGCGCCATCATGAGTCTCCTGAGCGATCGCGTCACACGAAACGCCGAGACCTTCGACGCCGCGTTTGGTTTCGAGGCGATGCGTCTGGATGCTGTGGAGATCGCGCCGATTGTTTCCGTCGCGGGCGATCTCGATGATGACAGACGCCACGATTCACAGGCCGAAGCGCGCCTGGTTGACGCACTGACCGTTCGCCTCGGCGCCGATCGCGTGTGCCGCCCGCATTTCGGCGATACGCACGCGCCTGAACGCGCCGGGGCCTGGCGTCCCGTCGAATACCCGACGGACTCTGCGTCGTCCTCTCCGGCGGACGGCGTGATGCGTCGCCCGCTCAGCCTCCTCGCACACGCGCAGCCCATCGATGCGCTGGCGGAAGTGCCCGATGGCCCGCCCATGCGCTTCCGTTGGCGGCGTGTCGTGCGCGAAGTCGCGCGCGCCGAAGGGCCGGAGCGCATCACCCCGCACTGGCTGCGCGCCTCGGACGCGCGCACGCGGGACTACTACCGCGTGGAAGATACCGAAGGCCGGCGCTACTGGCTCTACCGCGACGGCCTATATGGCGGCGAGACCGCACCGCGCTGGTTCCTGCACGGTCTCTTCGCATGAGCGACTTTGCAGAACTCGCCGTCACGACCAACTTCTCCTTTTTGCGCGGCGCATCGCATCCGGAAGAACTTGTCCTGCAGGCCAAGGCGCTCGGCCTTGCCGGCATCGGCGTCGCCGACCGCAACACACTGGCCGGAGTGGTGCGCGCGCATGCCGCTGCAAAGGAGCATGGCGTGCGTCTCGCCGTCGGCGCCCGGCTGGTTTTTCGCGACGGTACGCCCGACATACTCGTCTATCCGAAGGATCGCGCAGCTTATGGACGGCTCACGCGGCTTCTCACCATCGGCAATCGACGCGCGCCGAAGGGCGAATGCTGGCTCGGCTTCACCGACTTCCTCGCCCACGCCGAAGGGCAGCAGGCAATCGTGGCGCCGGTCATCGCTGCAGGACAAGAACCGGACGCTGTCTTGCGCGCGTACCTCTCCGCCGTCCGCGATCACGCCGGCGCCGTCTGGCTTGCGGCGCGTTTTGTCTTCGATGGCGAAGACCGCAGACGCTTGCGCCTGCTCGAAGCCTTGACGTCGCAAACCGGCGCACGCCTGCTGGCGACGACGGAGCCGCTGCATCATGTCGCTGAACGCCGCCCCCTGTTGGACGTGCTGACCTGCGTGCGGGAGAAGACGACTCTCGATGCTGCGGGCCGACGCCTCGCCGCAAATGCCGAACGTCATCTCAAGCTTGCCTCCGAAATGCAGCGGCTTTATCGAGAGGCTCCGAAGGCGGTCGGAGAAACATTACGGTTTATGGACAGCGTCGGCTTCTCGCTCGACGAACTGAGCTACCAGTATCCCGACGAGACCGTGAAAGGCTACGCAAACGCCCAGGAGGCGCTGGAGGCGCTGACATGGAAAGGCGCCACGAAACGGTATCCAAACGGCGTGCCTGAAGGCGTGCACAAGGCGCTCAAGCGCGAACTCGGCATCGTCGCCCAGCTGAACTACGCTTCCTACTTTCTCACCGTCGCCGATATCGTACGGTATGCGCGCGAAGAACGCGGCATCCTCTGCCAGGGGCGCGGCTCCGCTGCAAATTCCGTCATCTGCTACTGCCTCGGCGTCACCTCCGTCGATCCGGCGCGCTTCAAGCTGCTGTTCGACCGCTTCCTCTCCGCCGAACGAAACGAACCGCCGGACATTGACGTCGACTTCGAGCACGAGCGTCGAGAGGAAGCGATCCAGTATGTCTATGAAAAGTACGGTCGTGAACGCGCCGCGCTTGCAGCGACCTTGATCTGTTACCGCAGCCGCAGCGCGATCCGTGATGTCTGCAAGGCTTTCGGCTATTCTGAGGACACGATTTCGGCGCTCTCGAAGACCCAGCAATGGTGGTCCAAGGGCGTAGACCAGGAGGACCTCGGCGCTCTCGGACTCGATCCTGAGGATCGGCGCCTGATCACGTGCCTGGGGATCGCGAAGGAACTGCGCGGCTTTCCCCGGCACCTCTCTCAGCACGTGGGCGGCTTCGTCATCACCCGCGAGCGGCTCGACGACATCGTGCCCATCCAGAACGCCGCCATGGAAGATCGCACCGTCGTAGAATGGAGCAAGGACGATCTGGAAGAACTGAAAATCCTCAAGGTGGATCTCCTCGGGCTCGGCATGCTGACCTGCCTGCGCAAAGCCTTCACCATGATTGAAAACGCTTACCCCGAATGGAGCGACCAACCGAAGCTCACGCTCGATACGCTGCCGAAGGAAGATGAGGCCGTGTACCGCATGTTGAAGCGCGCAGACTCCGTCGGCGTGTTTCAGGTGGAAAGCCGTGCGCAGATGTCGATGCTTCCGCGTCTGCGCCCCGAAGAATTCTATGACCTTGCGATCGAGGTGGCGATCGTGCGTCCGGGGCCGATCCAGGGTGGCATGGTGCACCCCTACCTGAAGCGCAAGCAAGGCCGCGAACCCGTCGTCTATCCCTCGCCGGAACTGGAGGAAGTGCTCAAACGCACGCTCGGAGTCCCGCTCTTCCAGGAACAGGCGATGGAGATCGCCATTGTCGGCGCAGGATTCACCCCGCCCGAAGCCGACAAGCTGCGGCGCGCCATGGCCACCTTCCGTCGTGTCGGCACGATCGGCGCGCTGCGCGAAAAGTTCATCACCGGCATGCGCGACAAAGGCTACACGCAGGATTTTTCGGAAGCGAGTTTCAAGCAGATCGAGGGCTTCGGCGAATACGGCTTTCCCGAAAGCCATGCGCAGAGTTTTGCGCTGCTGGTCTACGCCTCGTCCTGGATCAAATGCCACTATCCGGACGTGTTTGCAGCAGCCCTGCTCAACGCCCAGCCCATGGGCTTTTACGCACCGGCGCAACTCGTTCGCGACGCCGAGGAACACGGCGTCGAAATCCGCGCGCCCGACATCAATCACGCGCACTGGGACAACACGCTTGAACCCGGCCCCGTCGCGAAAGAGAAACTGAATTCCCGACATACTGACATGATCGATGACGTGCTGAGCGCAAACGCCTTGCGTCTCGGTTTCCGTCAGATCGGGGGATTACGGGAAGATGAGATGAATGACTTCGTCGCACGGCGCTCCTCGGGATACGATTCCGTCCGCGATGTCTGGCTGCGGGGCGGACTGTCTCCTGCCGTGATCGAACGTCTTGCGGACGCCGACGCCTTCCGATCCCTCGGCCTCGACCGTCGCGACGCGCTCTGGGCCGCGCGCGGCCTCAACCGCGTGGGCGGACAGGAAGACGCGCCGCTCTTTGCTCATGCGTCCGGGCCATCGCACGAACCCGACGTTCACCTGCCGCCACTTTGCCTCGGCGAGCAGGTGGTGGAGGATTACCGCACGCTCGGTCTTTCGCTGAAGGCCCATCCTGCAGGACTGCTAAGAGAAAACCTCGCGGCGCGGCGCGCCATCACCGCCTCTTCGCTAGCCGACACGCGCAATGGCGCCCGCGTGCGGGTCGCTGGCCTCGTCCTTGTCCGTCAGCGTCCCGGCACCGCCTCCGGCGTCATCTTCATGACCCTGGAAGACGAAACCCACATCGCCAACATCATCGTCTGGCCCCGCGTGTTCGAACAATTTCGCCAGGAAGTTCTCGGCGCGCGCCTCTGCGCCGTCGATGGCGTCGTGCAGAACGAGAGCGGTGTGGTGCATATCGTGGCTGAGCGCCTGCACGACTTCAGCCCGCTGCTCGCCCGGCTTTCATCGCAAGACATGCCGGTCGCCACCGCCCGCGCCGACGAAATCAAACGCCCCACGCCGGACGCCCGGACGCATCCCAGAAAGGTTCGCCATGACCTCTCCGGAGATGCGGCGCACGGGTGCTGTCAGTTAAACGCTAACTTGTCTCCGATTGCTGACGGGTGTCAGCCTTTTGGGGGGGCCTCTTGTTGGCGAAGCTCTCGTTCAAACGTCATCGGTTTCCGCCCGTCGTCATCCGGCACGCCGTCTGGCTCTATTTCCGCTTTAGCTTAAGCTTCCGAGACGTGGAGGAGCTCCTCGCTCAAAGGGGCGTGGACGTCACCTATGAGACGATCCGATGCTGGACCAACAAGTTTGGCCCACAGATCGCCAGGCGGCTCCGAGCGCGACGCCAGGCCCCTTCCCCGCGCTGGCACCTCGACGAGATGGTGTCCTCGATCGGCGGGAAGCAATTCTACATCTGGCGGGCCGTCGACGACGAAGGCGAGGTTCTCGATCTCGTGGTGCAGAAAGAGCGCGACACACAGGCCGCGCTGAAGCTCCTGAAGCGTCTACTGCGCAACCAGCCGGTCATGCCACACACCATCACAACAGACGGCCTGCGCTCTTACCCTGCCGCGCTGCATGACCTCGGACTATTGCACCTGCATCGACCAGGACGATTGCGAGACAACAATCGGGCGGAGAATTCCCATCTGCCGATCCGGCGACGAGAGCGACAGATGCAGCACTTCAAATCAGCTGCTTCCGCCCAGCGTTTCCTCACCACTCACGCAGCGATCTACAACACCTTCTACCTGCAACGGCATCTCAGTTCACGGCACGCACTTCGACGCAATCGAAAAGCTGCGGCTGGCATCTGGGCAAGTGCCTCGCGCTGAAAATGGACGCTATGCCGAGTGCGCACGCAGGTTTTAACCTGACAAGTCTCGTTCGCACCCTTCCGGCAGACCCTGAACATCTATCAGCCGCCGCGGACTTTCGGCGTCAGTCTGGTGTTTCGAAACTGATCCTCCACCTCAAACTATCAGGGGCCAGCGCAATCAACGCTGGCCCCTTTCTTGTTTTCATCGCCGCAATGTCATGTGAATTTCCGCTGGACATCTAACGCCCGCTGCCTTGCCGACATTTGGCTGGGACCGACTTGAACTGCGCCAGCCTCAGGTTGCTTGGCGACCGATTTTTAAGCGTAGGCGTATGTCACCAAAGGGCCAGCAATGCCCAGGCCGCCATACTGTGACGGACGGCGGGGTCGCTCAAGAGCAGTCACTCCGGCCTTCCCTACCGGTCGGGCCGGACATCGCCGTTTCCAGTCATTGTGAGGTCTAACAAAACGGGCCCGGCAATTTGCCGAGCCCGTTCTAGTCGAAGCGCTGATTTGGCCTTCAGTACGCCATCCCGAAACTCTCGCGCACCCCGGGCGAAGTCGCCTGGCCGGGTGCAGAACTCGGCGCGCACAATGACGACGTCTATGGCGAGCTTCTGGGCCTCGACGCCGCGCGCATTGCGGCGCTGCGCAACTCAAAGATCATCTAAGCGGCGAGAACTTCGTCGGCGTCAGGATCTGCGAGTGCTGGATCTGGATGAGCGGCAGCACCTTCGCGAGATAACCCTGCCATTGCGGCTCCGCCTGCAGCGCCGCACGCCGCGTGTGACGATCCATCATGTCGTCATAGGCCCACATGTGGATGAGCTGGTTCAGCACGCCACTCTCCGATGTGAAGTATCCGACGAGCCGCCCCAGGATGCGCTTCTGCAACTCGACGCCCTCCGCTTCGTAGATGCGCTGATACTCGGCCATCTTGCCGGGATGGAGGGTGTAGGTGCGTTGCTCGATGATCATCTCTGTTCCATCAGCTTGGTGAAATCGGTCTGCACGTCGGCGATGCGATCACGCGGCGCGCCCAGCATGGTCAGCGCCGCAGCGCGGACGCGTGGCGCCGCGTCTCCTAGGTACTCCACCGGTGATTTGCCATCGACACGCGCCAGCAACAACGCCGGCAGCAAGGTCGCCACGCGCGCCTCGATTTCCGCGCGCGACTCCCAGTCGACTTGCGCCATATAGCTTTCTGTCAAACCCGCAAACGACGCCGCGAGAAGAGTCGCCGATTGGGGCGCCGCCATCTGCTTCAGCAACAGATGATTGAGACAGAAGGCAAGATTGTGTGCGCCGGTGCAAAAC
>Ga0163148_10004585_pt1 | contig 14359 bp, 15 predicted proteins | sample OliLakLV19MP7P2_FD_148606 | JGI IMG/M metagenome (GOLD analysis project Ga0163148, IMG submission 148606) | Freshwater microbial mat bacterial communities from Lake Vanda, McMurdo Dry Valleys, Antarctica- Oligotrophic Lake LV.19.MP7.P2 | ecosystem: Environmental > Aquatic > Freshwater > Lake >...
TTTTTTATATATTTTACAAAAATACAACAAAAGTGAATCTACACTTTTTTCGTTTGAAGAACAAGTAGAAATAGTAGGTATCTATCTCAAGCATGTATTAAAAATGAAATTGCAGCTGAAGTGATGGCTTCCTAGTTGAATGTATAGAAATTTGAGAAAACACATTGATCCTATAGTTGCTAAAGATTGTATTGTGCCATCACCGCAAGTCATTCGTAAAGCAAAGAAAATAAAGAAAACAAAGAATATTTTACATGAATGAAGAGATAATGATCGTTTGTTTAGTGAACAACTCATAGCTGAGTTATGATATAGTGGAGAGGTCTATAGAGACATACAGGAAATGCTAAAAATAGTTGATGATAAAACTGTGCTTCAGGTAGCTATAGATTTTTTGAGTATGTCAGAAGCTGATTTTTTTCTCTCTACCCAAGATCGCAAAAAAAGAATTACCATGCACATATGTATGAAAATCTTTCAAGAATATCAGCTCTATAACACTACATCTTATGCACGTCGGTTTATAAAATAGTTTGCTGTTACTACTTTATAACAACAGTATTGTATTGACAGATATTGATTAATGGTATTAGAATAATATAAGATAGTTGACATGTCAGCAATTACTATCTCTTTATTATGCTTTTTAACCACTATGAAATTAAATCAATTATTGACTACGTGAGCACTTCTTTTACTCTGACTATGAGTAAATGCTCAAGGTATTGAAAAAAAAGCTGCTCAAGATACAGTTACTACTTTGCAAAAAGAACCTTCACTAGAGAATGATCTTCGTCTTACCCATCTCTATGCATGATCATATACGATAGGAACCGTTGATAAACAAACGATAGAGGAGTGAACAACGAATACATTTTGAAATTTTCGTGCGTGAGGACGTGCTGTTTGGAACATATCTGATAAGGTCTCAGCAAATGGTTTGCTTGCGTACGATCAGTCTACAGGAGAGGGGTGAAAAATGATTAATTTTTTCTGAGTAAATTATACACTTACATCGTCCACGAAAATTTCAATAGGGAAATGAGCAAACGCTGCTATGCAAATGGTTGAACTGCCTGTGACCCCATGAGGACAATTGCTGTTGACTGCAGCACAGCAAGCAGTAGCTCCTTGAGTAGGAGTAAAAGTGAATCAAAAAGTGGGTGATATGACTTTTTCATGATCTGGCATGCTTAGACCAGAAGGTGTCGAAACAAGTCTTTATTTCAATGAATGAGGTTTTAGTGTTGCAGCCGTACTTGACCCAGCGACAAAGAGAATAAATGGTGGTGCTTCGTTTACAGGAGATCTCACCAATGGTGCAAGTATTTTTAGTATGGTTCGGCTGAAACCAGAATTACTTTCACTTTCTGCTGCGTATACCACACAAAGTAACATAGGTATGTTTGTAGATAGTAAGTATGATCGTGAATCAAATAAATGGAATCACTTTTTTATCTGAGTACTGAAGAGTGTGCAACAAGGTGATGTACATGCAAAAATATGAGGTGGTTTTGACATTGTGAAAAATAATTTCCAAGCAATTGTTTTTATAACACTAGGAGGAGAAAGAAAGTAGAGTATAAGATAGGGAATAAATCCTAGATCCTGTCAACTCCATAGGAGGTCATTACGACCTCTTTTTTTGTTATTTTGCCTACTATATATACAATGGAGTATGTAATTTCAGTTGTTTGTTTTCGCATGTCTCATCCACTTATTGATATTCAACACTTGACTTGGCAGTATCCTCGTGAGGAGCAGCTTATTTTTGATAATTTTTCTTTGAAATTACATCAAGGAGAATTTTGTTTTCTCACGGGGAAGAGCTGAGCAGGGAAGACCACTTTGGTAAAATTTTTGCTCAGACAACTGACGCCACCTACCAAGATGATCTTTTTCAACAAAGAAGATATAGCGAGGTTTACCCGTAAAGAAGTGCAGTCATATAGATCCCGTATAGGAGTAGTTTTTCAAGATTTCAAACTGATCGAATGGATGACGGTAAGTGAAAATATTACCTTTCCGCTGAGTATTCACAGAGAGAAGAAGTGAGATCATCAGGATCATCTCGATCATCTGATGCAACTTCTCGGACTATGACATCGCAAACAAGCCTATCCAGCACAACTCAGTGGATGAGAAAGGCAGAGAGTGGCGATTGCTAGGGCATTGGTGATGCGTCCCAAACTGATTATTGCAGATGAACCTACAGGAAATATAGATGATGAAGCAGCTCAACAAATAGCAGATAAGTTTATTACGTTACACAAAGAAGGCTATACTATCTTGTTTATCACGCATGATCGCCAACTACAGACGTATATAGAACAGAAAACTGTGACGCGTATCATTCATTTGTGAAAAGAAAGTTTACCTGTCTGGGAAAGTGTTAAAAAAAGTGGTAAAAAACTTGACGTAGCGAATGTTGTTGCTTAGAATAGAGTAGTGTATTGTGAGTTTTTTTACTTTCTGTTGAGATACCTATGTCTGAGTACAGCTTGTCTATCAAACTAAGAATTCGTCTCATAGAACAACTCGCAGAAATAGATCTGCCATCGTTCTTGTTTGACCAACTCGACCAGCTGCTTGCAGAAGTTACCTACTTCAAACTGATCAATCTCCAGGACAATATTGACCTCTTTGTTATCTATCTAAAAGAGATGGGTGAAGGGTACTACGAACAGATGCAACACCTTACGGAAAATCAAGAGCGTCCCACAAACTATGCGACGCATATCTATGCTCCATATTTCACCGATAAACTCTATGCTGAACGTCGGAAACCAACTTGCGGATTGAAAGATCTTCTCAAGATAAAACAAAGATACCTCGTCATGACCACACTAATGAGTAAAGAATATATGTATAAAAAGCAGAAAAAAACGTTACTTGCTCCTTTGGAAATTACAACAAAAAAAGCTTTCTCATAGAGAGGAGAATAGAGAAAATTATCCTGATCATTTTTTGCGAAATATATCCATAAGAGATGAGAAATGACTATATGTTGTTTTTGGTTAAGAAACTGCTATACATCTAGTAGTTTTTTGTTTTCTCTTTTTTTGTATGCAAGCAGATCTTTTGTTGAAGAAGTATGGTGATATCATCGCTGAAGAGGTAAATGTAAAAGAAGTGATGTTGTTAGACGAAACGTTGTCGGTCACCGTGACGTATGTTCCGTTGGGACAGAAGATAGGTTCTGCTTTTGGTAAAGATACCAGTGCAGTAATTGCTGCTGCTAAAGCATGAAAAGCAACACTCCAGCATGATGGCACACTTATTGTAGTGGGAGAAAATGCGCAATGGACACTCGCTCCAGATATGTATGAGATAAGATATAGTGGTCTGGAAGAAGACCATCAGACCATTGAGTGAGGAGTGATTATTTCTCTTGATATCACGGTTACTGCAGAATTGAAAAGAGAATGAATAGCACGTGAACTCTCTAGATTTTTAAATCAAATGAGAAAAGATGCACAATTTCAGATAGATGAGAAAGTAAAGTGTCTTTATACGACATCGGATGGATATATGAGTGAAGTAATAGCAGAATTTGCACAAATGTTGACAGAAGAAGCGTTGTTATCGAGTATTTCTTTCACAGATTCACTTACTGATTCAGGTACAACGACATATACGAGTGAAGAATGAGAAGTATTATTTCTTTTATCAAAATAATTTACTATGAAATCAGTCCTTGTGATCAAACCAAAACAGTGAGTAGTAGTAAAAAAGGAAGTAGACAATGTAGAATTTGCCGTACAAGATGTAACGTGAGTCGTCTGGGCGATGTATGATACAAAAAACTCAAAAGTAGAAGTAGAATACGAGGATGAAGATGGTGATTTCGATACGAGTGATCTTGCGAGAGCAATTCAAAATACAGGAAAGTTTACCGTGATTAGTTTGTGATAACTTTTCTATTCTTTATAAACAACAAATGTTTCTCCTTGCGATAAGTGTTATTTGAATAACTCAATTGCTGTGTGCTCGAATAGCAATCCGTTTTCGTACAGACAAACTTACTGATTTGGCGTATGGGTGAACGTTTTTTTTGGTAGTTCTTGGTATGTATCTACGATGAAGTACACAGACATTTCTGCATACGATACTTTTTATACTGATTGCATTACGATCATTGAGACTGGCTTTATATCTCTTCCTCAGAGTGCTTGCATTGGGAAAAGATAAGAGATTTGATGGTATTAGAGAAAAAAAACGTTCATTTGCCAAGTTTCGAATACTCCAATGAGTGGTTATTTTTCTCCTTCTCATTCCAGTAATACGAGCATTTTCTGACACTTCTCCTGTGTTTGCACGGTACACGTTTTTCTGAATAATCTTGGTCGTATGAGGAGTACTCTTAGAATCAATTGCAGATCGACAGAAGTTTCGTTTCAAACAGCAATATCCTACGAGATGGTGTGCTACTTGAGTTCGATCAAAAGTGCAATATCCAAATTACTTAGGAGAGATACTTGTTTGGATTGGTATCTACGTAGTTTGTTTGAACTCACTGGAGTGATCGCAAGTAATTATTTGACTGATAAGCCCATTTACGATAATACGACTCTTACTTTTCGTGACAGGCATACCTCCTTTGTATCGTATCCACAAAAAACAACGATGAGATGAACTAGAACGAAATATTTATACTGAAAAAACGCCAAAAATACTTCCTTATGTCTATTAGATTTTTTGGCATATACTCTTGTAATTCTTTTTTATACTTGTATATATACTGTTCTAGTCGAGTAGAACTGTTTTGTTTTTTTTAAAACTCATGAATAAAAATAATCTTATGGAACAAATTTCAGCATTAAAAATGGATACTAATACGCTACAAAAGCTCTTAAAAAAATCGTTTAAGAAAAATGATTCGACTCACGATATGAGAGTTTTTTTTAAAAAACTAAAAGCACATATTGTATTGGTTCATGTTCTTGGTTGACCGCAAAGTGTCGATTTTTCTGATCTGTTACGTACATATTATTTAGAAGTTTGATTCCTCAGAGATGCAAAAATATTTCGTTCATTATGCAAAAAATTTACGCACAATAACAAACTTATTATGGTGCTTTGAGAAGAACGTGTCGTACAGGCAAAAGAAAAAGTTAGAAAATACAAAAAATCAATAGATACAAAAGAATTAGCTAAAGAGATAGAGCAGTTGACAACTGATATTGTAAACACGCTTCATACATTTGAATTGAAACGAATCGAGGCATGACTTGAAACTTTTTTTGAACATACTGAAAATCTTTTGTCTCAATTGTTACAGTCAGACTGATTGACTCATGTATGATTTCATACGATTCGCAAACACATCAAAAAAGTTATTTATCTTCTCGACTATATGTGCTTTTTCGATAAAATAAAATATGCTCCTATTCAAAAAAAGTATAAAAAAATAGCTACACAACTCGGAGAATGGAACGATTTACAACTACTTGTTCAGCAACTTGATGCATTTCCACGAACTGGGAAAGAAGAAAAAATAGTTAAAAAACTCTTACTCAAAGAAGAAAAAATGAGAAAGAAGTTGTTGAAAAAGCTTCGTGTTTATTTTCGTGTATCACCAGCACAAGCGATAAAGAGTACTGAACGAATTTCTCTTCCTATCGCTGAAAAACAAGTCATTCAAGAAGAAGTAAAACAACAGGAGACTATTATTGATGCTGAAAAACCAGTAGTAAAGAAAGCAGTAGTAAAGAAAGCAGTAGTAAAGAAAGCAGTAGTAAAGAAAGCAGTAGTAAAGAAAGCAGTAGTAAAGAAAGCAGTAGTAAAGAAAGCAGTAGTAAAGAAACCAAATACTCCTTGATTGTCTTAGTGGATCATGAAACAACTCATCATTGCTCGTCATGCAAAATCATCTCGGAACAATATTTTTTGTCCCGATTTTGATCGTTGATTAAATACAAGAGGAAAAAATGATCTCTCGAAGATGGGTGAGCTTCTTGCACAGTATATCAAAATACCTGATGAGATTTTTTCTAGTCCTGCAAAGAGAACAAAAAAAACTGCTCTTGCCTATGCAAAAGCATGGTGATATAAAAAGAAAAATATTGTTTGGGATAAAGATATCTATGAAGCATCGCTTGAAAGATTGTTGTCAGTCATCGAGAAAACAGATGAAAATACTAATCGTCTTGTTTTGGTATGACATAATCCATGATTGACTGAATTAGTTATCTCCTGTGGATATGAACTAGAAAATCTGCCCACGTGTGGTGTAGTTGTATTTGAGTATTCTGGTGATCTCCGAGGCAATTTTGAACCTAAAAAATGTGCTTTAGTATCAAAACTTTTTCCTAAAGAGGTTGGGTAATGACAAGTGAACAAGTAAGTGGTTCAATATCACATAAAATATAATGAAGTTGTTCTACATATCGTCTTTGCTCTTCGTACGAATGAGCTAATGCCATACTCTTCTGTTTCTGGAACATGCTCGTGATTGAGCTCTTTGATCCGTCATGCACCTGATGACGCACGATCGAAATCAAATAGTTTGGTATCTATAATATCTCACAGTATAACCTTTCATCGATCTGTACTTATGATACGTGCTTCTGGATTAAGTTTATGAAGCATTGAGCAAATAATTTTTGCTTGGTCTGCCTCGATTTCTCACGCTTTATTTAGGATGATGACATTTGCAAATTCGATCTGATCGAGTAACAAATCAGCTATAGTCCTCGTATCATTTTCGTCGTCGATTTCTCATGCTTCTGTTAGTGTTTCGATACTCGCGAGTTGTGATCATATATTTACTGCATCTACGATCGTGACCATTGTATCTAGTCTTGTTCGTTGTCATAGATCTATTCAGAGTTCCTCGTCTTTGTACGAAAAGGTTTGTGCGATTGGAAGTGGTTCAGATAAATACTTTTGCTTTATTCATAACTACATAATACAATAAAATAATTTGTACGTTTTTTTTAATTGCTAAAATTATATCCATCTTTTTTCCATTCTTGTAGTCATCATTCTAGTGAATATGCTTCAAGTCAAGATATATTGAGGTAGGCACAGAGTTTTTTTGTTTGCTTCCCGAATGGACACAGGAGGATTACTTTCTTATGCATATCGCATATATTTCATTTATCAGTCATTTCCATTAAGAGCTCAAGTTCTATGTTTATACTTCAAGAGATATGTCAGAGTTTATATGACTTATGATGTCTCGTATCTATTATGAAAAGATCAGAATTCTTCTCTTTTATGAGTTGTTGTAACAGTTCGCATGATATGTTTTTTGCATGTTTTTCTTGGTCTTCGTAGCTAACTTTCATTATACAATTTTTATGTTCTTGATGAAAGATATGTGGCATCCTTTGTTTGAAATAAGAAATATACGGTTCTAATCTATCACATGCTATGAAGACAGCCGTTTTTTTTTCTCATGGGAGAAGTTGATTTTCTTTGAAGTAGTTTTTAATTCATTGATAGACAGCACCGGTAGTTGGACCGCAAAACATACCTACACATTTTACTAGCGTAATACAAGAGTGTAAAGCATCTTGTGCATCTACTTCTAAGATGTCATGATATAATGAGCGATCGAAAAGTCATACCTCATCCATCTCTGTACTGTTTCTGATTCATGGAATAAAGTCATTGCTTGTAGATATGATACCAATTGCATGCAAATGTTCATTTTTTTCTTTGAGAAATGTTGATGTCCCATTGGACGATCATGTAGTTCCCAATGTACCAAAGAAATAATCAACAGTAGGGAGATCATCAGCAATTTCAGGTCATGTCGTGGTATAGTGTATTTGTGTATTACGTCTATTACGATACTGATCTGTGTGTAGATACTCAGTGTGTTTCTCACATAGTTGTTCTATACGATTAACTGCATTATCTTGTTGGCTTAGATCTATACATTCTCAGGTAGAGGGAAGTTGTTCAATATCTACTCATAAAATCATAAGAATATCTTTTTGTTCTTGTACATTGATTCTATTGGTGATTGTTTTACAACTGATACCAAACGTATTTGCTATTCAAGCGATTGCTTTTATTGTATTACCACTTGAAGACTCGAGAATTTTGCCATTATTTTTTTTTAGTTCGTCAATTGATCACTGTAGACTTGCTAGAGCAAACCTATCCTTGAGTGATCAGAATGGATTTTGATATTCTAGTTTTGCATACAGGGTTAATCCTGAAATGGTATGTACTTCTTCAGGAATCAATAAGAGAGGTGTATTACCTATCATTTCTGTCACATGATTGTAGATCATTATTGTTTTATAAGCTAAACTAGCATACTATTATTGTTTTTCTTTCATTATGTTTGATAGGTTGGGCATCTGAAAAGTCAGAGAAATATCCAGCAGTATTTATAAAGATCAACATATCTCATATGTGGATATTTTCAGGTAATTCTATTGTTCTGCTAAATATTTTATCATGTTCAATACACAGGTTTCAAAAAATCATATATGATTTTTTATCCTCTGAAAGCGTTTTATTTGTTGTATATACTTCAGGATCATGAGGCATTTCTTGTCAGACACTTCCAAGAGAATACATATTTCCATCAATGAATAGTTTATTTTCTTTTTTGTCTATTACGTTGTGTATGCAGAGGCCACACTGATCTAAAAGTAGCTTTCATGGTTCTATATGAAGTGTTGTCATCGTCTCTCTGAGATATTGTGCAAAATTCAATCAGTCATACAGTGGTGTGTGTAACAGCTCATCTAGAGAATCTATTCAATACTCTCTTACTCATTGTGGGTATTCTCTAGATACCTGTTTTATTCATAAATTCTGTAAATATTGTATGCCAAATCATCATCATATTCAGAGTTGTTGTATGGTGATGTTCCAATCTAACAGTTTTTCCCTAAGTTGTATGATGTGTCTAATCATTTCTTGTTTGTCATAAGGAGTAATACTATCGATATGAAAGTTCAGTCAATGAATATGATGAATATTTTGAAGTTCAATGAATAGATCCTTATGTTTCAGAAATTCATCGCGGGTTATGCCAAATCTAGACGATAAAAGTGATCCTGGAGGACAGATTCTAAACATAATTTTTGATGTAGATACTATATGTAGATCAAGTATCTTTTTTATTTCTCACACAGAGTCTACAGAAATCAATATATTGTTTTCCAGACATGACCTGAGAAATAAGATGTCTTTCGGTCCATTTGCAATAATGCATTCTGGATTGTATCAGAGTTTCAAGGCATCATGCAATTCTTGAAAACTCGAAACATCAATTCAAATACCTTGTTTTTTTGCTGTCTCAATAAAAATATCAGCCTTTGTTGCTTTGTTTGCAAAATAAATCTTGTAGTCTATTAGGTTATCATCTAGTAGGTATTTCATATTCTGCGTATTATTAACAAATATCTCAGGGAAAAGGATGTTACAAGGATGTAAACCTTGTTCTGTTATGTTGTATATATCTGTTTCTATCAAATACTTTTGTATAATTTGATGTACAATTGGTTTTCTTTCCATAATTTTAAATGCTTATAATAAGATAAAATACTTTAGTTTGTGTGAAATCTTTTATCAAAAAAGTTCTTGTAAAGTTGTTCTGCAATCAAGCATCTATACTTGCTTCTATGATTCTTGATCACTTTTTTCAGCAATGTTTTTCTAATCACTGAATATGTAAGTGGAGTGTATTTAGTAAAATATGTGTAACTGTATCTAGAGCAATATGAGTTGGATCAAAAATATTTCATTGTGTATATAATACGACTTGTTATGCTCAAACTCCTATCGTAGAAGAAGCTCATACGGTTTTTCGATTATTGACTCATAGCATTGCTTTGTATATAATAAACCATTATAAAAAAAATACTTTTGAGGATTTGTCTTTAAAAGAAAAGTCACTTCAAGTGATTTTTCTTTATTGATCTTTTAGTGATGTTTTTCACATTCACGATCGTGACAATATTTATTTGCTGTACTGTGATGACTATCACAGTGAATCTTACGATGTAATAAATATTCACCAATAAAAATTAGTATTCACAAGAGCATTGCTCCAGCTATCATCCATACTATATCATGTTCATCATGATGTATTCATGTTTCTTCATGATGCATTTCTATTGCAGCTCGTCCAGCATAGAGATGGATAAATAAATGATACGCAAGAGGAAGAAATGTACATAACGCTTTTTGTCGTACTATTTTCATGCGTTCTCTGAGTCGTCATGCAAGAAGCAGTATGATCCAATAACTGGTATGTAAAACACCAATGAGTGTTATTAAGTTGGTCTCAGGTAGCTCTCTAAATAAGATCAACACAAATATTACTTCAATAACTATAAATACTAACAAGTGTAAACCAAAACGAGAAAGTGCTTTTTTCATTATATCCTCAGAAGTAAAATACAACACATATATATTTTTTATAACAAAATACAAGTCTATTTTACTTTTGAGGTTGTATTTTTTTATTTTTTTATTATTAATTCTATATTCTTCTCCTTCTATCGTTAGTACTTCCCTTCGCTACCCATTTTTAATTTCTTATTCTTTCCATGGATTGCTTATATTGTCATACTGATCATACGGTAAAGAATGGAAAACTCCCTGGAGGAGGGCAGAGATGGAAATGTGGTGATTGCGCATTGCAATTTTCTGTATGAGGGAAAAGATGAACTTATGATCCATTGTATAAAGAAGCAGTTGCCAAAGAATATTGCCATACTGATGCTACTGCACAAGAGGTGATTCAAAAACATCATATTTCGTCTAAAACATTGATTGATTGGTCAAAAAAACATAAAAAATGATGTGAAAAATGTGATTGATAGTAATTTTATTAATACAAACCTTTGTGATTGTATTTTTAATGAAGATTGCTATATATACTGTATTCTGTTCGTTGCATGCGACGAGTAAGTCTTTATCTATACTCGAAAGGATATGTATACCCGAAAGGGTGTTTACGCCCAAAGGGTACTTTTTGTTTTCTTATTTAAATGGCTATTAGAAATATTGCGATTATTGCCCATGTAGATCATGGAAAAACTACGTTGGTAGATCAACTTCTCAGACAATCAGGTACTATGGATATAGCTGAAGATGCTGACTTGGTGATGGATAGTAACGATCAGGAACGTGAAAGATGAATCACGATCTACTCGAAAAACACTTCTATTCGTTACAAAGGTGAAACGATAAATATTATCGATACGCCAGGCCATGCTGACTTCTGATCTGAAGTAGAACGTGTCTTGCGTATGATCGATAGTGTCTTACTCATTGTCGATGCATATGAGTGACCGATGCCACAAACGAAATTTGTCTTGAAAAAATCTCTTGAACTCTGACTAAAACCTATCGTTGTGTTGAACAAGATAGATAAAAATACGGCAAGACCGGAAGAAGTAATCAACATGTTGTTTGACTTGTTTATTCAACTCTGAGCTACTGACGAACAAGCTGATTTTCATGTGGTCTATGCAAGTGCAAAAAATGGATATGCATTGAAAGCGCTTACTGATGAACCAGTCGATATGTGACCGGTCTTTGATGTGATTTTAGATCTTGTCCCAGCAGCACCAGATATGAGTGATGAACCTTTTCGTATGCAGATTGCAAACTTGTGATATGATGAATACTTGGGAAGAATGGGTATCGGTCGTGTTTATGAAGGAACGGTAAAACCAGGTACGCAAGTAACTGTTATTGACAATGCGGGACAAAAAAGATCTGCTAAAATAGGAAAAGTGTTTACAACATTGTGATTGAAACGTATCGATGCGACAGAAGCGCTGTGTGGTGATATCGTAACTATTTCAGGTATCCCGACGATTTTCGTAGGAGAAACAGTGGGTATAGGAGATATAGATCCATTGCCACCGATCACTATCGATGAACCGACGCTTCGTATGGAATTTCTCGTAAATGATTCTCCATTTGCTGGTAAAGAAGGAAAATATATGACGACAAGAATGATGCAAGAAAGAATATTCAAAGAGTTGGAAACGAACGTGGGATTGAAACTGGAAGAAGAAGCAGGACGTTTTATTCTTTCTGGAAGAGGTGAGTTGCATTTGTGAGTACTTATCGAGACAATTCGTCGTGAAGGATGGGAGTTACAAGTAGGTGCTCCAGAAGTGATTTATAAATTTGTAGACGGTAAAAAACTAGAACCAATCGAACAACTCGTGATCACGGTGGATGATGCAACGGTAGGTAGTATCATAGAAGCAGTAGCAAACCGCAAAGGTTATATGCAAACACAAAAATCAGAAAATGGCGTGACTACTGTCGAGTTTGATATTCCAACACGTGGTTTACTTGGGTTTAGAACTGACTTTATTCTCATGACGAGAGGACAAGGTATCATGTATTCAGCGTTCTCACACTTTGATAGCTATAGAGGAGATATTCAAAAAAGACAAGTAGGATCAATGATTTCTATGACGACAGGACAAGCGATGAATTATAGTATTTTCAAACTTCAAGATCGTGGGCCAGTCTTTGTCGATCCTGCACAACAAATTTACGAAGGAATGGTTGTAGGAGAACATCTAAAAGGTGGTGATATAAATGTCAATCTCACGGTAAACAAACAGTTAACCAACGTTCGTAATTCTGGAAATGAGTGAGCGATGCGTATTGAACCTGTTATTCATTTGAGCCTTGAAGATGCTCTTGGGTATATCGGTCCAGATGAACTTGTTGAAATCACGCCAAAATCAATTCGTTTGAGAAAAAAATATCTCACACAATCAGCAAGAGATCAAGCTAAAAAAACAAAGAAAGATCAATTGAAGTAAAATATTTTTTCTTCAACTATCTCCTTATAGAATAGATAAAGACACCAACCATGTATATGTGGTTTGGTGTTTTTTTTGGAGAAGTTTATTTAGTGTTTAAAGCGTTATTAAGGAAACTCTTAAAAACTCTCATAAAGCGTAAAAATCATAGTAAATTTCATGCTTTCGTATATATCGATATGTACGAGTTTCCTTAATATATATTGTTTGCTGTCATTCTGAACCCTATTCTAGGATAAACTTCGTGAAGAATCCATAGTGAATATATTCAAACCTATCTGTGGATCTTTATCCCGCATAGCGGGGTTTTATCCCGCATAGCGGGGTTTCGAAAACTCAGGATGACGTATATACGCGTATTTATAAACCGTTTTTAAAGAAAAAAATGAGGAAACTTTGCAAATCAGCATTGTTTACGATATACTTGAGTGATATTTACTTCTTCTTCTTCGCAATGAAGAAACTTCAAGAATCTACGGTATCTGGTATTCAGCAAAAAGTTGCATCTTTTGGTAAAGACATCTGAAGTTTTGCTGATCCTACAAAAGTGCGAGATGCACTGACTCACAAAATCAATGATTTTAAGTCTTCTGATGAAGAAAATAAGTTCGTTACCATTTCTGCTTTCATGAATTTGATTTCAGCACTGATACAAATAACGTTTTGATTGATGTTGAAAAGTATGTCGGTCATCTCGTCTGCTATTGATTCTCTTCTTGACTTCGTACTCGGCATTTTCAATCTTTTTCTCCTCACGAAATCCAAAAAGAAACGTGATGGATCGCACAATTATGGATATGGAAAACTGCAATGATTTGGTGCTCTTTCACAGTGAGGAGTGATGATACTTTTTGGTATTATCTTGTGATATTTCTCTGTCTTGAAACTGATGGACAGTGGACCTATCAACTGAGTAGGTATCTTGATTCTCATTATGATCTTGGATTTTATCTGATGAGTATCTTGCGTTGCTTACTATTTCATACGTGTGAAAGCATCACAAAATATGATCGTGATCTGAACATTGAAGAAGCTGTATGCAGGATTGCTTTTTAATATCGGTATTATGTCTTGATTGATTCTGATCTGGGTGTGATTGACGTATTTCGACGCTGAATGGTATTTCATAGATGCGATCGTGGGATTGATCGTTGCAGGGTATATCTGTTTCAATGGTGGAGGACTCTTGTATGATGGCTATGGCATGCTTATGGACAGAAGTCTCTCACCTGAAGAAGTAAAGCAAATCAAAGAGCTGATAAACAGCTATCAGGAGGACTTTTATCGTCGAGATAGTTTACGTACGAGATCGTCAGGAACGACGAAGTTTGTAGAATTTACCTTGTATTTTGATGCTAAGAAAAAAACTTTCCCCGAGATCTATAAAATATGCCTCTTTCTGAAGAAACATCTCGAAGATGATATAGAACATAGTGTCGTGACTATTTTCCCGAGACCGTTGTAGATATAATTTCTTTTCGGTTACTTATAATGTCCTTAACTAACTCTAATCAGTCTATTACTTGATTGTCAATTTTTATTGTCAATTTTGTTTTATTTGGACTTCAGTCTGGATTGAATAAATG
>Ga0163148_10004589_pt1 | contig 14354 bp, 7 predicted proteins | sample OliLakLV19MP7P2_FD_148606 | JGI IMG/M metagenome (GOLD analysis project Ga0163148, IMG submission 148606) | Freshwater microbial mat bacterial communities from Lake Vanda, McMurdo Dry Valleys, Antarctica- Oligotrophic Lake LV.19.MP7.P2 | ecosystem: Environmental > Aquatic > Freshwater > Lake >...
TGTTACCTCAATGTTTGCAGCTATAATCAGGTTTTTGGTGGCTCTGGCGGTGAGGTAGCCCAAGATACTGGTTTCGATGTAGACAGTTTCACTCATACATAATACATTGTAACAAATTCTTTGTTAACAATACCATTGCTTGTCTAGCTTAGGGATAAATATCATTGTTACATGGTGTAATATTCCTTTGGAAGCATCGCGCTTGTTTGTATTTATAGAAGATGCGATCGCTCTTTTTGACGCACCGGTCGATCGCACTTTTGAACCGCAGATACACGCTGATGGACGCGGATGGGGGTAAGGGCGATCGCTCTTTTTGACGAAAGGGCGATCGCACTTTTGAACCGCAGATACACGCTGATGGACGCGGATGGGGGAAAGGCCGATCACACTTTTGAACCGCAGATACACGCTGATGGACGCGGATGGGGGAACGGCCGATCGCTCTTTTTGACGTAAGGTCGATCGCACTTTTGAACCGCAGATATATGCTGATGGACGCGGATGGGGGAAAGGGTGATCGCGCTTTTGAACCGCAGATACACGCGGATGGACGCGGATGGGGGAACGGTCGATCGCCCTTTTTGACGCACCGACCGATCGCACTTGAATCAGGCAAGCCAATATCTTCTATAAAATATTGAAGTTGTCTTGAAAATTCAAATCAGTCAAAGTGAACTTACCGTTGAGAATTGCTAGAAACTCACCATTAGCTTTGAGAACAGTTCGATCGCCAAACCCTAAAACTCCTTCCTCTTTTAATACCTCAATGATCTTCGAGTTTAAGCCACCTGCTAACCCAATCTTATTAGCACCAGCCAAGCCTAAAAAGCCATTGCCAAAATCGGTGATGATATCAGCATCATCTCTGCTAGAAGCACCATCACCAGGTGAAAATACAAAGGTGTTCTTTCCAGAACCGCCTGTTAGATTGTCTTTACCTTTTCCACCAATAAGTACATCGTCATCATCACCACCATTGAGATTGTCTGCACCTAAGCCACCAATCAATGTATCATTCCCACCCTCTCCTATGAGAGAGTCATTTCCATCACCACCATCCAGGCTATCAGCCGAGCTATCACCACCACCCCATAGGGTATCGTCATCTTCTCCACCGATGAGAGTGTCTTTACCATCGTTGCCTTCTAAACTATCGTTGCCCTTACCTCCAATAACTGTGTCATCTCCTTTCGCACCAAAGAGAGTGTCGTTATTATCGCCACCATTGATGAAATCGTTGTCTGCTTCACCATTGATGAAATCGTTGCCTGAACTGCCATAGAGGGTATCATTGCCTGAACCGCTGAAGATACTATCATTTCCAGAGTCACCGTATAATTTATCATTGCCAGCGTCGTTAAATCTGACCAGACCCAAAAATGTATTCTGCCCTGATATAATACCATCTAACTTATCATCTCCAGTGCTGCCATAAGCTATGCCATCATTCTGAGAGTTGGCATCTTTCAGGAACAATAATTTGGGTTCTGTATTGGGATCGTTACCGTTAAATGGCTTATAGTCGAACTTGCCTTCATCTTTGTAAGCAGTAGCAACAATAATTGCTTCATTTCCTCCATAAGTATCTTTTTTCCAGTCTTTATGTTCACCAACATCTAGCTTAAAAAGAGAGCCAATCTCACCAGAATTTTTTAGCAAATTTCTGTACAGATAAACCATGTTACCATGACTATCAAAAGGAATTAAATTATCTCTTCCTGATCCAGGATTTTCAGTCGGTCTTTTAAAATCTATGTAAATAGACTCATTAGCACTTGTAGCATAGTCTGATGATCCTGTGCCATCACCTGAAGCAATATCACCCCAAAATGCTCTGGAAAACTTCGATACTGGGCTAAATGGGATAGGTGTTTCACGAATATCATTTGTGTCACCATCTAAGTCATAGCCCAGCGCATTTCTTGGATCGTTTACTGCTGGATCTAAGGCAATAAGTGTGTTCACACGCTTATCGGGATCTATGTTGAGTTTGCTTCTGTCTTTGTCTCTACTAGAAAGTAAAAATCCAATTTCAGAAGCTACGTAAGTACCTAGGCTGTGACCAATTAAATTAATTTTTTCCGATCCTATCTTCCATTCATCTCTTAGTGCTTCAACTGCAAAGTTAGCAACATCACTGATCCAATTAGAAGATAGAAATGGATCTGGCTGACCTAAAGACTTGTTGTTAGCTGAATCACTCCAGTCAATAACCAAAACTTGATCTTTTTTCCCTGCCACTTGCTCTTCAACGGTCTTGGCTAAGTCAAATATCTTATCTTTATTCGGATTGTCAGCATTACCGTGAATTACAATCCATGTCTCTGCATTTGGATCTACTTTTGCTCCGTTCAACGTCTTAATAGTCACTGGACGAGACTCTCGATCTTCGAGTTTATCGCTAAAAAATTTATCATTGTTAGTATCATTATAGACTTTTCCCAAAATAAAAGAATCCTTTATTTCGGTAATTAGAGGTGCATTTGGAAGTTTGGTTACAATTGGTTGATTAGGTGCAACAGTCTTGACATTAATCTTCGTATCACCCAGATTACCAAATCCAGGTATTTGCAGTTTCAGATTATCGTCACGGCCTGTACTATCCGATTGTAACGTGACCTTAAAATTCAGCGTATCACCCGGCTTGACATTTTCAAATTTCTTGGGTGAAATATCTTTCACATAGTTGAAATCATCATCAGCAGGTACGAGAGTAATTTCCTGACTGACTTTATCTAACCCCTCTGTAATTGCATTCACCAAATTAGCACTATCTGAGTCTAATCTGACAACCTTACCAAAACCTAATTTATTAACTAGGTCGTTATAGACTGAAGTATTTTCTGATGTAGGCGTAACAGCAAAAATAGGCACTATACCTGCATCAATCAACGCCTCGCGAACTTGCTGAATACTCGGATAATCTTCTCCGGTTCCCGGCGGATTGCCATCAAGGACAGCATCGCCATTGTTGGGTCTCGTAATTCCAGCCAGCCTCGCACCATCACCAGCCTGGTGAAACGGTTCATCTGTAGCCACCACAACCACACGGCGAGCACTGTCACGGAAACCAATTTCAGTAGTGTCTGCGCGACGTGCCGTTTGCAGCAAGGCTTCCAGCGATGATTCCGGAGGTGTTTCGTTAGAAGGGAGAATAGTTAGGTTATTCACTGCCGATTGCAGTTCATTCTTGTTCTTTGTTAGTGGCAGATTAGTCCGATAAACATAATGACCATCCTCAATACTTCCGATTCCTTCTATTGGCTTGTCAACAAAGCTGCCAAGACCAAATTGAGTATTGGGCTGCTGATTTGACAGAGTATCAACTAAATTTGGTACTAGACGGCGGAAAATAGACACGTCATCATCAAACGAGGCAGAAGCGTCTTGCAGCAGAAAAACATCAAGCGGAAGCTGGTCAGCAGTTGCACTCGCACTAACTGCTGAAGAACTTAGCATCTGAGCAACCACAGTATCCGAAGTTTCAATACTTAATTCGCTGCGAGTGGTCGAACTAGAAGCATTCCCAGGCACTGTGACTGTAATATCTAAAGTAATTTCGCCCCCCGGTGGCAAAAACACATCGATCGTATCCGCTGACAGAATTGTTCCGGGAGTGCTCGACAGTATCTCTCCTTTCTTAATTTGAATACCAGATGCTCCCCCAATTCGATCGCTAATACCCTTGACAAGGGTATCAAAAGCCCCCGCTCCCGTTCCAGGATTTATCGCAATTCGCGATCCATCCGCCGTGAAACCAAAAAGCTTCTCGCCCTCAAACATCAAGGCTAAAATATTACTAAAGCCAATATCGCCAATTTTCGCTGCTTCACCAGTTAGAGACACAGCATACAAACTATCGCTTGTCTGCCCCTTCGATGTCGCTAAAAATCGATTATTCGGAGCATCAAATGCCAAGTCCCCACTGCTATTAAATCCAGCAGATTCCAAGTTAGCGATTAAAGATACTCCCGCATTAGTGGTATTAATCGCATATAAGTTAGAATCCCCAGCCCCATAGAGGACATCATTCGCAAATTCTAGAGCATTAATATTGACACCAGCAGGAAGGCCGCCAACAAATGAAGTTAAACCCGATACTGGATTGATTTTGAATAACTGAGTAGGCGTAATTCCGAAAATCGTCCCATCTTTAGCAACAGCGATATCGGAAAAACTGAAGGTACTAGCAATTTGGGTGAATTTTGCTGACGGATCGAGAGTTCCAACTTGTCCGCTTAGTCCGTCGAAGGTCGAAATGAAAGACGAACTGGTTCCTAATTGGCTAGCAATACGGATATCCGAAGCAGATGACAAGATTCGATCGCCCTCCATCTCCCCTTCCACAGGCCCGATCGCGCCCGCATCCACTGCACTACCCAACAACACATCATCTGTAAGTAACTTCATAAATCCCATCTCCTCAAAAATATAGTTGCGTGAAAACCAGCAAAGCCCGCCTTGCAAACCTTGCTATATATGTATCAGGGCGTTCATCTGCTTTTTATGCAAATCGCCCGCTTTTTGTAATGAAACTTTACATTGCTCAAATAGCCGTGAAGCCGAGCTATCCCCTAGGGAATCGCCCGATCGCCCGATCGCCCGCCATATTTACCCTAAAACCAGGTAACTCCGATCGCCCTTAATCTCCTCCAGAGGCGCGATCGCACTTCCCCTAGATTGTCGAGTAACACATCAGTAGTCAAACATAACCACAAAGCTAATGCCTGCGTACCTTGTTTTACTTTCGATCTGTAGCAGCAATCCGAACTCATCACTTCACAATACTCCAGAATCCTGAATCTGTATCGGCTCAACGGCTCAGCATTTGGCTCAGCATAAACGGCTCATTTGGCTCATTTGGCTCATTTAGCTCATCTTTCGGCTCTCCGATGTAATCTATAATTCCATTGGGGCAAAATTATGGTAAAGGAGTAAAAATGGCAGATTTGCTCAGATCATCCGAAGAAGGGCTAAAAATCATTGACATGGTAAGGCGCAATTTCGGATGGAATAAAACTGAAGATACCTGGTGCAAAGCCGCTCTAACTTCAAAAGCGACTTTAAAGCGATTTTGGGCGCAAAACCGAATTCGACGCGAAACATTTATCGATATTTGCAAAGCTGTAGGAATCAATAACTGGGAAGATATTATTGAGCGCAATGATATCAAGCACACAGAATTACTATTAGCCGCCTCGATCGCAGATATTGCCCCAGACACCCAAACCGATCGCACATTCGCACTTCCCGACAACATACCCCCAGTCTGGAATTGGCTCGATCGCACATCCCACCTCAACACCCTAAAAACCCTGCTACTCAACCTAGACAACCGAAATCCACCCCCAAATGCGATCGCCCTTGTCGGCTTACCCGGAATCGGCAAAACAACCCTAATCAGTCAACTCCTCCGCCAACTTCAAACAGAAAACAATCCCTTTGTCGCCGTCGCTTGGCAATCTTTGGAATTCGTCTAAGGCAAAGCACCTCAATTTGATTGGTTTCTCGATTCCCTCCTATCTGCACTTTCCTCCGTAGATACACCTAACTTTTTCGATAAAAATGCACCAAGTGCCGCCCCAGTGCACTCATTCCAAAAGATCGAAAAACTGCTAAAATTGCTCAAAAATAAACCATGCTTAATTGTGTGCGATCGCCTAGAAACCATTTTGCAACTTGGGCGAGCCGAAACAGCCGGATATTTTGCCGAAACCCAATCCGAATACGCTTGGTTATTCAAACTACTTATAGAAACAGCACATCAAAGTAAAATCATATTTATCAGCCGCGAAACCTTAGCAGAATTGCCGCCAACTATTACCCGCGAAATTACCCTCAATGGACTCACAAACAATTGCGCCATTGCCCTATTGACATCATTTAACTTAATCGCTACAATAGAAGAATTTACCGAACTTGCCCACCGCTATCAAGGACATCCCCAAGCTTTGCAACTAATAGCGTCATTGATTCGCGATGACAGCGAATATCAAGGCAATGTCAGCCAATTTTTGCAAGATAGAGACTGGTTGCTAACTCGACCGATTGAGAGTCTGCTGGATGAAATCATCGCCCGTCTTAGCGACATTGAGCGAACTTGCTTGAGCCGAATTTCTGTCTATCAAACCGCAGAATATCCGCTGAATTTGGCGGGAATAGCCGCTCAAATGCCAGAAGTTAGCAAGTACGAATTGAAAGAAAATATTATTCTCGCTCTCAAACGCCGACAATTGCTGTATTATGATTTTCAGCGATCGTCTTACCAGTTGCATCCGTTGGTGTGCGAAAAGGGCGATAGGTTGTTGAATCAAAATCCCGAAAACTTTCGCACCGCACACCGCCAAGCTTACCGCTATTTTATCAGCATTCCCCTCAAACCAGAATCTGAATGGCAAGATATCGAGGATATTAAGCCGTTGATCAGAGCGCATTATCACGGGTGTCAAGCTGGGGATTTGGATGCAGCAGCGACGGCAATTTCTGGAGTTGATAAATATCTGAAAGTGTGGAATTATCCCGAACAAATTTGCAGTCATCCGCCGTTACCATTGTTGGCTGATGTGCAAATTCATGTTGAAGATAGTACAAATTTTTTGTCTTAAACAGAGTCCTCGATCCCCCCTAACCCCCCCTTAAGAAGGGGGGGACAAGAGCGTTTTGCGTCCTCTCGAAGGGGGGACAATAGTATTGTCAAAGTCCCCCTTCTTAAGGGGGATTTAGGGGGATCGAGACTTGGATAAAAACGAGAGATACAATGCAACTGGCGATCGCAAAAACCCTCGATCTCCCTGGCACACCCCTTAAAAAGGGGAGTAGGGGGTGGGACAAGATTCCGATCAAAGTCCCCCTTCTTAAGGGGGATTTAGGGGGATCTGGCCTCGGATAAGAGCGAGATTTTTCAATGGTTCCAGGCTTAAGTTGACACCAATCCACATTGCCGTTTCCCTACAGATATTCTGTATTAACAAGACAGGATTCAACCACTCGAATAAATTCCTCTTTCTTGCAATTGCTGCATAAAAAAATCTTCCAAAGAAGGCTTAGCCAAATTCATCCCAATTAGCTGCCCTCCCGTAGCGCTGAGACTAGAAATAAACTCCTTCGGATCGCCCTGCAAATGACCGTACCACAAATCATTATCAACTTCCATATCCGGTATCCATTTTTGCAGGATATTCAAGTGGCCGCCCCTACCTTCAACCCGGTAAGTTTCAGTATTTCCCAGGAGTTCGTCGATCGCCCCAATGCAGATCAACTCACCGCGAGCCAAAATTGCCACCCGATCGCAAATCTTCTCCACATCCGACAGTACGTGCGAATTAAAAAAAATCGTTTTCCCTTGATTTTTCAGCGATAAAATTATCTCCCGCATCTGATAGCGCCCCATCGGATCTAAACCAGACATCGGCTCATCCAAAAATACCACATCTGGATTATTAATCAAAGCTTGAGCCATGCCAATTCGTTGCAGCATTCCCTTAGAATACTGGCGCAATTGCTTTTTTATTGCAGCCGATTGAGATAGCCCAACTAAATCTAGCAAATGCGGAATTCGCTGCCGCTGAATCGAGGCCGGAATTTCAAACAAGCCCGCCGCAAATTGCAAAAATTCCCAGCCTGTGAGATAATCGTAAAAATAGGGATTTTCGGGCAAATAGCCGACTCGCTGCTTCACAGCGCGATCGCCCAAAGGCCTCCCCAACAACAGCGCCCTGCCAGAAGTCGGCCGCACTATCCCCAGCAAAGTCTTCAGCAGCGTAGTTTTCCCCGCTCCATTCTGCCCTAACAGCCCGAAAGTTTCGCCCTCAGAGACAGTCAGAGTACAATTTTTGAGCGATTCAATCTTTTCATTCATCCAGAAGCCAGTACGGTAGAACTTCCCCAGATTGAATGTTTCCACTACTGGCGCTGTGGCTGGCATCTCGGTGGGAGTTGGCGTATCTATAATAGGTTCCATCTTTGTAAGCAAAATAGGTGGCATTTGATGTTAAGCTAAGTTTAGCTATACTTCAATCTTACTGAATATGGAACGTTCAAAAATTATTGCTATTATCACGGGCGTGATTTCTATAGCATTAGCACTTGGCTATCTGCTGCTCGTCACCCTTCTGGACTTCCGAGGCGAAATGCTGCCCGCACCTCAAAGTCAGTTGCCAGTATCGATGCAAATTCAGCAATTAGCGACTGCTAATCCGACTTTGCCACCACTGAGGATTTATCCTCAATTGTGACAAAAATAATACAGTTGAAATTTCGCAGTTTAGCCACCAATAAATCATGTAGATAAGTAGGTGGGTACACCTGAATATTGCATGGGGAGGACGGGTTTTGCACTCATAAACTCGATTGTATCGTAGATAGTTAACTAAACCCGCCCCTACAATATACTGTTTTTTTTTGCGATTACCTACTCAATCACTGATGACTCAATTAATACAAATGAATTGCTTTCATCATGTGATATGAAACTAGCAACTGCGTCAAAGCTAGCGGGTAACTTTCCAAAACTTCGCCAGTTGTGCCGATCAGTTTGCCAATTTCGGGATTGCCTTCGGTAGAACAAAATCCCCGCAGGTGCGGCATTTCGTTGCACAAAATCTTTTCCAGTTCGTTTACTTGTTCGTTAGTCGCATGGGAGTCTACTTCCAACACGTCAACCGGTTTGCCCATATCCCGATCGAGTCCCAGGCGAATTGCAGGTTGAAAACTATCGCTGCCTCGACCTAAAATCTCAGTAAAATCAGGGTGAGGAATTGTCGGCCTGAGCACTAAACGGACGCTTAAATTTGATTCTTTGTCCGCTTCGGGCGGGTAAAAACTAACTACAACGTCGGCCGATTTGCGCTGAGGACGAATGAAGTCTTCAGAGTCTGGTTCCCGTTTTTTTATTTCTGCAAGCACCTGTTCTTCAGTATAGCCGCGCTTCATGATATCGCGCTTAACTTTCCACTGAGTTCGCAACTCTTCGGGAGGAGCAAGATACACTTTTACGTCGTAAGAATCGCGGATTGTTCGGGTTGCGTAACCCAGCAAACCTTCAACTATGACAAATTTGCTGGGCTTGATGTATTCCGGCGGGTCAAATGTACCTGTGGTGTGGTTGTAGATGGGTTTGAGAATTGCTTGTCCGGTACGTAGCAGGCTGAGGTGCTGCTGCATGATGTCGAGGTAATTGCAGTCGGGATGCAATGCTGTGATTCCGATTTCGGCCCGCTGCTTTCTGTCGTAGCGATGATAGTCGTCAGTGCAAATCACAGTGACATTTTCTGGCCCCAATACTTGGGCAATTCCCCGCGTCAGGGTGGTTTTGCCCGCTGCGCTGTCTCCGACAATACCGAGAATAATTGGTCGATCGCTCATTGTTTTTACCCGGACGCACAATAGCAAATTTTGTTGTCAATCTTAAATCTTATCAAAATTGTGTTCGATCCGATCGCTCGGTTTGACTTGATCCCCCCGGAGTCTCCCCCATGTGTAAAATTATTGTAAAATTTCTTAATAAAATTCAACAAAGCATACTCAGGGAACATCTCATTGAACGATCGTAATTACCCAATTCTCAATTCCCTGTTTGCCCAATTCCCAATGCCCCATTACCAGTCATCGTTGCGTTTGTTGCTGTAAGTTTCCCAATCGTCGTATTGCGGCGGCTGATACAAGGATTCTGGTTCTATTTGTGGTTCCAATTCGGCTGACATTTCTAATTCTGGTTCCGATTCCTGCTGATAAATGTTCAGAGGTTCGACAACGCGGGCGATCGCATCTTTGACAAATGCTTTTACAAACTCGTCTTTCCTATTTAACTGAAACTGCCTTTGCACAACTTCGGCAATGCCACCGTCGCCCCAATCTTGGTCATGGCGGAAATATTCAATAAAACTTTTACCAGCAATTCTGGTTAAATAAGCCGCACTGACTGCTTGAATTGCTTTGCCAAGTACAAACCCGGCTACGCTTAATTGCAACGCCCTTGACACTACTTGAATTACGCCTTCAACTATTCCCAAACTTGCTAGGGTTTTTGCTAGAGACAAGGCTAATTCTTTCGCGCGATCGATATTTAATTCGCAGCCGTAAATCTTGGCAATTTCTACTACCATTTGAGCGTTAACTGCAGCTGTCGCTAACAAATCCACAACTGGCAAAGGCGTGACAGCAATTACTCCGGCTCCGATCCACTGAAATCGCTCTACTGCCTTATCAGCTTGCCGCCTCCTTTGAGCATCAATTAACTTGCGCGCTTGGTCTCCCAATTGCTGAGATTGCAGCAAAATATTGTCCGCAATTAAGTCTTCGCCTTCAGCTCGCAAAATTGCAGCGACGCGCCGAATTAATGGCATAATATCCGGGTATGGCTGAAAAATTGTGCCGTCTTCTAATACAACTTTGTGCGGATTGGCGCTAATGGCGACTACATCCATTGCTGATACAAAACCTTTGACTCGCTGCTGCAGCCTAGTGAGAATTTCATCTCTGTCGGTGTCGGGATAAAGGTCAACTTTATTAAAAATCACGATCGACCTTTTGCCAATTTCCGCCAAAGTCCGCAGCGGTTCGTACTCGGATTTTCGCAAATCGCCGTCCAAAACAAATAAAATCAAATCTGCCCGGGCCGCCAACTGCCGAGCCAATTCCTCTCTGTAAGTCCCCGCAACTCCCGCTTCCAAGATGCCTGGGGTATCAGTAATTGCTAATTCTCGATCGATTCCTTTCAATTTCAGAGTGTAAGTTTCGCCAACCTCGGTAGTTCCCATCGGCGCGCCCACCTGTCCCGCCATCCGCCCCACCAACGCATTCACAGCGGAAGTTTTGCCCGCAGAACCGGTGCCGAAAACAACTACTCGAACGCTGCCGCGAGCCATGCTAGCTTCAATTTCGCGGGCTCTCAACAGCAAAGCTTGCCGCGCTACTTCATCTTGAATGCGATCGACTTGTTGCCGAATTGCTTTGAGATTTTCCGAAGCAGCTTCACTTTTTACAACAGGAACCTTCGGAGTAATCGGCCGTTTTCCCTTAACTTTCTGAGGGCGTTGCAGCAGCCTAAAATAATAAAATAGCGCAAAAATTAGGGTGCCCAAAAGTACAATAATCAAGAAAATCAGCAAATTAGCCAGCAGCGGAGAAGCAGACCACGCAACTTGACTGTAAAGCCCTGTTAAGGAACTCACCAGCCCAATAATCAGCCCCAGGGCGAGGCAGAAAGCAGCAATTAAGGTTAACAGGCGCGGCAAAGGCATGAGGAAAGGGGCAAATAAAAGGGTTATGCTTTGATTTTTACATTACGCCGATAGTCATCAGTCATTGCAAATCTCAAATCTCAAATCTCAAATCTCAAATGGCCAAGCGCCCGTTAGCGAAGCCCTCGAAGAGGATCGTACTGCGCGAGCCCGCAAATCCCGATTCTGTCGGACTGCGGGCGCGGTTTGCGGAGTTTGAGCGCCAGCGGGACGGAAAAGTGCGATCGCCCTCTTGCTGCAATTGTAGCTTGCACGATAACTCAGCTACAGCTTATCACCCGCTGGAACCGTAGGCTGGTTTATTTGCATCTACCTACTTATTTATTCGGTGATTTATTTGATCACGAGTCTAGCAATACTTTTTTATTAAGAAACAAATATGACATTAAGTACAGAGAAACCCGGTTTTGTAACACCAGTGCCTCCTGGAAGCTCCGAAAGTAGAAACGAGAAACCGGGTTTCTTAGGCAAGCTAAGAGCATCCTAATTTACAAAAATTATCACATTAAATATCACTGCGGTACTCTCAAATCAGCCACGAGTTAAGTTAGACTGAATTGTCAGTGCGTGAATTATTCACAGGTTAGCATCTATGCAGCTCAAACATCTGAATCAGCCTTCACAAGAACTCTCTACCTCTTGCGAGCATAACATCAAAGACAGCCAGCCACCAAAGCCCAATTATTTCGCTCACATAGCCCATTCCTTGGGCAACCTCAGTATTCGCGACAAAATCAGCAGTGGGTATGCACTGGCTCTTTGTGTTGCGATTGGGGGAACGACTATCGGGATGTTGGTGGGCACTCATTACTATCGCAGAACTAACAATCAAGTACACATCGATCGAGAAACTCAGCTTTTAAATAAGTTGCAGGTGGCTTTACTGCGAACGCAAAACAGCCAAGAGGGGCTGATTTACTGGCTAGAACAGCCCCAAATATTTGACAGCAAATACGAACAAATACAAAAAAATATTTACAATTTGAAGTTGTTGTTATCTGAAGTCAAAAAATCTAAATACATGGAAGACATAGAAGGCATAGAAAAATTCAAAAAAACTTGCGATTCGCTATTGTCTAATTATCTGTCTAGACTAGAAATAGTTAATAAAAAAATTAGTAACCTGCCAAATAACCCCGCTCAACAAAGTATTAAACGTAAGTTGCTGTTGAATTTCGATCGAGATAAAATTGGGTTGCAACTAGATAGGGCGGTCAATGATATAGCAGAAATTATCGATCGCGCCCAAGAGCAAGAAGATGCTGGGCGGGAGGCACTGCTGCAAGCGCAGGCGCTGCGGGTGCAAATAATTTTGGGTAGCATGGCACTGTCGATCGTCGTTGCAGCAGTGCTGGCGGGCTTCACCAGTCGGGCGATCGCCAAACCCCTCGCCGCTGTAACTAAAATCGCTCAGCGAGTGACTGAAGAATCTAATTTTCAGTTGCAAGTACCAGTTACCAGCACCGATGAAGTGGGAGTATTAGCAGCTTCGCTGAATCAACTGATTCAGAAAGTAAATCACTTGCTAGAAGAATTGAAATCTGAACAAGAAAGCCAGATACTTCAAAATGAGAAAATGGCAACTTTGGGGCGGATGTTAGCCGGTGTTGCTCACGAAGTTAACAACCCAATCAATTTTATTTATGCCAATATCGACCCAGCCAGAAGTTACGTTGAAGATATTTTAGATTTGCTCAAAACTTACGAAACAGAAATTTCCAATCCCCCTGCCGCAGTGCTGGCGAAAGGCGAAGAAATAGACATCGATTTTCTCAAAGAAGATTTGATAAAAATATTTGACTCGATGCAAGTAGGCGCTGAAAGAGCAAAAGCTATTATCTTAAGTTTGAAAGATTTTTCTCGCCTCGACGATGCGGCCCCTCATCCCGTCGATTTGCACGCCTGCATAGACAGCAGTTTGCTGATTCTCAACAGCCGCATCAAACAGGGCATTGAAGTGGTGCGACATTACGGCAATATTCCGACTGTTGAAGGTTATATGGGTTTGCTTTACCAGGTATTTGTTAACCTTCTCAACAATGCACTAGATGCTGTGGAAGAGAAAGCAAAAAGTGAGAAATCCAGCTCTGAGGAGGCGAAAAAACAATCGGCTTCGGGCTCAATTAAACAAGAAGCACCGAGTTTTTCGCCGAGAATTGTCATTGCTACAGAATACTTGGACGACGACTCAGTGGTAGTGCGAATTTCTGATAACGGTACGGGAATAGCGCCAGAGAGTCAAGAAAAAATGTTTGAAACATTCTTTACTACTAAACCGAGAGGTGTAGGTACGGGTTTGGGATTGGCAATTGGTCGCGAAATTATCGTCAAGAAACACGGGGGGACGATTAACTTTTGGTCTGAGGTGGGAACGGGGACTGAATTTACGATCGCCCTGCCGATTAAGCATGAGAATTTCATGCAAAAGATGCTCTTACAACCTCCAATTGCTAGCGAATATAATTCCCTATCCAGCGGGAACGCGCCAACCAAGTCCGAGGAGAGAGGAACTGTAAAAACTTAAAAATTATCATTTTTTATAGCAGTTTCAAAAAAGCATCCAACTGCAAGCGTGCGATCCAAACTCTGATGTCAGAATTCATTCCCAATCTCAAATCTAAAATGGTATGAGATTGCTTACTGACTGGCTGTTGCTACCCCACTCGCTGAGTGATAATACCCAACTAAAAACTATTTTCAGTAATCTTGAAAAACAGGATTTGCTATAATTTAAAGTTGAGCAATCACTGTACGGAGCGAAAATTATGGGACTATTTGACCAAATTTTGAGCGCGATCGACAATCCCAACCAACAAGCAAACCCCAATCAGTTGGGCAACATTCTCGGTGCGGTAGAGCAGTTGAGCGGCAACCAGGGCGTCGATGCGGGCACGACTCAGCTAGCAATGTCGGTTTTGGGCGGATACGTGCGATCGGCATTGCAAGACGTGCGATCGCAGTCAGGAGACGCACAAGCTCAACAACTTGTCAACCAATTTAGCGGCACAAATCCCAATCCGCAAGCAGTACAGAGTTTGTTCGGGGGCGGCCAACTAACGCAGATAGTAGCCGATATCGCCCAAAGAACCGGCTTGAATAACTCCACAGTAC
>Ga0163148_10004590_pt1 | contig 14352 bp, 17 predicted proteins | sample OliLakLV19MP7P2_FD_148606 | JGI IMG/M metagenome (GOLD analysis project Ga0163148, IMG submission 148606) | Freshwater microbial mat bacterial communities from Lake Vanda, McMurdo Dry Valleys, Antarctica- Oligotrophic Lake LV.19.MP7.P2 | ecosystem: Environmental > Aquatic > Freshwater > Lake >...
TTTTAGGTTATGTCAATAGTTACATGTTTAATATATTCAGCAAAAATAAGTGCTTGATAAAAAAACCACGTCGCACAAGGTGCGCGACGTGGTTTTGATAGCTTTAACGAGCCTTCTTCTCGTCCCTGATCAGGACGACCCAAGGCAGGTTTTTGACCTTATCTTCAATTCTGTCATTGAAGATAAGGTCAATGTCCTCTTCTGAGGAGGATCCCGGTGGAATTCGAGGGCCTCCGCGTGCTGATGCAGAATCATGTGGCTGCAGCACGTTCGAAAATTGCGACATGAAAACCCCTTTCGAAACGATGTGAATGAACGATTCAGGACTATCCGTAGTCCTTCCATATATAATGGTAGGACATATTAATAGTAAAGTCAATAGCCTGTGGATAAGAACGCGAACGTGTAATTTCAAATTTCTAATGACCTAGATAATTTTGTTACTTAAAATAACGGGCAGGCAAATGTCAAAAACATCTCTTAAGAGAAGAGTGAGTCCATAACTGTTTTTACATCTCCGCCGTCAGCCTTACTTTTAAGTTCTTTCACCTCAAACAAAACAGTATCTAGTAAGTAGTCTATTTTGTATGGGGCGAGAAGTGGTTATTTAAACAATGACTCCGCTACCTCTTTTACGAGGTTTCCGTCTGCTTTTCCTTTGAGTTCCTTCATAACAGCACCAATAAACATTCCTAGTTTGGTTTTGTCCGTTATTTTCATTTCCGCTTTCTTTTTCTTAATAATTTTAAGAACTTCATCTTTGCTCATTTGGGCAGGGAGATAGCTTTCTAGAATTTCTAATTCTTTCTTTTCTGCTTTTACTAAGTCCTTTCGGTTACCGGCAGTAAATTGTTCAATAGAGTCTTTTCTTTGTTTAACTGCACGACGAATTAGACCAAGTACATCCTCGTCTGTTAGTTTGTCTGCAGAAGGAAGTCCTTTGGAAATTGATTCATTGGTAAAGAGGGTAATAAGGCTTCTGATAACCAAAAGGCGCACTTCATCCCTAGCTTTCATGGCCTCCTTTAGATGTTCTCGAATTGTTTCCTGTAATTTCATATAAAAAAGTATATCATGTGGCATGTAACTTGTAACACGAAGCTCAAAACCCTTCGGGTTTTGAGCTTCTAATGTGTTTTGCGCTATATGATATATGCTACAAGTTTCGTATAATAGACCTATGAATTCTGAAATAATCTTACTTGGCTTTGTTATTTTAATTGCGAATGCAGTCTTGCTCTGGTTTTTCTTAGGTAGAAAAAAGGAGACAAAAGAGGATTCAACTGGATTTCAACTTCTCTTGCAACAAATTAATGAACTCACTCGGACAGTTGATGACAAGATGAGTGAAAATCATAAGCAAGTTCACGACTCAATGAGAAATCAGTTCGGTGAATCTCAAAAGCTTGTGAATCAATTTATAAAAGAGATTTCTCAGGTTACTGACAAAGTTGCTCGAGTTGAAGAGACAGGGAAGCAAATGGTTATGTTTGCTGACCAACTTCAAAATCTTCAAGATATTTTAAAAAATCCAAAACAAAGAGGTATTTTAGGTGAGTATTATTTAGAAACACTTTTAAAGAATGTGTTACCGACGGGAAGTTTTCAAATGCAATATCCATTTAAGGACGGAACAATAGTTGACGCCGTGGTGTTTGTAAAAGAAAAAGTGATACCAATTGATTCAAAGTTTTCTCTTGAAAATTACAATCGACTTGTTGGAGAAAAAGATCCTGTAGAAAAAGAGCGTTTAGAAAAAGCTTTCAGGGCTGATTTAAAAAACCGTATTGATGAAACAGCAAAATATGTAAAGCCAAATGAGGGAACTATGGATTTTGCTTTTATGTTTATTCCCCATGAGGCAATTTATTATGATCTTCTTGTATCCCAAGTTGGTTCGGTCAAGGTTAATACTCGAGACCTTATTGAGTATGCTTTTAAAGAAAGGCACGTGATAATTGTTTCTCCAACATCTTTTTTGGCATATCTGCAAACTGTTCTTCAGGGACTTAAAGCTCTTCAAATTGAAGAGTCAGCAAAAGAAATCCGTGCCAATGTAGAAAATCTCCAAAAGCACCTTGGAAGTTTTGTTGAGTATCAAGGAAAGCTTGGTAATGCCCTTGGTACAGTCATAAACCACTTTAACGCTTCTGAAAGGGAGTTTAAGAAGATTGATAAGGATGTTGTGCGTATTACTGGTGTGGCGAGTGATTTTGAACCTCAAGTGCTTGAAAAACCTCGTGTAGATGACTAGCTTGCTTTTTTGTTAGGTTGTGTTAATGTTAGCCTCAGATTTTCTTTTTCACTTCACCCCTGATCGAGTGCGACCCGGGTGGTACCACCCGGGTCGTGCTTTCACTGCCGTATTCTCTCTGAGGATACGGCTTTTTTATTTATGTTGCATTTTCTATAAATATGTGTAAAATAGCTTGATATATGCCAAATAAAGTAGTTCAAAAAGATACACAGTTTGCAGTCATTGAGACTGGCGGAAAACAGTACATGGTTTCCCCTGGAACTGTACTTACTATTGAAAAAATACTAGGTGAACATAAAGAAGGAGATAAGCTTACTTTTGATAAAGTTCTCCTTGTTGATGATGGTAATGGAATGACTACTATAGGTACTCCATATGTGTCTGGGGCAAAAGTTGAAGGAACGCTTTCAAGAATCGGAAGAGCTCCAAAGATTACTGTAATCAAATACAAACAAAAGAGTCGTTACTATAAGAAAAACGGACATCGACAACCATTTTTTAGAGTAGAGATTGGAGCGATAAAATAAGAAGCTAGAAGATAGGATTTAGAATATAGAAATTAGAAAAAACTGCCCGACCAATTTGGTTGGGCAGTTTTTGTTTATTGCGATTGCGGAGAATACTCCGAAGCTTTGCTTCGGGGTTCTGTCCGCACATACAAAAAGAGTCGGCGGAGCCGATATTCCTGTAAAAAAGTTTTCCCTGTTGCTTCTCCTCATGCATAGTTTGCTCTGAGCGAGGACAGGACGAGGACTTTATTCTCTATTTTTGAGAGCGTTCTTGAGAGTCTCAGTATCTGAATATTCAATTTCTGTTCCTGTCGAAAGTCCGCGACCTAGAGTTGAAAGTGTAAATGTGTGAGTTTCCGCAAGAGGGGAGATCTGTTTTTTTAAAAAAATTTCAGTATGTTCTCCTTCGGGGTTAAGGTCGAGAGCAAGGATTACCTCTTTCAAATGTTCAACATCGGATGTTGAACATTTGTTGTTTATAACTGAGAGTAATTCTTTCAATCGAATTTTATTTTCAGGTTCTTTTTCAAGGATGGGTACTGATCCGCCAAGTACAAAATAAAGTCCATTAAATAGCCCTGTTCTTTCCATATGGTCTACGTCATTGTCGTGACTTACTATCATAAGAAGCTGAGTGTCTCTATTTGGACTCACACAAATAGAACAAAGATTTTGTTCAGTTTTAACTCCAAGAGGGAAGTATCGAAAGCAGGAAGTGCAAATTTTAATATTTTTGCGAAGGTTCTCTATACTTTGAGTTAATTCACTTACAAAACCGTTATTGCGAGTAAGTAAAAAGTACGCAAAGCGTCGTGCTTGGCGTGGTCCAATACCTGGAAATTCTTTAAATAATTCTGAGAGTTTTGTTAACGGATCCATAAGTGAGCTTTTAGGTTTCATCTGTTAGCTTTTAGAATTTAACTTTATCATTCTTGTATCCACAAGTCTTTTACTTTAAGTACGGCAAAATTAAATCAGGATTAAGAAAAATGTAGTTACTTCGCTCGTTATTTTTCTTAAAAATCTTCAAATTCTTTTTCAGCTCCGCCATAATTGCTTTTATCTAATTCAACAAAGGTTGTCTTTTGACTATCAAAGTTAAATTTAACTTCACCCACAGGACCGTTTCTATGTTTTGCAATAATAATTTCTTTTTGAACCATTTGTGCTAATTTACCATTTTCATCACGTTGATCTTCGCTATGGATAAACATCACAACATCGGCATCCTGTTCAATAGATCCTGAGTCTCGAAGGTCAGAAAGACGAGGTCTTCCTCCACGTTTTTCCACATCTCGAGAAAGTTGAGAGAGTGCCATAACAGGAATATCAAGTTCACGAGCAAGATGTTTAAGAGAGCGTGAAATTTCTGTAACTTGTTGAACCAAAGAATCATTAGATTTTGTACTCGAAGGCATCATGAGTTGTAAATAGTCGACAATAAGCATCTTGAGCCCTTTCTCGTTCTTTAAACGTCTTGCAGCGGAGCGCATACGCAGAATATTGTTTCCAGGTTGATCATCAATGTATATAGGTGCACGAGCAAGTTCATCGAGAGCTGTTCGTATGTGTCCAAAACCTTCGTCACTTACTCTTCCTCGTCTAATCATCCATGAGTCAACTCGTGACTGAGCGGCCATAATACGATCAACAAGTTGCTGTGAACTCATTTCAAGTGAAAAGACGCCGACTGGAGTCTGGTGTAGAACAGCTGTTCGTCTGGCGATATCAAGTGCTAATGCCGTCTTTCCAACAGAAGGACGAGCAGCGAGAATGATAAGGTCTGAGTTTTGAAACCCAGCCAAGAGGTTATCGAGACTTGGAAATCCAGACGGTACTCCACGAATTGTCTGTGTTTCACTTGAGAGTTTTTCAAGGCGCTCGTAGGCTTCGTGAAGAAGTGGTTTTAATTCTTTAAAATTTTGATAGCCAGAAAAATTTCGAGTGATTTCAAAAATTGTTTTCTCAGCTCCATCAATGAGTTCTTCTATACCATCGGCACTTTCATTAAAACCTAGGTGTGAAATTTTTTCTGATGCTTCAATAATTTTACGCATCAAATATTTTTTCTGAACTATTTCTGCATAATGTTTAACATTTGCAGCAGATGGAACAACTTGAACTATTTCTGTGAGGTATGCACTTCCCCCAATGCCTTCAAGTAGATTTTTTTCTTTAAGTCGTGAAGAAAGTGAAAGAAGGTCAATAGGAGTTGATTTACCAAAGAGTTCCATCATTATTTCAAATATTTTTCTATGTTTATCTACATAAAATGAGTTGCTATTGATAACATCCATGATGTCGTATATAGCATCCGGCCGAAGCATGATCGAACCAAGAAGAGCTTTTTCAGCATCAATATTCTGAGGGGGTATTCGAGCTTGTATCATGGGACAATTCTAACATGTCAAAAAAAAATTACCCCTTGAGTTTTGGTTTATAAGATGTGTGTATCTTGTGGAGGCTTTATGTATGAGTTACCATAGATTTTGGTTCTTTCAAAGGAGGTTTATATGGTCTGGCTTGAGTGGCTTATTTTGGTAGTTGTTATTATCACCCCTATTTGTATTCTGCTTTTTGGTATCAGAGTGGTGGGGAAAAATACCAGTCAGCATAAAAAGGAGAGTTAAGACGAAAAACCCCCACCTTTATGTGGGGGTTTTGTTTTTTTAAATAAACTTTCTTCTAATAAAGGTTTTTTGTGTAGAGTCTTCTACACTATAACCTTTAGATTCGATTTGTTCCCTAATAGCATCAGAAGTACTCCAGTCTCTCTCTTTTCTTTTTTGATCTCTTTCTTCTCCAAGATTGGTAATTTCTTCTGGTATATCTGAGATTTCTGTAATAATTTTTTTGATGTTAAGTCCTAGAGTTAGGTCAAAAGCAAATATTGTCGCTTTTTTATCAGCTAAAGAAATTGAACTATCTGAAAGGAATGTGTGAATAAGAGCAATTACTTGTGGAGTGTTGAGGTCGTCACTCATATATTCCTTAAATTGTCTAAAGTGAGGTTCAGAAATTTGACCTTGTTCATATGTGTTCGAGAGCGTGTATATAATATCTGTAAAAGCAGTTTGAGCACCAAGTACTGCTTCAAAAGTAAAGTCTACCTGTGTTCTGTAATGTGCTGTTAAAAGCCAATAACGATAAGAAAGCGGGTGAATACCATGTTCGCGAAGTGTTTCCAGTGTAATAAAATTTCCTTCTGATTTCGCCATCTTTCCACCTTTTATATTAAGAAAAGCACCGTGAATCCAGTAATGAGCGAGAGGTTTTCCAGAGGCTACTTCTGATTGGGCAATTTCATTGTTGTGATGGACAGGAATGTGGTCAATTCCTCCTGTGTGAATATCAAAGGTGTCCCCGAGGTATTTCATGGACATAGCGGAGCACTCTAAGTGCCATCCAGGGAATCCTATACCCCAAGGAGATTTCCATTCTTGTTGACGAACTTCTCTTTCTTTTGAAAGTTTCCACAAAGCAAAGTCGGTCGAATTCTTTTTCTCTGCATTCGCTTCAACTCGAGCTCCTTCCTCAAGTCCTACTAGATTTATGTTACCGAGTTTTCCATATTCAGAATATTTACTTGTATCAAAATAAACACCGTCAGTTATTGTGTAAGTAAAACCTTTTGTTTCGAGTTTTTGAATTAAATCAATTTGCTCTTGAATATGATCTGTTGCTTTTGGAAAGAGTATTTTATTTTTATCAATATTAAGAGCATCAAGATCAGTAAAAAAAGCTTGTGTATAAAAATCAGTTATATCTTTCGCACTTGTACCTTCTTTGAGAGCTTCTTTTTCAACCTTATCTTCTCCTGTATCGCTATCTCCTGTAAGATGTCCAACATCAGTAATGTTCATTACTTGTTTTACTTCAAAATCTTCTAGTTCTAATCCTTTGCGGAGAGTGTCAGCAAGTAAAAAACTTCGTAAATTTCCTATATGAGCAAAGTTATAAACAGTCGGGCCACAGTTGTACATAAAAACCCTTCCTTCAGTAATAGGTTTAAATTCCTCTTTTTGTCCTGTGAGAGTGTTCCAAATCTTCATTTGTAAACTATATCAATAAAATATAAGCTAAGCTATATAAAAACAAGTAAGACTTCACAATAAAATGTTTTGGGTGTATTCTTTTTTTAGATTACTAGTAAAAAATTCTTTAGAGGAGGTTTTATGTCTCAAAGACCTACCGGTTCCGCTATTGTTGAAGGGTGTAGGGTCATGTTCAATATCAAGACCCTTGATTCTAAAGCAAGAAAGAGAATGAAGGGAGTATTTGGACCTTTGAAGCATTCTCATGATGTAAAACGGATTGAGGTAATACCAGAAGATGTTCGTGACCGGATTGAGTCATGTAGCAATCATCGTCCTTTGGTTTGGGTATATCTCAGTAGTGTGTTTGATCCTCAGCGAGGACGCTTTCTTCAAAGAGCTGTCGTTGACACTGCTTTGCGTCGAATATCCTGAGAGTACAGAGTGAAATCCTGAGTAGTGCCATAAGGCACTACTCAGGATTTTTTTATAACCACTTTTTAATTTTAAAGAAAGTGAACATTATAACTGTCGCACTTCCCATGATACCTATAACAATAAGAAAGTCATTTGGTTTTCCTACAAAAGGTAGCGTTGTGTTCATTCCAAAGATTGAAGCAATGAGAGAGAGGGGGAAGGTGATGAAGGCCATAATGGTCAAAACCTTCATTACCTCATTTTGTTGAGTATTTACGAGAGAATTATTTGTCTCTCGAAGTTCTTTAAGTGAGTCGTAAGAGTTTTCAATTAAAGCCAGGGCTTTTGTTGTTTCTTGCGCCAGAATGTGTGAATAATATGCAAGTTCTGAACCGAGAGATTTTGAGGCGAGAGTTTGAAGTGATGAAAAAATTTCCTTATCGACAGTGACAGTTTTTTTGAAACGAATGAGAACTCGACTTACTTCTGATATGTCTTTTACCATCGCTTTCTCATTACCAGAAAATATTTTAGTTTCTATACTTTCAACCCAGTCATTGATATATGCAAGTTCATCGTGAAGTGATTGATACACTTCTTTGACAATACGATAAAAAAGAACACTTCCTGTTATTTCGGTTTTTGTTTTATCAATCACAGAGTCTTTTTCAATAATCTTACTCATGTGATGTATTGCATCGATACTGTCATATCGTGAGGTGATAAGAAAATTTTCTCCAATCACAAAATCAATTTCTTGGTTGTTGCTTATAGTGTGACTGTGTTTCAGAACAGGGAAATGAATAACGAGATACAGTGCATTACCGTAATGTTCAAGTTTCGGTTTTGGAGTAGGAGATTTTAGATCTTGCGCCATAACAGGGTCAAGATTGTATTTTTCCATAACACTCAAAACTTCTTCAGTCGTTGGATTTTCTAAGTCTATCCAAACTGTATTTTTATATGGGTATGTATGAATCATGTTGTAAGTATAACCTGCACATAGAGTTCATTATAAGCAGGTTATGTGGAAATGTGGGTTATTTGTTTGACCGCAATCAGGGGTTTTGTCATACTTAGTACCTTATGGACCAAACTCGTCAAAGTATTTCACATTTTATTATTCCCCTCAGCGTACTGCTTATTGTGGGATCTTACATTGTTGGTTTTTCTGTTGGACAAAATAGTATTAGTGGAGAAATTCCTGCTGAAGTAGTTAATGCGAATACTGATGAAATTTCACAGGTCGATTTTACAGCCTTCTGGAAATCATGGAATCTTTTAAATGAAAAATTTGTTGCGGTAGCAACCTCGTCAGTAGAAGTGACTCCTGAAAGTAAACTATGGGGTTCGATACAAGGTCTTGCTGCTTCATATGGAGATCCATACACTGTCTTCTTCCCTCCTGTTGAATCAGAGGCATTTGCAACTGAGATAAGTGGAAATTTTGAAGGGGTGGGAATGGAAATAGCACTTCGTGATGGAGTCATTACTGTTGTTGCTCCCCTAAAAAATACTCCTGCATATAAAGCAGGGATGCTTGCTGGTGATAAGATTATTAAAATCAATGATTCAGCAACCACTGGCTTTACGGTAGAACAAGCTGTAAAACTCATCCGTGGAAAAAAGGGAACTTCTGTTCTCCTCACTGTTTCAAGAGAGGGAGCAAAAGAGACGACTGAAATTTCAGTTACGAGAGATGTTATCGATATCCCAACTATTGATACTGAATTAAAAAATAATGTATTTATAATTCGTCTCTATAATTTTTCTGCTCTTTCAGCAGATTTGTTTAGACAAGCTCTCCGAGAATTTGCTCTAAGTGGTACTTCAAATTTATTGTTAGATCTTCGAGGAAATCCTGGAGGATATCTTGAGGCTGCTGTTGATATGGCAAGTTGGTTTTTGCCAGGAGGAGATCTTATTGTTCAAGAAGACTTTGCAGGTAAACGAGAAAATATTGTTCACAGATCTCGAGGGTACGATATTTTTAATGAAAGTCTTAATATGGTAATACTTGTTGATGGCGGTTCCGCCTCAGCTTCTGAAATTCTTGCCGGTGCTCTAAAAGAGCAGAATAAAGCAATTCTTATCGGTAGTAATACGTTTGGAAAAGGTTCAGTTCAAGAGCTTGTTAAGATTACTTCAGACACGTCTCTTAAGGTTACTATTGCGAGATGGCTTACTCCTCTTGGAAACTCAATTTCTAATGGTGGTTTGAAACCTGATATTGAGGTAAAAAGGACAGCAGAGGATTTCAAAGCTCAAAAGGATCCTCAACTAGATCGAGCAATGGAATATTTTAAAACAGGAAAATAAAGTCTTCGTCCTCTTCTTGCTCAGAGTAGACGAGGTATGAGTCGAGGTAACAGGGAAAACTTTGTTGGACAAGTGTCGACTCCTCCAACTCTTCCTGTATGTACGGAGAATACCCCGAAGCAGAGCTTCGGAGTATTCTCCGTACTCGCAATAAAAAATCCTTCCGTTACATAACGGAAGGATTTTCTTTTTCCCAGATTGCCTCGATTACTTTGCTTGGAGAATCTTTTTTTAGTTGATGGATTTCTATTCCCGGAGCTGGATTGATGAGTAATTGAGGATACCCAAACAGATCATCGTGAGTGTCGATAGCAGTTTGTCTGAGTTCATCACACCAGATCTCAACATCTTTTTCTTTTTCAAATGGTCCTATTCGGTAAAGAACGGGTGACTTTTTGTCTTGCTTGAATAGTACAATTGACCAATATTTTTTAGACACAGTTTGCTCCCTGAAGGTTATTTGGAAAAGAACACGAAGGCGTATTTGTAGCATATTTTATACAAAAGTCAAAGTAAGATATTTGCCATTGTGTATTTTTTTGCTAGTATAAGTTGATATTATTTACATTAAATTTTTATGAAAGTTGTTTTACTTCAAGACATTAAACATATCGGCAAGAAACATGATCTTAAGATTGTTTCAGATGGTCATGCTTTAAATTTTCTTATTCCACGAGGGTTGGCACGAGTAGCTACAAAATCAGTAGAACAGGGTGCTGAGAAGGCACGTTTGAGTATTGAAGTAGATAAGAAGGTACAAACAGATTTGTTAATGAAAAATCTCAAAGCTCTTGAAAAAGCAAAGGTTTCAGTTTCAGGAAAGGCGAATGAAAAAGGGCATTTATTTGCAGGGATTCACAAAGAAGAAATTGTAAAACTTTTGAAAGACCAATCTCATATAGACATAACTCCGGAATTTATTAAACTCGAACATCCACTTAAGGAAGTTGGTGAACATAAAGTTTCTGTTGAAGTGGAAGATAAGGAAGTTTCTTTCACGGTTGTAGTAGAGGCTTTAAAATAAAGTTCTTGCTCTATCGGTGGCAAATAAAAAAAACTACTCAACTCTGACGTTGGGTAGTTTTTGTTTGCGTGCTCTTAATTTTCATTTAAGAGCAATGTAGGACTGATCCTCGATCTTTTTTAAGACCAAGATCAGTTTGAAGTCTGCTGTATGTGGTTCTGCCGATAAGTGTTCGGCGAAACCAGCTCATGGTATCGACGACTTTGACAAGCGCTGCGTAGTTCCGATTGACCTGTACAGGATCAGACTCTGCGATAATTGCTTCGATGAAGGAAAACACATCTGACAGAATCCTTTTTTTCCATCGATAAGTATGACTCAACTGCTCTGAAAGACTAGATACTTGCGAATGTATTGAGTCTCGCCATTTGGACTTGTTGATTTTTCCGATGACGACCTCATTAGGTGACTTGAAATTCTGTTCCGAAAGCTCTTCTGGGCTCATTGGACAGAAGGACGGCTGTTTTCGTGATTTTTTATTGTCTCCCAATTTTTCATTAATAAATCCAGACCCTCTTTCTTTTTGTGGGGTTTGAACCAAAGCTAGTCTAACACTCTTTGGTAATGGTTGAGCTCCCATAGCGGCGTCTCCTGGTGGTTGATGTTTTTTACAAAAAAAGTCTATTTGGACGGTATCACTTTTTGTTAAATTTGTCAAACAAAAAACCCTCTAGATGAGGGTTTTTTATACGATGTGAACAATTTTCTTTCTGATAACCCTGTTGTCGAAGTGAATCTTTCGTTTTCTAGCAAATTCAACAGTTCCATCCTTAAGAGCGTAGAGAGTATGGTCTTTGCCCATCCCTACATTTTTTCCAGGCATTACATCTGTTCCTCGTTGTCGGATAATTATAGATCCATGTGAAATAGGTGCTCCATGTTGAACTTTAACACCCAAATATTTTGGTTGGGAGTCTCTACCGTTCTTGGTAACACCGGCTGATTTTTTATGTGCCATAGTATATAAAGTGTAAAACTAAAGTGAAAAGCTCAGATATATTGATATAATCAGAGTTATGAGTATAAAAGAAAGCCTCAATAAAATCAAGGGCTCTTTCCTGTCTATAAAAGCAGAGACTAAATACAATGCTTTTATAGCTATTTTAATAGTTTTGGTTGGTACAGCTTCTTTTGGTCTTGGAAGGCTCTCAAACACTAATACAGGCTCTAATGGAGGTGGTATTAGGATATTTACCCCGGAAAATATGCCTGCTGGAGTTATCTATTCCGGTGGAGAATTTAAAGATAGTTCGGCAACAAGTAAAAGTGTTTCTCAAGAGGTGTACGTCCCAGATCAGGGTGGGGAAGTTGTGGCTTCAAAATCAGGAAGTAAGTATCATTTTCCTTGGTGTGGAGGAGCTAAGCAGATTGCAGAGAAAAACTTGATTACTTTCGCTTCAATCGAAGAGGCTCGAAAGGCAGGATACACTCCGGCGTCAAATTGCAAAGGACTTAAATAGTTTAGAGCTTTAACTGTTAGCTGTTAGAATACTTATACACTAAAAACTATCAGCTAAAACCTAAAAGCTAATCATGATCGTACTCGACGTAGAAACAACAGGAACAGATCCGCTTAAACATTCACTTGTGAGTATTGGAGCAATTGATTTTCTTAAACCTGAAAGAGAGTTTTACCAAGAGTGTCGTATATGGGATGGCGCGCACATAATGGATGAAGCTTTGACTGTAAATGGAATGACACAAGATCAGATTAGAGATCCTAAAAAGAAAAGTGAAGGACAAATTATTACAGAGTTTTTAGAGTGGCTGAACCAGTCGGAAGAAAAAACAATTGCAGGTCAGAATCCTTTTTTTGATGTAAGTTTTATATATTCAGGTGCTGCTCGAAATGGAGCAGATGCAAAGATATCTCGCAGAATTATCGATCAACATTCTGTTTGTTGGTACCACATGAAGAGACGAGGACTCACTCCTCCGCTTAGAGATGGTAAAACTGATCTTAATTCAGATGTAATTATGGAATATGTAGGGATTCCAGTTGAGCCGAAACCGCATATTGCATTAAACGGTGCAAAATGGGAAGTAGAAGCATTCTCACGACTTATTCATGATAAAAACCTACTGCCCCAGTTTAAAGATTTTCCTATTCCTTGGATCGCTTAAATTTGTTATATTTCTAGTCTAATGGAGTACCAAATTCTTCTTTATTATAAATATGTTCCTGTCTCTGACACGGAGGCATTTTTGGCATCTCAAAAAAAGCTCTGTGAAAACCTTAGTCTAAAAGGTCGTATTATTCTTGCAGAAGAGGGGATTAACGGCACGGTTGAAGGCCTCAAAGAAAATACAGAAAAGTATATTGAGGAGATGAAGAAAGATTCTCGATTTGGTAATATGCACTGGAAGAAAAGTATTGGAACAGGAAAAGCTTTTCCTAAACTTTCTATTAAGGTACGTAAAGAAATCGTAAGTGGTCATTTAGAAAATGAAGATGTAAAACCATGGGAAACAACAGGTGTACACCTTAAACCTGAAGAACTCTATAAATGGCTTTCAGAAGGTGAAGAACTCACTATTGTTGATATGCGTAATGAGTATGAATATAAGATAGGGCGATTTGAAGGTTCTATTGATCCGGGAATGGAGAATTTTAGAGATCTTAAAAAAGTGTTACCAAAAATTGAAAATTTAAAAAATAAAAAAGTTATAACAGTTTGTACGGGAGGTGTTCGATGTGAAAAGGCTTCTGGATACTTGGTGAAAAAAGGTTTTAAAGATGTGTACCAGCTCGATGGGGGAATAGTTTCTTTTATGGAAAAATACCCTGGAAAGTTTTTTAAAGGAAAACTCTACGTATTTGATAATCGTGTAGCTATGGATTTTGATGATCCAAAAAATCATGAAATTGTGAGTAGCTGTGACATGTGTAGTTCTCTCTCAGAGCGTTATGTAAACTGTGCTCTTAAGTCATGTAATAAACATTTTATTTGTTGCGAAAATTGCAGTGAAGAAAACAATCAATCCTTTTGCGAAGAGAAATGTAAAGAATCGGCTAAAAAACTTGTTTCAAAGTAAAAAAAGTGCTTGAATGGTTTTTGGTATTTGTTCACAATCACAATTTGAAAATAGGAGGTTTATATGGGATTCATGAATAAGATACTGCATCCGTTTGGTGGAAAGAAAGGAGAAGATAAAATAGTGGTGCCCAAGGTCGTTCAGACCGGGAAAGAAGTGTCTGTTCCTTTGGCACAACTTCTTGCTATACATCAAGAGAGGGATCCTCGTATTGAGATGATTGCTGAAATGCTCTTAAAAGAAAAGCAGGTATCAATTTTTCGAGAGATTCATCTTCTAAAACAGGGGATTGTTTCTTTGGAAGATGAGAGGGTGCTTTCATTTCTGGACATGCTCAAACTTGTCTATCTAAATCCGTCTCTTCAGATGAGTTACGCAATCTTGTCTCGACCATTTATCTTGCCAACTGGTGAGGTCGTGATTGGCCGAGCTTGTAGCTTGAATCAGCCAGAAGATATTCTTGATGTTCAGGTACCTGGTAGTAGGCCAAAAACTCGAAGGATAACAGAGCTATGGCTTTGTACAGTTAAGAAAGAATGGCCTGATCACTACAGGGTTCCTTTTGTCGCCTCTTGAATAATTATTCTGTCGAAAACCACGTGAAAGCGTGGTTTTTTTATTGCAATTGCGGAGAATGCCCCGAAGCAGAGCTTCGGGGCTCGATCCCCACATACAGTAAGTCTCGTCGGATCCGACACTTCTCTAACAAAGTTTTTCCTGTTACCTTGCCTTATGCCTCGTCTGCTCTGAGCAGGG
>Ga0163148_10004594_pt1 | contig 14349 bp, 8 predicted proteins | sample OliLakLV19MP7P2_FD_148606 | JGI IMG/M metagenome (GOLD analysis project Ga0163148, IMG submission 148606) | Freshwater microbial mat bacterial communities from Lake Vanda, McMurdo Dry Valleys, Antarctica- Oligotrophic Lake LV.19.MP7.P2 | ecosystem: Environmental > Aquatic > Freshwater > Lake >...
AACCATACAGATAGCTCAATTAGCACCAAACGAACTCGACTTTCCAGGCGCTCGCACTATTGCGCTTATTACAAGGGAAACTGTAATCAAAAAAACTGGCGTTACGCGCTCTGAGCAGGTTCCCTATCTCGCCCGATAACCTTCGGCCTCCAATTTGCTACAAATGGATGAGCGATAGAACTAAGATCGTAAAGTTGTTGAGCGAGATCGAGATCGCAACGCGCGGGGAGGCTCGCTACAGGCGGTAATTCAGTCGGTGTAACCAGAGTTGGGATTTCAATCATACGTAGGTATTATGAATTAATAGAGCCGAAACCCATCATAATACGGTGGAAAAATTAGGTATGGCGAGGTTTTAAGCGGGAGTCGTGCTCCAACTGGTCGTAAGGCGCAAGGGCAATGCGTTCTGAGGACTCTGGAGGGCACAACTGGAGGACACAACTGGAGGGCACAACTGGAGGGCACAGTAGAACTATAGCGAATGCCGGCGAAATAAATTGGCGGGGCTGACGGGACTCGAACCCGCGACCTCTCACGTGACAGGCGAGCGCTCTAACCAACTGAGCTACAACCCCGCGCCAAAAACTATGCTCACGACCAGAACCAAAACCCAACAGAGCAGAGCAAGCCTATTGGGTCCAGGGGCAGCGCCCCTGGGCGTAATCAGGATCTTGGCGCAGCCAAGTCCTGATAGCAGAAACACGGGTCCAGGGGCAGCGCCCCTGGGCGTAATCAGGATCTTGGCGCAGCCAAGTCCTGATAGCAGAAACACGGGTCCAGGGGCAGCGCCCCTGGGCGTAATCAGGATCTTGGCGCAGCCAAGTCCTGATAGCAGAAACACGGGTCCAGGGGCAGCGCCCCTGGGCGTAATCAGGATCTTGGCGCAGCCAAGTCCTGATAGCAGAAACACGGGTCCAGGGGCAGCGCCCCTGGGCGTAATCAGGATCTTGGCGCAGCCAAGTCCTGATAGCAGAAACACGGGTCCAGGGGCAGCGCCCCTGGGCGTAATCAGGAACTTGGCGCAGCCAAGTCCTGATAGCAGAAACACGGGTCCAGGGGCAGCGCCCCTGGGCGTAATCAGGATCTTGGCGCAGCCAAGTCCTGATAGCCAAGACCCAGCGCTACAACCCCGCGCCAAAACTGATTATCAAGGTCAGCGAAGGTACCGGAAGTACTCGTGATAGGCAAGAGCGGGCAGGAACAGCACCGGAGCAGCACAGAAACACGGCCTCGTTGCCGCCTTGGGGCGTTCAATTTAGTGAGGCTAGCCTATTTCGGCTCATCATTAGGCATTTTGAACACCGCCATGTCACTTCTCAGACACCACTAGTCATCGGATTACCGTGTTGTGATCACAATATCGCCGAAGAACTTATAGCGGTTTGCAAAAGTCGCGAGCGATATAATAGCTTTTGCAAACCGCTATAGATTCGCGAAAGCGAATCAAAACAACAACCTATAGCGATTAAGTTCAAAAGGCTTGCCAATTTTATTGGCACCGACTTTTAATAATCGCTATAGAAGGCTGGCAGCAGGTAGGACGGGACAAGAAAGTTGGGTCGGAGAAAGTCGTGAAGAAAGTCGTGAGGAATCGTCAGATTGATCAACTAATCCCCCCTCTGTGTCTGTGTACCTCTGTGTACCTCTGTGTACCTCTGCGTCCCCTGCGGTAAAAAAATCAGAAGTATTGAGGCGGAACGGCTTAAATGTGCAGTTGTCTCGCCAATCTGCACGATTTTGTTGTTATCCTCTCAGAAATTAAGCGCTTATTCAATTGACATATCGTAGCTTTAAAGCTACAGTTTAAATATGAAGCGGACGATTGTCATCTATGAGACTCAGAGTGGGAAAAGCCCGTTCACCGAATGGCTCTCACAGCTTCGCGATGTTAAGGCACGTGCCATTGTCAGAGCTCGTCTGAACAGAATCGAGCTTGGCAATTTTGGTGACTGCAAAAGCGTTGGAGATGGAGTGTTCGAGCTTCGCGTCACTTTTGGTCCAGGTTATCGAGTTTATTTTGGTAAGCAAGGAGAGTTACTAGTAGTGCTTTTATGCGGCGGCGACAAGGGCACTCAGAGTCGGGATATTACAAAAGCAAAGTTATTTTGGGAGGAACATAAAAATGCCAACAAAGAATTATCATGATGAACTTCTAAAACAACTTAAAGATCCTAGAGAGGCCGCTGAGTACCTAAATGCGTGCTTTGAAGATTCCGAAGAAGTGTTCTTGCTTGGCTTACGAGACGTTGTCGAAGCGCGGGGGGGCGTAGGTGGATTATCTCAGGTAACAGAGCTCAACCGTGAGAATCTGTATCGTAGCCTTTCAAAGAAAGGCAATCCAAAGCTTTCAAGCCTTTCATCAATTCTCGAGGCAGTAGGAATCCAACTCCAATTTGCGCCCACTAGAAAACAAAAGCGCGCTGCTTAGTGCTAAGAGGATAACGGTTAAGGGCGACGCGGGCGCAGCCTCGCGGTCGGCCCGTTTGTTGTTTCGCTGATTCTATAGCGGTTTGCAAAAGTCGCGAGCGATATAATAGCTTTTGCAAACCGCTATAGATTCGCGAAAGCGAATCAAAACAACAACCTATAGCGATTAATATCAAAAGGCTTGTCAATTCTATTGGCACCGACTTTTGATAATCGCTATAGCATTACGAAGAAAGTACGCAACTTTTGGCGACTTTTTGCGAATAAGCACTGGAAGATTTTTTACCGCAGGGGACGCAGAGGTACACAGAGGATGGAACTAAATCAGATCAGTGGAGCGGTTATTAACGCTGCTATGCGGGTTCATTCAGTACTTGGGCCCGGTTTGCTTGAAGAGCCGTACAAACAATGCCTGGCTTATGAATTACGGCAACGCGGACTTAAGGTAGACGTAGAACTCGAACTGCCGGTAATTTACAATGCTGTCAAGGTTAAGATCGGTTACAGATTAGACCTCCTTGTGGCAAACGAGGTCATCGTCGAGCTAAAGGCAGTCAAGGAGATAGCGACCATCCACAAAGCACAGCTTATTACCTATCTTAGGCTAAGTCGCAAACACCTTAGGTCTAATCTTGAATTTCAATACTGTCCATCTCAAAGATGGAATCGTCAGATTAATCAACTAATCCCCCCTCTGTGTACCTCTGTGTACCTCTGTGTACCTCTGCGTCCCCTGCGGTAAAAAAAATCAGAAGTATTGAGGCGGAACAACATATTACTGTGCAGACTCCCCCAATTCATTCTCCCCGCACTAGTGCCAGTGTATTACATACACTGGGCCTAAACTAGCAACCGTGATTACTTAATAATTTCGAAAGCCTACGCCAAAATCCTCCTGGGTATTACAATACTTGGGAGGATTGCCATCCGGCACATGAACGCGCCCTCAAACGCTATCCTCGGGTACTTTGATCCACAAGGTAGGAAACTTTTGGCGTTTTTGCTCGATACCTGTGTATGTCTATTTCTCAAAAACCAAAACTGCTCGCTCAGGTGCGCAAACTGCTTCGAACGCGACACTACTCATATAGCAAGCATCAAAAGTCGGTGCGATATATAGCCTGAGCAAAACACTATAGCTTCACTGGAAGCGAATCAAATCAACAACCTAGAGCGATTTATACCAAAAGGTTTGCCAGCTTAATTGGCACCGACATTTGATAATCGATATATCTTGGGAAAACGCACACAATACTGATTAACGGTTAGTCTTTGGAGCAGGGCCTCGTTGCCTCTATAAGCCAATCATATATAGTCACCTGGCACATACTTATGGAGTAAATTCGTGGGCGAATATCAACCGCAGGTTATCGAGAAGAAATGGCAGGCTATCTGGGCGGAGCGCGGAACGTTTAGGACTCCTGAGCTGCCGGTCGGCGCTAAGAAGTTTTATTGTTTGGATATGTTTCCCTATCCGTCAGGTGAAGGGTTACACGTTGGGCACCCCCTAGGATACACAGCAACCGATATAGTCTCGCGCTACAAGCGCATGAACGGTTACTCGGTTTTGCACCCAATGGGATTTGACGCCTTTGGCTTGCCAGCCGAGCAGCACGCCATCAAAACTGGCCAGCCACCAGCGCTAATCACCGCGAAGAACTGCAAGGTGTTCGCCTCACAGTTGAAAACGGTCGGGTTGTCTTATGACTGGGATCGCCAACTAGCGACCTGTACGCCGGACTACTATTCCTGGACTCAGTGGATCTTTCTAAAGATCTATAACTCATGGTTTGACGAGGCCCAGAATCGAGCACGACCGATCGAGGAGCTTCCGATACCGGCGGAGGTCCAGAAAAAGGGCGCGCTTGCAATTGATGAATATAAGGCGCAGTGGCGCTTGGCGTATTATTCGCAGGCGATGGTCAACTGGTGTCCAGAGCTGGGCACGGTATTGGCGAATGAAGAGGTGATCGACGGAAAGTCTGAACGCGGTGGATTTGATGTCATTCGCAAGCCGATGAAGCAGTGGATGATGCGGATCACAAAATACGCCGAACGACTTCTTGGTGATCTTGATCAATTGGAGTGGCCAACAAGTATTAGCGATCAACAACGCAACTGGATCGGAAGGAAAAATGGCGCAGAGATCTCCTTTAAGGTTGATGGGCTTAGTGAAAGCCTGGTTGCTTTCACAACCAGGCCCGACACGCTTTTTGGCGTAACATTCTTTGTAATTTCGCCTGAGCATCCTTTGGTCAATAAGGTTACAAAGCCTGAGAATGTCGAGCGGGTACAGAGCTACCGCGAGCAGGCACTCAAGATGAGTGAGCTTCAGCGTACGGTGGAGAATCGCAAGAAGACCGGGGTTTTCACCGGCAGCTATCTGATTAATCCGATAACTGAAGAACACATCCCTCTGTATGTTGGAGATTACGTCCTCATGACCGTCGGTACCGGTGCGGTGATGGGTGTTCCAGCTCATGATGAGCGCGATTTTGAGTTTGCACGAACATTCCAGATTGAGATTCGTCCGGTAGTTCTGCCAGTTGGTGCAACACCACAGGTAGAGCAGGCGGCCCAAGATGGTGAGATCGCCTGGACCGGTCCTGGTATCATGGCCCATAGTGCGGTCCCGGCAGCACTTGAGCTGCGACTGGAGGGACAACCAAATGATGAGGCTGGGCGACGCATAGTGCAGTGGCTCGCAGATCGATCAAAAGGACGTGGCGTCGTCAACTTTAAGCTTCGCGACTGGGTATTCTCGCGACAGCGCTATTGGGGTGAGCCGTTTCCGATTATTCATTGGGAGGATGGGACGACGACCTGCCTTGATGAGTCAGAGCTTCCGTTAAAGTTGCCCGAGGTTCCGGAGTACAAGCCCTCTGAGGGCGGAGAATCCCCGCTAGCTCGAGCAACTGATTGGGTTCAAGTTGTTGACCCGAAGAGCGGCAAGAAGGGTCGGCGTGAAACGAACACAATGCCGAACTGGGCCGGTTCGTGTTGGTACTACCTGCGATTTATTGATCCAAAGAACTCGATGGCGCTATGTGCGCCGGAGAAGGAGCGCGCCTGGATGTCGGTGGATCTATATGTTGGTGGAGCCGAACACGCGGTTCTTCACCTATTGTACGCGCGGTTCTGGCACAAGGTACTTTTTGATCTTGGTTATGTAACAACGAATGAGCCTTTCAAGAAACTATTTAATCAGGGCATGGTTCAAGCCTTTGCATTCAAGGATCGACGTGGAGCCTTGGTTCCAGTAGACGAAGTGGACGCTGGAGCGGACGGCAAGTGGATTCGACGCAGTGATGGTGACGAGGTTGAGCGTCTTGTTGCCAAGATGTCGAAGTCACTACGCAATGTAGAATCGTTGGACAAGGTTGTTGGCGAATTCGGTGCCGATACCTTTCGCATGTATCTGATGTTTATGGGGCCACTTGATGCCGGACGACCTTGGGATCCGAAGGCGATTTCAGGAAATTTTCGATTCTTGAAGCGCATCTGGCGTTTCGCGACCGGTGATCGTGACTCTGGAGTGCGTGACCTGATTGACGAGACGAACGAGTCGACTGACGTGAAGCGTGCGATCAATTTAGTAATTAAGCGTGTCACCGCTGATGTTGAAGGGATGCAGTTCAATACAGCGATTTCGGCGATGATGGAGTTCTTGAATTCTGTGGGAGACGCTCCTATCTCTAAGCCCACCTTGGAACGATTGATACTAATTCTATCACCATTTGCTCCGCATATCTGTGAGGAGCTCTGGCAACGTATAGGGCATGCGGAATCTTTGGCTTATGAATCATGGCCCACCTTTGACCAAGGGGCACTTGCAGTCGCAACTGTATCCGTTGTTGTACAGGTAATGGGCAAGAAGCGCGCTTTGGTAGAAGTTGCTACGGAGTGCTCCGAGGATCAACTGAAGGCGGCCGTTAGCGCTGCTTTAATTGGAACTGATTACAAAATAGGCCCCAACGATAAGTTCATTACGGTCTATCAGGCGGGAACCAAGACTCCGCGCCTAGTGAATATCGTCAAGTAGCGAGCCATGCCATGGGGCTATGCAGAGTCGGTGCCAAATTAGAATAACAAGCCTTGTAACTGGTCAGCATAGTTTTTAAAGGTCCTTCCGCCGGAGGCGGAACCCCCGGAGGGATAACAAGTAACTGGTCAAAAAAAGACTGCCCCGACTAGGGGCTGACAAGAAAGGATTGAAAGTGATTCAAGCGAAACACTCTGGATAAACAGTACATTAGCTTTATTCGTTAAAATTATGCTGACCAGTTACCAAGCCTTTTTGATATGAACCGCAGAGTTGCCAAGCCCCTAGCGCTTGAGCGATTCTGCGGTGGTGTCATATTCAGCATCATCACCGTCAGCAGCCTCAGCCGAGGGGATCGATCCCGCCTCGCTGCTAAAGCCGATCTTTGGCTTCGATACCTTTCGACCGTTGCAACGCGAGATCGTGACGCACCTATGTTCTGGTGGCGATGCGCTTGTATTGATGCCAACTGGTGGTGGCAAATCGCTCTGCTTCCAAATCCCGGCGTTAGTCCGTCCGGGACTTGGTATCGTTGTCTCGCCCCTAATCGCGCTTATGCAGGATCAGGTTGCGGGATTGCTTGAAGTCGGCGTCGCAGCAGCCGCGCTTAACTCAGCACTTGATTCTGGAACCGCATATCAGGTTGAGCGCAGGATTGAGAGTGGTGAATTAAAGATTCTGTACCTGTCTCCGGAGCGTCTAATGCAACCGGCGACCCTCGACCTGTTAACGCGAACTCCGATAGCCCTAATTGCGATCGATGAAGCGCACTGTGTTTCGCAGTGGGGCCATGATTTCAGGCCGGAATACTTAGCGCTTGCGGAGCTAGCCACCCGGTTTCCTGGAGTTCCGCGCATAGCTCTGACAGCAACTGCAGACGAGGTAACTCGGCGCGAAATTCAAACACGACTCGGACTTGAGTCTGGTCGGTTATTCGTCTCTGGATTTGATCGCCCAAATATTCAGTACCGCGTGGCACTTAAGAACGAGCCCCGGCAGCAGCTGTTACACTTTATTCAGAGTGAGCATTCTGGTGCTGCCGGGATCGTTTACTGCATGACCCGAAAGCGGGTTGATGAAACTGCCAAGTACTTGGCGGCTCAGGGTGTGCGGTGTTTAGCGTATCATGCAGGGATGGAAGCCACGGCGCGGGAACGCAATCAACGCGCATTTATTAACGAAGAGGGGATCGTGATGGTCGCCACGATCGCCTTCGGGATGGGCATCGATAAACCCAACGTCCGTTTTGTTGTGCACATGGATCTGCCCAAAAGTATTGAAGCCTACTATCAAGAAACTGGCCGCGCGGGGCGCGATGGGCTGCCTTCTACAGCGCTTCTAATCTATGGCTTAGGAGATGTTCTATCGATTCGCCAGTTGATGGCCCAGTCCAACGCCGATGAGCAACACAAGATGCTTGAGCAACGAAAGTTAAATGCGTTGCTGGGATTCTGCGAGACGGCAAGCTGTCGTCGCGCAGTGTTGTTAAGGTACTTTGGTGATTCATTAAGTAGCCCGTGTGGAAATTGCGATACCTGCCTTTCTCCAGTTGAAGTATGGGACGGGACGAGCGCAGCACAGCAAACTCTCTCGGCGGTGTATCGCACCGGCCAGAGATTTGGCGCAGCATACATCGTGAATATTTTGCGCGGAGTGAGTGATGAACGCATAACTCGCTTTGGCCATGATAAACTCGCAGTTTTTGGTATCGGTCGTGATCAGGGCGAGCGTGAATGGCACTCTGTGCTACGACAACTAGTTGCTTCTGGATATTTGAGTGTTGATGTTCAGGGGTATGGAGGTCTGCAACTAACCGCACAGAGCCGCGATGTACTTAAGGGAGGCGCTACAGTAAAGCTTCGCCGCGACCAGCTCAATATTATTTCTCGTAAAAAGTCACAGCGAGTCAAAGATTCCGTGAGTTCCGAATCGGGCGTGCCAAACACAGTCAGCGCTACACTCTTTGCGGCGCTCAAAGCCCTTCGACTGTCAATGGCTCGCGAACATAGTGTGCCGCCTTACCTGATATTTCATGACTCGGTGCTGATAGATTTTGCAGCGCGTAAGCCCGCCACCCTAGTTGAGATGCGCCAGATAAGTGGTGTCGGCGATATAAAGCTGGAGCGCTATGGGAGTAGGTTTCTGGAGCTGATCTTAAAATATGGCGATGTCCAATCGCTATAGCCTATAGCGCCGATGAATTGCGGCTTCCAATAGTGCTACTAACATTTTGTTCGACAGTGACGAATTGCGCCTTACACCGCGATCTGAATTGATCGGGTGACTTCCAAACTGGCAAACCGGGGCGCTTCTCCCAGCTTGATTGTGACTGCATAAAGATCCGTGGCACGTATGATTTACTCAGTAGTGTCTGAACGATCGCCTCCTCAAGAGTGTTGGGGCTTAAGTCCTTTGTGCAGTGTGCATGCCGATAAGAACAGCTCCAGTTGCATCCGAAGCACTCAAGCGGTAGAGCTGCAACTGATGTTAATGGCGAGTACGGCATGAAGCGACCGAAGTGTCCGCCGCCAAGTACTATGACGTTTTGACAACCGACAGCGCAGGCGATATGAGCCAACCCGGTTTCAGCTCCGACTGCAATTCGACAGTGCTTTAGAATCGCCGCTGACTGAAGCAGGCTTGTTTGACCAGAGAGGTTGGTCCCTCGCGCACCACACTGTTCAAGATTTATCTGATTGATCTCAAAGTCCTGCGCAGTGCCAAGGGCGATGACAGTGTATCCCTCCCTCTGGCATAGGCGCTGCAACGCTTTGCCATAAACATCTGATTTTCTAACGTCGTACTGAGCTCCCGCAAAGAGCGCAATTGTCTTAGCGGGATTGAGCGCATGCGACCGAAGTACGGACTCTGCGAAGGAATCATGCTCAGCGCTTATCCAGATACGGGGCTCAAGTTTCTCGTGTCTAATGCCTAACCCGTTGAGGAAGGTAGCATTACGATCGAGCTCATTCTCCCAACCATCAATCTCAGGCACCACCTCGGTGAACAGAGCGTTGTTCTTATTGCGTTGTTCTACTGCGATGTTCTCAGTGCACCCGTATCTTACGATTCGACGCGGCGCTTCGCTCGCCAGAGCAAGTAGATCGCCGACGATATCCCGAGAATAAACTGAGTGAATACTTATATCAGCTTTGACGCTGCGCAACCTCTGTACGACCTCCTCTAAGTAAGCCGTATCAGAGGCAAGTTTGCGATAGTTGAATTCTAGAACCTCAGCAACATAGGGGCAGGCTCGATATAATTCAGCTACCTGATGCTGGCAGACGACAACGATATCGTGCCCCGGATAGTGAGCCTTAATCGGCTCCAGCATTGCTATTGATAGTACTGCATCTCCTATCGAGTCTGGGCGAATCCATAAGAGTTTTTTTTTTGCGCGGAGAAAAAATCAATAATCTCATTGGACGCCACCTTAGGAGTTGTCGCCAAGGGATCGAAGTGTGAGATGCAAAATCCGAACTTCTCTTTAGATTCCGCAAGTATCTGGAAGCGGGAATCTGAAGAGATCTGCTTAAAGCTACGGTGGTGCTTAATGTGAAATATGTCATCAAGCGCGATGTAGCAGGGATACTTCAGCAGTGACAGTAGATGATTGAACTCTATGTTCCCAATATGCCCGCCGCTATCCAGAAGTACAAAGTCAGGCCGATTGCCGATCGCCTCCATGCAACGGGCAAGCATATCGTCTGGCACACCATCAAAATTTGTCTCTTTGTAATAGAGCAACGCGCGTTCATGCTCAGCGTGATCGATATAGATCTCGTCGTCGGCCTGAATGTTCTTTACAAAGGTACTCTCAATGTACTCAACGGTTGGTAGCATGCTCTTCGGGAGTGAGAGACCATGAACCAATTTTACCATTGGCAATAGTCCGGTGTGCAGCAAGTTATGGTAGGCCTGGGCAATGTTATTTGGATTGACCTCAAGCGATAGAAAGACTGCATCATTTAGTCCAAGCTCCACCAGAGTCTTGGCAATAATTTTAGTAGTCCCGGTGCCGAGATAGGTGCCAGTTTCAATAACTTTCTGCGGCCTAATCTTGCGAAACAGCGCCATGATCGCCCGAGCAAATTCAGATTCACCATCGACCTGAGTTAGATCCTTAGATCCATTAGTGTCCTGTCCGGCGATCTTAATGCGTGTCTGCTTCTGAAAGAAACGGTCCCCCAATGTTGGGCCATATGCAGCCGGCCACTCCTCTACGGTGGCGTCATAGTGAGCCCAGGGCAGAAACTGCTTAGGATTTGCCTTTCCCGAAACCTTTTGAAGCTCCTTCCATTGAGAAACACCGTCCTTGTAGCCGTAGTATATCTCCTTGAATCGAACCTGCTTCTCGGTCGCATACGAAAAGTGTTGGAAGGATAGTTGGTGAGGAAGTGTCTGATCTCGGCTAATGGGATTGATCTTAAGAACATCCCGACCGCCACTATCAGTTAAGCTTGCCGGCTCGTGCGAAGTCCAGGTCATTCCCGGGATAAAGCGCCAAACTCGCGGCCAGTCCAATGGGCGAGTTGCCCAAGAGTTGATGTCAGAGACATATTTTCTAGGCCCCACAAAGTAGTGGCAATGGGTGTATGCGCCGGTTTTCTCAGGGTTATCGATGAATAGTTGACGCATGCGCTCGACCTGGTCATGGGTCCAAAGCTCGTCGGAGTCAACCTGCCAAAGTAGGCATGGACCTGAGATATTCTTTAGTGGCGCATTGCACATCTCAACCTTGCCACTCCAGGTCTGCCCGGGAGGCTTTCGATAGAGGCTGACATTTGTCGGATATCGGGCGACGAGTTGATCGAGATACTCAGTTGTCCCGTCATTGCTCAACCCGTTGCGATGCAACTCATTCGATACAACGCCACCAAGTGGCACGCTCCACGCGGTATCCTTTACAAGGTCTGCAACACCCTCAACGATGTGCCAGTGCCAGGGGATTGTGAGCTTCTCGAAGGCTTCAATGTGGTGACGAATGAAGGGCTCACCGTTCAGAACGATCGTAAAGAGGTGCACTGGTAAGGGTTGATCGACGCGCTTGAATGCTGAGTACCCGCTTCTTAAGCCCAAGTCCTCAGCAATCAGGATATAGTTAGGGTCCGCTAACAGCCGTTTGCGGCTTTGGAAATTTTTAAAGCCGTTTACATCATCAAGAAGTATATAGCGTGCTCCATAGACATGGGTGAGCTCGACATTACCGCTAAATTCAGAGCCATCGATCAGCACCATATCGAAGGTTAATAAACTGTTCTGGTCCTTAATAAACTCAATTCCATTGCCAGATAATCCAGCGCTTTTTACGTAGTCTATGTCTTGGTGTAACCACCCAAGGACCTGGTCGAGAGGATAGTTGTTAAGTGCCGTGCGCTCGGAATTATAGAACGCGCCAACCTCCGCTGCTGTTGGAAAGCTCTCGATGCCAATTGATGAAACGTTGTAGCACTTGACGAAGCCATTCTGGGCATAGCGCCGTTGCAGCTCCGAGAATCTGTTTTTAGAAACCTCCATGCAGTACAACGTCGGGCGATTCGGATTTCGCCCTAACCCATTCACAAACGCTTCAGTACTTCCAGCCCCACTTGAGGAGCCGATCTCCAGCACATGTTTAATCTTCTCTTCGCTTGCGAGCTTTTCGATTAGGTTGTAGAGACCGTCATTCTTCACCTCCGGAGGAATGATCTCGTCAAGTGCTGATGGTTGCAGCGGCGTAGGGGTGTTGATTGGTGCGCTTACGAACGCTTGTGGTTGCTGACTGGGGACGGGGACGCTCTTGGTAGTCATCAAATCCTCTGGCAAGACGAACCAGAAGTTACCTTGATTTACCGCCTCCAAGCGACGCCCCCGCGCCACGGCCTGCACTGTTGCAGAGATACCATGGGCCTCAGCCGAGTCGTTCCAACCATCTCCGCACAGCAAGCCATATGGAGCAAGCAGCGGAAGCCACGAATCCATGTCACATCGAACACCTTGGTTTGAGTTCTCGCTGCTAATGTAGATCAGGTCAAACTTGATGCCATGACGTGTACAGTAGTTAGCCGCAGCAGAGCTATTAAGGCGTATTGGAAATACCTTGGCGGCAATGTCTGAATGAGCACAATTTGCTAGAAATTGCTCGTAGAGATTATTAAGCTGGTGTTGGGATAATCCCTTTGATTGGCAACTATTGATTCGATTGCCATCCCAGTGATCTACACAAAACACCCTCTCCACGTGTGGGGAGCGAGCAAAATGACGAGCGCTCGTCCCGAGCATCGTGCCGATCTCTAAAATGTATCTTGGCTTTATCTGAACTAGGATCGTGTCTATAACTTGGGCACTACTAAATGACTTTGGGTCGTTTAGATTGAAGCGCTCAGGGATGCCACGGTAGATAGGATTTGAGGTTACAATATTACTGACACTAGTTGGGACGCTATCAAGGTCAAAATTCGCATTGCGGTGCGCATCTGAATGTAGCGCATCAGTAGATACGTTCAATCCGTAACCATCGCTGAATGAAAGTGTAGTATCAGCCAGCCCCCAGTTTGCAGGATTGGCAGCCATTCCATAGCTTTCTGACCTACTTTGGGTGTGGGAGTTCCCGCGTTGGGTAATTGATGGCGATGAGGGCTCGAAGTGAAAGAGCTTAACTCCGGGGCAGCTTAGGTCAGCGCAACGGTAATTTGTCACTAATCGACGATGCCACTCGGCATGTAGTGTAGATTGATCTGAATAGCTTTCACGCAATCCAGTCGAGTGTATCCAAAGCGCTCTCTTCATTAGCAGCGCTATGGCGGGCCCCGAGAAGTTGAGTAAATTAATCTTACTCTGGGGCAGGGTACTCAAGTTCGACCAGATATGCTGATCGATCGCATGAATGTTAGGATTGCTAGCGCCAAATTCTTTCGAGAGCCGGTAGGCTGATCCCCAAAAGAAGGTATCCTCCATTGAGTAGCTATTGAGATCGCCGCAGCGCACGTGGTGTATCAAAGTACCCATTGAATCGAGTGGGATGAACACACCAGGATCGAGATAGAGAACGAACGTGCCAAGTGCCCTCCTTGCCAACGCATTGCATTCACGAGCGTGGCCTTGGGGTGAATCGCCTGATTGGTACTGGTGCGCTATCTCCGACGGGATTTTGAGAAACTTAGAGTACTGACGAGCCGCGGGCGATAACTCTATTAGTTGACTGTGCTCAAATGAGTTCCCACCGTCTGCAACAAGAAGCTCAACATCCTCTTGTACTCCTAGAATTTCAAGATTACGTGCTAGGGAATTTAGCGTTGTCGATAGTCTCCAAGCAGCGCTCTGAGTATCGCTATTACCGCAACATAAGATCGAAAGTATGGGTTTGATTGCTTGGCTCGAATGAGAACCAGATGCATCTGGTGTGTTGGACTGGGATCTCATAGTCGTTTACTCCGCAAGCAGCGTAGATCTTTTCGAGTCGATGATGACTCAGTTATAATGAAGGCACCTTGTCCCATTGAATTTAGTACACGCACGACCTGATAGTTCGATGCGCTAGAACTGTTCAATGATTCCGTGTAACCGTTCACGGGGGGTGGGTATTTTCGCAACTTTTGGTGAATTGACTCATTATTTGTCATTTCAAGACCTTTTGTCCCTTCTTGTCACCCCCAAACGGGGCATTTTCTGTGAACGGCTACGACTCTCTCGTCCTAAAATAAGTCTACACAGTAGTAGTAGCAGAAGGGGGTTGAAGGGGGAAGAATCCACATGTGGATAACTTCCCTATTTTGCGCCCAATCTGCAACCGGTTTCTCAAGCAGCCTGTTCATACATCTCCATGGGGGTACGCAGTCCCAGGCTCCAGTGAGTTCTCTTGGTGTTGTATATTAACACTGCATGCGTCACCACTGCGCGCA
>Ga0163148_10004595_pt1 | contig 14348 bp, 15 predicted proteins | sample OliLakLV19MP7P2_FD_148606 | JGI IMG/M metagenome (GOLD analysis project Ga0163148, IMG submission 148606) | Freshwater microbial mat bacterial communities from Lake Vanda, McMurdo Dry Valleys, Antarctica- Oligotrophic Lake LV.19.MP7.P2 | ecosystem: Environmental > Aquatic > Freshwater > Lake >...
CCACCATCCACTCCTACCTCTCCACCACCAAAAAATGGGGCAAAGACCACCTCGACGCCCTCACCACACTCTTCACCACCGGCCCCTGGCTCCCACCAGCACTCACACCAGCTGAATAGCTACGTGGCGACGATGTTCTCGGCCACGGCGCTGCAGGCGGCGATCGGGGACAGCACAACGTCGGCGGCAGACCGCGGCGCCACCTCACTGCTGTTGTACGACCTCAACGATGCCGCGTGGGGAGTGGGGGCGCTGTTCTTCGGGCTGTGGCTGATACCCATGGGGTGGCTGGCATGGCGCTCTGGTTACATGCCCCGGCTGCTCGGCTGGATTCTCATCCTCGGTGGCGCTGGGTACATGCTCAGCGCCTACGTCACCTACCTCGCCCCGGACGCATCCGTTGTCGCCGACGCCCTGACCTATCCAGCCACCATCGGGGAGTTCTGGATGATCGGCTACCTGCTGTTGCGGGGAGTCCGTCACCAAGACCGATCCGCTGCGCCGTCCGAGGGCCAACCACTGTCGCGCGGCAAGAGCGTGCTCGGGTGACGTGTGGTCGCCACGAACTCCGCGGCGAGCAGGCGTGTTCACCACATGAGGGTGGAACCCGCAGAAGGCCCGATCCACATGGACCGGGCCTTCTCACCTGCACTTACGTGGTAGCGGGGACAGGATTCGAAATCTCACGCGCCGGTCTTGGGCAACTCCCTGACCTGCACGGTATGCCTCTCGCAGCTGGTGCTCCTCAGAGCACCAGCTGCGAGGGGAGTCGGCGAGCGAGGTCCTCCGCAGCTACGCGCTTCGGGGCGGCTCGTACGTGTTCAGGCATAGTCGCGGTATCGGCATAGGTCGATCTATGCGGATGTCCGCATAGAGCCACGACATCGGCCTGCTCCCCGTCGGACCGGACGCCGCCGAAGGGCTCTACCGCCTCATCGACGCCGCCTACGAGAAACGTTCCGTCGCGATCAGCTCCAACCTGCACTCGGCCGCGTTCGACGAGCTCATGCCCCAAGACCCTGCGACCGTCGACCGGCTCCTGCACCACGCCCACAACTGCCAAACCAGCGGCGACAGCGTCCGCCTGTCCCAAGCCCTCACCGGAGCAGGGGCGAGGCCACTGACCTGACCGCCCGAACCGTGATGGCCAACCTAGGCCGGCGGCGCTGTCCGCCGCCTCGATGAGGCCCAGCGCAGATCCCGTGGCCATCACCGGGCAGAACCCGTGACCGTCATCGGGCAGGTCTCATGTCCGCCTCCGGGCAGAACCTCATGTCCCTTGACAGCACGGCACACGCAAGGGCGATTGTCCTGTGCCACCACATGCTTGACAGTGCCGTGCCAGGACATGGTTAACGCTGGGGCCGATCCTTCCGCTACACGCCGAGGAGTGATTCATGAGTCAGGCACCCATCCTTGACCTGGCGACACTGGTCGTCCACGTGACGATCACCTCGGCCGACGGCCCCCGAGTCCTCGTCGGCGTCGACGGCCCGGGGGCCTCGGGCAAAAGCACCCTGGCTGAGCTTTTGGCCGAGGTAGTCCCGCTGGCCCATGTCGTTCATGTCGACGACTTTTACCTACCCAGCGCGCAGCATGGCACGCGATCTGGATTGGTGGGCCCGCTGTTCGACCTGCCCCGGCTCGCAGCGCAGGTTGTGACTCCGGCCGCGACGGGAGGGTCGGTGCGGTACCAACGGTACGACTGGACCGACGACCAATTGGCCGAATGGGTTGAGGTGCCGCAGGGTGCACCCGTGATCGTCGAGGGGGTCTACTGCCTAGAGTCTGCCTTGCGGGATTCCTACACCTTCACTGTGTTCTGTCGGGCCGATCGGGCGCTGAGGCTTCGGCGCGGATTCGAGCGCGACGGCGAGCAGGCTCGGTCTCAGTGGCTGGACGAATGGATGCCAGCCGAAGATGACTACGCGGCCCGTCAGCGCCCGGAGGAGTTCGCCGACCTCGTCCTAGACAGCACAGTCGTTGACGGCCAGCCGCAGTTCCTGATCGTCCGGTCGCTCGCTTGACGCTTTTGGCGTGAAACTGAGGGCTGGCTCCCCCTAGTATCGCAATCGCCCCTTTCGCGCTCGAACTGCGTCGCTGGACGTTCGCTATCGGGCAGTAAGCAAAGTCGCGCGATGAACATCGCGAGGCCAAAAGTTCCACCGACTCGGAAGATCGCGGGATCATGGAGCGTCGAGCCGGTATACCGAAACGTGACTTGGAGACTCCGCGGTGAACGCGCTCCGGTGCCAGTCTGCCCACCGGGTTTCGAGTTCGAAGCCGGCGATCTGTGCCATGAGGTCCAATTCGCTCGGCCAGATACACCGGTGCGGGCCTCGATAGATCCGCGCAGCTCGTCCGTCCGATCAGGCCGTGCTCACGGATCGCACCGGATCCGGCCAACGCGAAACCGGCGTCGCTGATCACATCCAGGATGAGCGCCGCCGCGGCCCGCTGCTGCCCCAGCGCCGATGGCATCGCTACGGGGCAGCGAGCTCGGGAAAGCGCCCCTGCCACAGGTCCCGACAGCGTGTCGGCAGGCGAAGGTGGGGCCACACCGAGCGCAGCAGGTCGGCGTTGAGGAGTTCCTCCTGCTGCTGGGCAGTGCCTTCACGGACGAGGTTCTCATAGGCCTTCTCGACCCCGTCGGGGGTGGACAGGTCCGTGAAGGCGTCGGGCCCCCAATGCACGGTGACCGGCAGGGTCAGCACACCCTCAGATGGGCCCGAAAGCACGTCCAGGCTCGAAGGAGTCTCATAGGGAATGACGTCACGGTAGAGAACACGAACGGCCATCTCGGCGACCCCCTTCGACGGGCTCGGCGTATTCCTCAATGGTAGCCGGGCGTCATGACGCATCGTGCGGGTTGCACCGGGCTTCCCCGGTAGCAGCGACGCCTCCCACCACGCGGTCACTCGAAGACTGACCATCGACCCACCCGCGCCGGGCCCCGGCGCTGGCACAGCCACCGGGAACATCCAGTCATCAGCGTGAGGCGATCACCGGATTTGTCGCCGTTAGCGAGGATGGCGAGCGACCATCCTGCTACCGCGGATGACGGTGGCCCAGAGCCTCGCCTTCGACCTTCGCGCGCCCGCCCGCACCCGCGGGGACTCCGGTCAGTCGCAGAGGGGGAGGAGGCTCGACTTAAGTCCGGGAGGACCCACGGGTGGAGTGGTCACGCCTACTGTGACTCCCGCGGCAGCAGTTGCCCGCGTGAACACGTCGAGCCGGCTGTCGTTTTGCGCCCGGAGCTGCCGCCTCGCGGCGGAAATGGCGGTCCGCAGCGCGAGCCGTTATGCCCCAGTTATGCCCGACGATTCCGATGCCAAGGGGCCCCGATCGCGTTTCCGCAGATCAGGGCCCTTCGGCCAACTGTCGGGGTGACAGGATTTGAACCTGTGACCTCTGGGTTATGAGCCGCGCCGGTTAGGTCCCGGTCGTCGCATCCGGCTGCTCAGCCTAAGGATGGGCGCAGTGGCCGTCGTGGCTGAACTGTGGCGTGCCGGCGCTTGTCGCAGCGTCGCGTGCGCGGATCCGTGAACAGCGCTGCCTCACGCGCCGGCGCGTGAGGCAGCGCTGCTGTGCTGCCTGGCGTGTGGTGCCGGTGCGGTTGGCGATTTCGGCCCAGCTGTAGCCGGCGGCGCGCAGTCCGGTGACGGCTTCGGCGGTGGCAGTGTCGATAGTGTCGGCTAGGTCGAGGATGTCGACGATGCTCTCGATGTCTCCGGTGGCGATCCGGGGGGCGTGGGCGCGGACGACCCGGCGGACGAACCCCGCGTAGTCCTGATTCTCGACCTCTCGGCGGCGCCTGCGGCCCTGGGGCTGGTCCGCGCGCCCCGGTTGGTACCCGTACTTCGTCGGCCGCCGGTCCCGACGGGTTGCGTAGAAGCGGGTCGGCCGAGCGGTCGGGGAGCGAAATCCCGTGGTAGTGTTAAAGACACGGCGCGGGGTGGAGCAGCTCGGTAGCTCGCTGGGCTCATAACCCAGAGGTCACAGGTTCAAATCCTGTCCCCGCTACCAGGTAGACGCAGGTGACAAGGCCCGATCCATTCGGATCGGGCCTTCTGCATATAGCGATGCTCACGGTTCTGCTCACGCACGCTCGCCGTCCGGGTCCGCCAGCAGCGGTAGGCGAGAGGCGGCATCGGTCGCCGGACCGAGGGTATGCTCAGCGATCACAAGCCGCCGCCTGGTCCATGCCGTCCAAGACGTGGCTGTAGCTCTGCAGGGTGAAGGCCACCGAAGCGTGCCCCAGCCGCTCACTGACGATCTTGCGGTGGACACCCGCCCGGAGCGCCGCCGTGGCGTAGCTGTGCCGGACCTCGTGCAGCCGGATCAAGGGTAGGCCTGCGTCCCTCGACAGCCGGAAGAAACGGTCCGTGATCGTCTGCGGGTGGAGCGGCCAGCCTCAACTCACCCTGACAGATAGGGGACAAGCACCCGGCGAGCTGCCGGCCCCATGCCGTTGACCGCCGGGTACGTGGCAACCGTGATCGCCCGATACCTGGCACCGTGGGAGGTGCTAGCCCGGGCCGCCGGGAGCGCTACGGATCCGCGCGCTGTCCGAGCGCAGTTCGTGTCCGGCTACCGGTGTGCTGCTGGCGGCGGCTCGATCTATGTCACCCGCCGCGACGGCATCCACGTCGAACTGGCCGCGACGCAGGGCGCTGGACGGGTGGCGCGGGTCGGGGTCATCACCTGGCCGGCGATGTTCCCTCACGTCGTCGACCGTCTCACCCCACAGTGGGTAGCCGTCCTGGCCGCCGCCGTCACCGCCGATGCCGAGCAACGGGCAACCTTCGTGGCCTGCCCTGGTCCGCACCCGGACACCGCGACCTGGCACCGGGAGGACGCGGCCGAGTACTATCGGACTGACCACGCCCTGAGCACCGCCACCACGGCTGCGCCGACGCCATCCTCACCACGGACCACCACCCGCAGCTGGACCTGCTGGACCTGCTGACCGTGCCCACACAATCAGCAGCCGCCAGGCGCCGCGCACCCAGGTACAGCACCAAGCAGGCGGGGGTGGGCGCGTGAGCCCGAACGCTGTCAAGGCGCCCTTGACAGCAGACGACACCGTGGGCCTACGGCCGCCTCGCGGCCTACTCAACCACCGATCGCCGCGATCGCGCGCTCCACCGCGACTGCATGCGAGCATCCGCCTGAGCCGCGGCGACCAGGTCCCCGGCCGCGTACACTCCAACCCGATCGGCGAGAGCCGCCTGGTAGTCGGCGAGCGACTGGCACAGCGCCGCGTTGTCGCTCGGCGTCGTGGGTGTTGTCGGGCTCGTCGGGTCGGTGGGTGTAGTCGGGGTGGTCGGCGTCATTGGGTCTATTGGCGTAGTCCGCACGTCACCGGCCTGCACACCGGAATCGCGGCCGAAGAGCGTGTCGAGCGCCCGATCGAGGGTACCTTCGAACGCGATCTTGTCACCGAACCAGACAAGGATCTTGCACAGCAGTTGGTAGCTGGTGTCTCCCGTCGACTGCACGTAGACGGGCTGCACGTAGAGCAAACCGCCGCTAACGGGAAGGATACAAAATCTACCACGGATGACATCCGTCTGTCCCTGGCGCAGCAGGTTGAGCGCCTGGCCAACCTCGGCATCCGAGTCGAACTGGATCGGAGGTCCGGGGCGGGGCCGGTCATCGTGCCAGCGTCGCTGTGGTGGCATCCGAATGATTTCCCCGCCTTTGCCTGCGGCCTTCGGTTGCCGGCACATTCACCAGCGGTATCCGTTCGACCGCAATGCAGGCATGTTTGCACAGAACATCGCGACCACTTCGTGGGGACCGAACGGGAAGATCGTGATCGGCGACGCATCCCCCAATCACCGCCGCCACCATCGCGACTCGGTGGAGCGAGTTTACGAGAAGGGCCTCAGGTCAACGCAAAGTGTGGGTATGAGGAAGCTGCGCCGGGCCGACTCACAGTTTGGGTAGCAGCGGCTACGGCATCTCTGGCAGCGACCTCGATGTCGTTGCCGCGCGCGAGACCAGCCGCCAGCACCCCAACGAATGCGTCCCCGGCACCCGTCGTATCAATCACGGCCTCGGTCGGTGGAGCCGGTATGTAAAGAGTCGGCAGTCCCAGTCGCGCGAGAATTGCACCCCTCGGGCCGAGAGTGAGCAGCACGACCGGAGCCCATTCTCCGAGAAGTGTCGCGCTCTCATCGCCAGCGAGACCTCGGATGCCCAACAACTCACTCGCCTCACTCTCATTGACGATAAGCACGTCCACACTGTCGAAAGTCGCTCGGGCGACCGGAATGACCGGAGCGAGGTTGAGCAGAAACAGCGCCGAGGAATCCTGAAGCAGCGCACCGAGGAAATCTGCGCTGGCGGCCGGCACTTCGCCCTGCACCACCACCACCTGCGCTGCACGAAGCGAGTCACTCACGGCCTCCAGACGGACCCGCCCAGTGTGGGCGTTGGTGCCGGCAAGCACAACGATCTGGTTCTGACCCGCGCCATCGACCACGACCAGCGCAGAACCCGTGGTGCCGTCGATCGCGAGTACGAGATCGGTGTGTACTCCGAATTCGGCGAGCTCTCGCACCAGCGCGTCACCGGCGGGGTCCGTTCCGACAGTCGCAACGAGGGTCACCGGCGACCCGGAGCGTGCGACCGCGACAGCCTGATTCGCGCCCTTGCCACCGAGCCGGTGGCTCATGCTTGAGCCCACTAGAGTTCCCCCGGGAAGCGGGAAGCGCTCAACGGTCCATATTGTATCGCGATTGACGGATCCCACCACGACAACGGCGAGTGCCGGGGTCACTTCACAACGCCCTTCGTGAGGATGAGGCACCCGTACGACCTAGTCTCCCCTGTCAGGATTACCAAACGAGCCGCCACGGCGCGCTCGTAAAACGCATGACGATCGAGAGACCGATGAACAACCACTCGACCCTCGGTCTCATTGATTACGTCGAACACTTCGCGCTGCACCTCGGGTACCACTTCTGGATTGCCAACATCGAGCATCGCGGCAACAGGTTCCGCGATGAAGTCGTCGATTGGAAACACTGTCAGCACGGCGGCGGCTACCGCTGCCAAATTGGATCCAGGCAAGCGAACCACAAGATGATCCTTCGTGGGCGGATAGTTTCGGTCGGCCAGAACAACTTCCTCGCCGTGCCCGAGGGTGCCGAGCGCATAGAGGAGATCGGGCGTAAGAAGAGGATCAATTCCTTTTAGCATGGCCATATCCTCGCTCGCGAATAGTCGTGTTGAGCGCCGGGGGTCTGCCAGCGGCCTGGCGTCTCGCGGCGGAAGACCCCGTCAGTCCAGGGTCTGCCTGGACAGTCACACTTCCACCTGCAATGCCCCCGCGGCGAGTGCAATGATGTCTTCCTCCGATGCGTCTGGTGACATCTCGCCGACGATCTCGCCGTGGCGCATCACAAGGACGCGATCCGCCAGGATGCCAAGTTCAGCGAGGTCGGACGACGACAAGAGGACGCTGCATCCCCGCTCGGCGAGTGCCCTGATGCGGTCGTGAATGTCCTGTCGCGCGCCGACGTCGATGCCACGAGTTGGCTCATCGAGCAAGAGCAGGCGGGGTTCGTGTGCGATCCAGCGGGCGAGGATCACCTTCTGCTGATTGCCTCCAGAGAGGTTCGTGATGCTGCCCGAGAGGCTTCCCCGTACGTCGAACAGGCGCGCGCGATTGGCGGCGAGATTCCTCAGCCAGTGGGGTGGCACTATACCGAAGCGGGCACGGTCGACATCGAGCGACGCCATGTTCTGCGCGACGGTCATCGACGCGAGGATTCCCTGCGACCGTCGTTCGGCCGGAACGAAGCCGATCCCTAGAGCGATCGCATCCTTCGGGGATTTCACACTGACCGGGCGCCCGTCCATCCGCACTTCTTGGGTAGACGGCTGCGCGCCGAAAAGCGACAGCAGCAATTCGCTACGGCCGGAATCTGCAAGACCTGCGACGCCGACGATCTCGCCGGTGGCAACCCGGAGGTCGTGAACCGAAACCGCCCGGGTAGCCAAGGATATGACCTCGATGCGATCAGTCTGCTTGGCCGATCCGGCCGCTGCCGGCTTCCCTCTCGCCGTTCGATGCTCAATGTTTCGCCCTACCATCGCCCGGATGATCTCGGGCGACGAGGTCTCTGAGGTAACGAAAGTGCCCGTCAGCGCGCCATCACGTAGCACGTGAATCATGTCAGTCGATGAGAAGACCTCCGGAAGGCGATGGGAGACGTAGGCGATCGTCACGCCCTGCGACCGCAACGACGAGATGAGTCGCAGCAGCCGGTTCGCCTCATGTGGCGTCAGGGATGCTGTTGGCTCGTCGAAGATCAGCATGCGGCAGTTGCGCGCGAGCGCCCGGGCTACGATCACGAGTTGCTGCTCCGACACCGTGAGGCTGCCGGCCAACCGGGAAGGGTCGAGCGGGGTCTCGATGCGGTCGAGAAGAGCCCTCGCAGTCGCATCGCGCCGCCGCGTAGAGAATGAGAACAGGGCCTCCATGCCCAGAAGGATGTTCTGCGCGACCGTGCGCTCCGACATGAGCGCGATCTCCTGTGGCACCAGAGCGACCCCGTTGGTGTTGAGGAGTCGAGTGGGCGAGAAGGTCGACTGCGCGCCGAAGATGGTGACTGAGCCGGCATCCGGGGAGTACAGACCCGCTAAGACTTTCATGAGAGTGGATTTCCCCGCGCCGTTCTCTCCGACGATTGCCGTGACCTCGCCCTGCTTCAGGTCGAGAGTGACGGCATTCAGGGCGACCACTCCCGCGAACTTCTTAGTTACATTGCGCACCTCAACTGCCGGTTGCGCGATGGACAATGCCGATCCAGTCACCATTGCTGACTATCCTTCGGGAGTGATATCGGAGGCGTTGTCCTTTGTGACCAGGAGGAACTCCATCGGCTTGGTCTCAGGCAGCGGGCCGCCGCGAACGAAGTCATTCAGCTCCTTGATCGCGGTGTACGTGAGGTTGACCGGGTCCTGGCTGATGCCGAACTGGATGACTCCATCCTCGATCGAGTTGATCGTCGACTGAAGGGCGTCGTGACCGACTACCTTGATCGCGCCTTCCTGGCCGGCGTCGACGACCCACTTTGCCGCGGAGGTCAGGCTGCAGCAGTCCATCGAGGCGATCGCGACTGCGTCCGGGTTGGCCGTCATCGCATTCGAGATCGTGTTGAACATCTGGCCGGGCTCAGCACCCGTTGTGATGGGACCGACGACCTTCAGCTCGGGGTTGGCCGCAAGCGCTCCTGAGAATCCGGTGAAGCGCCCGGACGACCAGCCTGCGGCGGCGTCGATGGAGACGACGACGACCGTACCGGCCTGGCCGTCAAGCGCCTTGACCAGCTCATCGCCCTCAAGCTTGCCCGCAGCCTCAAGGTCAGTTCCAACGTACGCGAGCTGCTTCGAGTCCGGCTGGTCGGTGAAGACCGAGATGAGGGGGATGCCGGCTTCGAAAGCCTGCTCGATCACCGGCTTCAGCGAGTCGACGTTGACTGCGGCGACCGCGATGCCGTCGATCTTGCCCTGTGTGATGAGTGTCTGGATGATCGAAATCTGCTCCTCAGCACTACCCGTGGCCGACCCAAGTGTCTCGGCCTTCACACCCAACTCCTCGGCAGCCTTCGCGACGCCAGCCTTCTGCGGCTCGATGTACGCGATGGAGGTGTCGTTGCTGACGTACGCGAACGACAGCTCCTCCCCGGCATCCACCCGCTCCTGGATAGCCGACGACAACACGAACGCACCGTCCACGGGCGGATCAGGCGGATCAGGCGTCGAGCTCGAGCAGGCTGCCGCGATCAAGGTTAGGGATAGGGCGGCCGCGGTGACAGCAGCGGCTCGCGCGCCGCGTCTTGCGATGGTTCGTGTGGATCTCATCTTGATTCCTTCTCTCGTGTTAAGAAAGCGTGGGGTGTTCACGCTTCCGGGTGAGCCCGGGTTAGGTGCGACGTCGCCGACGCAGCCGGGTATCTAGGGCGACGGCGATGATTATGACCGCGCCAACAACAATGGTCTGAACGAACGACGAGACTCCGCCGAGAATCAGTACGTTCTGCAGGACCCCGATGAGCGCCACGCCGGCAACGGTGCCGAGGATCGTTCCGGATCCACCGAAGAGCGCGGTGCCGCCGACGATCACCGCTGTGATCACGAGGAGCTCGAGCCCCGTTCCGCTGGTGCCCTGAACGTACAGAAGGAACGCAAGACCCACAATTCCCGCGATGCCACTCAGAGCGCCAGTGATGCAGAAGGCGGCTAGTCGCACGGCGTCTGTGCGCACTCCCGTGAGCCGAGCAGACTCCCTGCTGCCACCCACGCCGTAGACGTGGAAACCGAATCTTGCGAACGCGAGCACGAGCCCTCCGATGACCGCGATCGTCGTGAACAGGATGAGCTGGATCGGCACTCCGAACGGGCGGGCCGATCCGAGCACGGCGAAGCTCGCAACCTCGGGCAGCGAGCTGTCGAGCGAGATAGGCGATCCGCCCGTAGTGAGTAGCATCACGCCACGGAAGATGCTGAGGGTTCCGAGGGTCACGATGAAGCTCGGCAGGTTGAGGTAGACGGTAAGCGCTCCGTTGACAAGGCCGCACAGTCCGCCGACCACGACCCCAAGGAGCACTGCGATTGGCCAGCTGACTCCACTGGTTATGGCGAGTCCAGTGATCACGCTCGACAGTGCGTAAATCGCACCGACGCTCAGGTCAATCTCACCCGTGATGATCAGGAAAGTCATCCCGACCGCCATAATACCCACGAGTGATATCTGCTGGCCCACATTGAGCAGATTGGCGCCGTCAAGGAACCCGTCTGATAGGAAGGAACCCAAAATGATCAGGATCGCGAGTGCGGCAATAACGCCAGCTGACCTGCTCTGAAGAATCGCGAAGAACCTCAAGCGAAGCGGCTCACCGGTATGCTCGAGCGAGAACTGTTCGGGCGGGCTGGTCTTTGTAGAGGTCAATTTATCATCCCTTGTTGAGGTCATTTGCTCATCACCGACATCACCAATCGCGAGGGATACGTTGGATTGTGGACCACGGTCTGATGAGCGATCCGAAAGTCGTTCTCCGCCGCGAGGGCCGGCTCTACGGTCGAGTTGGGATTGCGGTCGAACCGGGGAAAGTTGGAACTGCTGATCTGTAGTCGGATGCGGTGCCCGCACGCAAACACTCGTGCTGTCGACCCCAGGTCGATCACGTACTCCTCGACGTTGCCGGGCTCGGCGAATTGCGCCCTCTCAGTGGACTGCCGGTAGCGACCGCGGCGGATCCCGTCGGCCACAGAGAAGGAACCACCGCCGGGATGAACGTCGGTGAGTCGCGCCGTGAAGTCGGTGTCTTCGGCATCAGTTGAAGCAAACAGGTGAACGCGCAGGGGGCCGATCACAACAATGTCTTCAGTGAGGGGAGCACTTGTGTAAAGGAGCACGTCCTTGCGCTCCTCCACGAGTGTTTGCGGCTGTTCGCCCGAGAGTCGGGAGATGAAGAGGCCCGGAAGAAAATTCGGTCCACCGACAGTGGGGACGGGATGATTGGGGTCATACGCAAATGTGTCGGGCGCCCCGTCTACCGAGACGTCTCCCAACGTCCCGGCCCCAAGGAACCAGTCACGCGGGCTGGACTCGGATGGAGGCCAGCGGTCGAACTCTCGCCACCGGTTCTCCCCCATGACGAACAGGCAAACCTCCTGCGAATCGTCGATGGAGCGACCGAGTACCGCGTCGAAGAACCGAAGGTGCTGGGCCGTCATGTCGAGCGCAGCTTCGGAAGCGGCGCTCCCGTAGTCGGCCGCTCCAACCGTGTCCATGAGATTGCCATGCGCCCAGGGCCCAACAATGAGACGCTGGCGTGCCGCACCAACTACTAGCCGCGCGAAGTTCTCGAGCGTGCCCTTCAGGAAGATATCGTGCCAACCGCCAATGTGGAGGGCAGGCACATGAATGTCGTCGTACCGTTCGTTGATTGCGACCGCGTTCCAGTAGACGTCACGCCGCGGGTGGTCGATCCAATCGCGGTAGTAAGGGGCCAGAAGACCGACTCCAGGGAGGTCGGCGTAGGGGGTGTAGGCAAAGGCCGCGGTGGTGTCGCTCAGGAGGGTTTCAAGAGCGGGGCGCAGTGCCGCCTGCTCGGACAATGCGAGGCGAGCCAGTTGCACAGGTGCGAGGCCTGCCATCACCCAGAACAGCGCGAAGCCGAGCTGGAACGCCCCGCCCTCGTAGGTCCACCCCTCGTAGTACTCGGATGCCGTGAGGTGGGGGGCGATTGCCTTCAGCGCCGGGTGGCTCGTTGTTGCCGCAAGAAGCTGAGTTGCGCCGAAGTACGACTGGCCGTACATCATGACGTTGCCGTCACTCCAAGGCTGCGCCCAGAGCCAGGACAGGGTGTCCTCACCATCCAATGCCTCGGAGCGGAACGGATCGAAGTCACCGTCGGAGGCGAACCGACCACGGACATCCTGCACGACCACGATGTAGCCAGCCTCCACTGCGCGGATCGGCTCAAGGGCTGCGAAGACGATGGCCTGTTGCGAATCTGCTTTGTTGTAGGGAGTGCGTTGCAACAGGGCGGGGTGCGCGTCCGAATCATCGGGGCGCCATACGTCTGCACGGAGGGTCACCCCATCGCGCATGATGCAGTTCACATCGCGATCTACTCGAACGCGCCTCACCTGGATCACCTCTTGATCTGACATCGTTATCACATCGGGCGACCTTTACCGTGCCACAGTCGACCAAAGATGTCAAGTGCGAGTTTCGGACGAGGGAGATCGCCTACGGTGTGGACACGCTCTCGCGCGCAATGAGGGTCGGCTGCATCACGACGGTGCGGGGCAGAGCATCCCTATCTTGACCATCAAGGCGGCTCACGAGAAGCTCTACCGACTTGAGAGCCATGCTTTCCCAGGGCTGCGCGATCGTCGTTACCGCGGGCTGAACCATCCGCATCCACGGCACATCATCGAACCCGACAACGGAGACCTCGGTTACCCCGCCGGGGTGCGACTTCGAGAGTGCGAACCAGACCGACTCGGCGATAATGCTGTTGGCCGCGATGATTGCTGTCGCGGCGGGGCGCGACCCGAGAATCTGGAGCATCAGCGCTTCTTGACCTCCACGCTGGAAGCTTCCCGCGTGAACTAGCGCAGGATCCACATCGATGCCATGGTCATCGAGAGCCTGTTCGTATCCACGGAGTCGGTCTCGCGCCGTGTCGATGTGCAGCGGGCCGGTCGCCATCGCGATACGACTATGACCCGCGGCCACGAGATGCTCGACGGCGAGGCGGGCACCCGCTTCGTTGTCGAGAACCACGGCGTCAGCATTGAGACCCTCCACGCGACGGTCGACCTGCACGACCGCAGTTCCCGCGCGAATGAGGCGGGTGAGGAGCTCGATGTTCTCCTGTCCCGGCGTGACAATCAGGCCGTCGACCCCGTACTCCGCGAGGGCCTGTAACTGGTCCGCTTCTGTCTTAGGGTCATCATTGGAACTGCACAAAAGAACACGGTAGCCCGCCAGAGCGCTCGCGGCCTCGATGTGCTTCGCGAGCGTTGAAAAAAAGGGATCGTCGACATCCGCGACCAAGAGCCCGATCGTCATAGAACGTCGCGTACGCAGACTGCGTGCCGCCTGATTGCGGAGGTAGCCGAGACGTTCTGCCTGAATCGCGACCTTGTGCTGGGTGTCTGTGCTCACATACCCCCTGCCTGCAAGGGCGCGGGCCGCAGTGGCCTGAGACACTCCTGCGGCGGCGGCGACATCGCCGATGCTGACTCGGCGTTCCGCTCCCTCACCTCGTGCCACAACCACGCCACACCCTTCGCGCTCGAACCTAGTGCTGAACCGTCCCCGGTTCTTCCCCGCTCCTATGCGGGCGCCATCTTCGGTTTGACAGTAACGGTTGCGCGGTTCGCTTGCTAGCCCTGCTCACTTCTGACGACCAGAACGTCCTGAAACTTGTAAGGATCGTTATGAACGAGCGCGATAACCCGGAATGGCGACGCATCCCGCAACTACCAACGGAGAAATGGCTGAATCCCCGTTTCTAAGGGTTCACGATGTCGTGACACATCACAGTCGTTGCGGGGAACAGAAATTTAACCTGCGACTTCATAGGTTATGAGCCGAATGAGCCACCGAGCTACCTCACCCCGCGACGATGCGGTGAGGCTACGTGGTGCCACGCCCGGATGCAAACCCGTTGCCGGACCGGCGACGGGCGACCCCTACCGTGGCGGTCATGCCGCGCCCGCAGCCTCCCGTGACCTCACTGCTCACCGATCAGTACGAGTTGACCATGGTCGAGGCGGCCCTGCGGTCCGGCGCGGCATGACCGCCACGGTAG
>Ga0163148_10004596_pt1 | contig 14348 bp, 7 predicted proteins | sample OliLakLV19MP7P2_FD_148606 | JGI IMG/M metagenome (GOLD analysis project Ga0163148, IMG submission 148606) | Freshwater microbial mat bacterial communities from Lake Vanda, McMurdo Dry Valleys, Antarctica- Oligotrophic Lake LV.19.MP7.P2 | ecosystem: Environmental > Aquatic > Freshwater > Lake >...
AGAAATTGCCACTTCGGTGGTATTCTCGGGTAAAAATGTCCCTTTTATCTCATTGTCATCTCGTGGCTCTACGTCTACGAATTCTTTAGGTAGTGTGCCTACAAATGTCTCTATTGTTTCGTCATCTGTTTGCAAGTAGCGCATTACTACTATCTCAGACCTGCTACCAAAGAAGGCTTCGTATATTCTAGGAATTACCGTGCTTGAGAATCTGGATTCTTTTATTTTGTCAGCAAAGGTCTGATAGATTATTCCATTTTCTTTCTCTACATAGCGAACAGCTGTGACGAACTCCGTTTCTGGTAGAATTAGCTGGCTTAGAGGAGCTATCTCTTCTCCATCCACCTCCTCTTCTTGCACTAATACTTCTTTTAGTCTCTCTTTTAGAAATATACCAAAGCCAGCAATGGGCATAGTGGATATCTTCTTTAATTTCATTTCTGCTAATTCTTCAGGTGGGAGGTTTTCGTAGTCTGGAGTTGGGATTGGAGTGTCACCTTCGGGGGTAGGCTTAGGAGAAAATGGGTTCCAGCTGGAGAAGAAATTGCCACCACCATTAGGATCATTGGGATCTGTCGGCTCTCCCCTGTTGAAATACATAAAGCCTAGTAGGATGAGTACTACGATGAAGAGGATTATTACAGTTAAGATGAAGTTTCTTCGTGACATATATTTATTATCTACCTATGTGCCAATGATTTCCTTCAAATAAATAATCGTTATTCGGACCATAACGAGTAAAGTTTTTTAAGGGCATTCCTCCAGATAAGTATTTATCAAGTTCAGCACTTCTCCTTAAGTCTATAGTAGCACTTCCTTTGTAATGCGTAGTATTGCCTGTTTTTCCTCCATGCAACCATGATTCTGTGCCTCCTGTTAGAACTAAGGTACATTTGCAACCATATTGTATCGCTTGAAGTTTGCTTACGTCTAATCCTCTAGTTGAAGTGCAATTTTTCTGGCCCACAGTAGTACATTCTGTGTTGTTTAACGTTACAAAATTTGGAAGAGTAGCTTTTATGCCAACTGTGTCATCCCATGGATTACCGTAAGTTGCACCATTGATGTATTTTCCATTTACAGGAGTTTGTGGTACATCAGTATCAAAAGCTACCTCCACTGACACATTCCTAAGGCTTCCGGTCTCTATATTTAATAATTCTGGGTTGATGGTGTTAAGAAGCGCATATGCACTCAGAGCAACGACGAGGCCGAGTAAAGCTTCGGTGATGCGGGTCTTACCCTGCTCTTTGCTAGATATTAGCTCGCTCGTCATATACTCCATGCCTCCAACTACAATCATTATTACAGCTAGCACAGCGCAGATGCCGATAAATATCTTTATCATTATGTTGAGGTAATTACTTAAAGCATTTGGCTGAGAAGTATTAAATGTTTCTTCTGCTGTTAGTGGCGCCAAGAAAGTATAGTTTTGGGTTACAGGAATAGGTACCGGCGTTGGTGTTGGTGTTGGTGTTGGTGTTGGTGTTGGTGAGATCCCTGAGGCTGCCATACCGCATCTGTTCTAGCGTCACAGGTTGGTTTTGATACACCTTGTCCACTTGTATTCATTACTCTTTGTCCATTATGCCAACAAGTTCCAGAAGTTAAAGTCCAACTTTTAAAACCAGCATAGTTTCTACATGTCTGCTCGGTTACGTTTGGGTATGTTCCTCTAGTTAATACACAAGTCCCAGTAGCAGTAGCCGTTTGGGCATCAACATCAATACTAGGATTTAGGAACCCAACTAAAACAATTAGTATTAAAATATATTTAAAAAATTTCATTTAAAATTCTATATTTATTTCTTTGCTTGCTGTTTGGAATATTTTGTTTCTGTTTTCAATATCTAATCTAAGTCTAGATGTGCCTGTGACCCCATCCACTGTCTTAAGTGGCATAATATGCTTGTTGCCTATTTGGTTGGTTGTGGGCGTGCCGTTAATAGACCAAGTGAAGACAAGACTAGGGATCTGTATTTGCTTAGGAGATATAAAATAAGGCACAGCCACAACGATCTCCTCCCCCTGTATTCTGTGGCTCGCTTCCAGTTCTCTATTGAAGAGTATGCCCATCTTGGCGTCTTTTCTGTAAAAAGATATCTTGGGCGAGAATGTGCCTATGTCTATACTGCCTTTAGAAGTAAATCTTTGGTCTGTGGTAGAAGCTGTCACTTCTATGTTGTTAGAGCTTTCTAAGTAATCGTTTACGTATATAAAATAATTTTTACCATAACCAGACGCAGATTGTTCGTTAGAATAATCCTTCCTCCAAGCGTAACTCATATTCTTGCTATTCGTCATTGTTGAGCCAGAGATTATCTCTGGCATAGCTACTACCTTTATTTCACTATCTAGCACCGGCAAGGCTTTGCCTTTATAAAATGGTGGTACATACGAGTCGAGAGCCTCCCAGAGTATATTAAGGTTGGAAGGCCGTAGGGTTATTCTCTTCTCTATTATTCCAGCCGGTAGATGTATGGTTGCCAATATTCTAGTGTCTGTCCCAGCTGCTCCTACAGTAGTGGAGAAGGTCTTTTGCCCTGTTTCCGAGATTATTCTGGCGCCATTTACAGACCAAGTTATTAATACCGTATCAAGATTAGATAGATAACTACTTAGATTAATTGTTACATTTTGGTTAGGAGATGGGTTTTCTGGAAGCACCCTCACAAGTATACTAGCAGAAGACGACTGTGCTTGCGCATTAGACGAAAATGATCCAAAAACAATAAGGGTTGCTATTAATAACAATCTGAAAACCATAGTTTTATTATATAACACTTCAGTTTTTTAATAAACTTATTTATTCTCTATTGCCCTAGACTCTAATTCCATTTTAGCTTTTCTGTTGGATAATATTTGCGAAGGGTCTGAGGTTATTATTTGGTCTTCTGTGTAGGAAGAAATCACCTTTATGGCCACGTGTTTAAGCCCAGCGAAGAATATACCCTCCCCTACTCCAGATTCCAAGAGTAGATATTTCTCCTCATCAGTGAGGTTGAAGGTTTTCTGTAAGATATCTATAGTGGTTGGCGATTGTTTAAGAAGAATCTGAATTGATGAGTTGGTGACAATAGGCACACCATAAGGTGACTTCATAAAGTCGGCAGCATCTTGAGTAATGGTAGCTAGGCCAAGGTAATACTTACGTCCTCTTTTGGCAATAGAATACAAGAAAGAAGCAGTGTCTTCAGACTTCATCATCCACCAAGCCTCATCTACTACAAGTAGTCTCTTTTTCAAATTCTTGCGGACAGCGTTCCAGATATAGTGCATTATTATATACATAGCCACAGGCTTGAGTTCGTCTTCCATGTCTCTCACTGAGAATACTACGAATTTCTTGTTGATATCCACATTACTTGGTCTGTTTAAGAATGTAGCCCATGAGCCTCGAGTGTATTTAGAAAGTCTGGCTACTAAAGAATCACTTCCATCCATACCAGAGAGCACCATTTCTAAGTCAGATAGAAGTGGTGGCTCGATATTGGAGAAGTCTGAGCTTGGGGTGATGTCTTTAATAGCATAGGTCTCCGATATTGCTCGGTCTACCATCGAGTCTTCTTCTGGGGTTAGTCCTCCTAGCATAAGTCTAAACAAGCCAACGAGGTTGATGATGTTTGAACGAAGCACGTCTTCAGATGTTTCATCTTCTCTGGGTATTGGCAGATCAAAAGGGTTGATATGGTGGTCCGACGAAAGAGATATATTGAAATATCTACCCCCTACTGCTTCTGACAAGAACTCATACTCCTTTTCGGGGTCGATAACAAGTACGTCTATGTCGAACATAAGTGAGCGTAAGATTTCTAATTTTGTAGCATAGCTTTTACCAGAACCAGACTTAGCGAAGGTTACGGAATTGTAGTTTTCTAAAGAGAATCTGTCGAATATTACCATACTAGAGTTGTGCCTGTTGATTCCATAGAGTATTCCCTTATCAGAAGTAAGGTCGAAAGATATAAATGGGAATATGCTAGAGAGAGGCTCGGAGTTGAGCTTCTGATGGATGTTTAATATATCTGTATTTATTGGTATTACACTTTTAAATCCATCTTCTTGTTGAAAGAGCGCAGGCTTGATATAGATAAGCTTGCTCTCTAGCATAGATTTTATTTCGTTTTCCACCTTAAATAGCTCAGACTCATTGTCGGCATATATGGTTATGTATATACCCACTTCAAACATCTTTTCTTGGGCTTGAATTAGGCTGTCGCGAAGACCTTCTAGGTCTTGGTAGGCCGTATCGAGCATCGGATCTCGCACCATACCTCTGGATTCTCTAACTGATATCTGGCTCTGGACTTCGGCTACCTTTTTCTGGAATTGTCTTAATACAAGCGAAGTGTCTATCGGGTGTACAAAGATAGATATGTCAAAAATTTTATCCAAATTAATGATTGGTGAGAACCAATTGTCAGTCAGAAATCTGGGATAAGATATTATAAAGAATGTACGAGCTATTTTGTCCCCCAAGTTTATAGATTTAGCCTCAATCTTAAGAGCAGATGGTGCTATAACATCTTGGAGTTCCAGATTCGCCTTGTCGTATATTTCATCTGGGATAACAGCGAGCACAGACGCCCTAGCCTCCCCTCCTTCGGAGTAGGTATCACTTTCTCTTCCTAATAATTTATCTATAATTCCCATATTATTCAAAAGCTATCTTACCCTCCACCTCTCCTGGATTGAAAACTTTATAAAATACTTCAACTATTTCTTCTGTTTCTAGCTGAGCGGTCTTGATACCACACCTCGCCAATCCTTGCTGTATGACCCCTACCCTTTCTTCAAGCTGAGACCTCTTCTCCTCGAAGTCTATTTGCAGGGCGGTCTTCTTCTCCGCACTATTTCGCCTAGATAGGATTTTATCAAGGAAGCCACTACTTTGCTGTAAGCCACTAGCTGTATAAGGCACAACTACGAAAAAGCTTTTAGTCATTATGCTTACATTCTCAGTGAAGCTCCTTATGAAATCTATATATTCTTTAGTTTGGAGATTGAGTAGGGGCTCGGTTTGCACCTTCATCCTGTTTTCAAGTAAGAGTAGATACGGGCGGATGTCTAGCTTGCGAGATTGGGCTGAAATTTGGATCTCGAAGTCCAATGTATTTAAGAAATTTTGGAATTGCATAATAGTAGCCCGCTGTTCGTCGGAAGACTTTAATGACAAGTTGACCGAGTTGGCCAATACTATTGCTCTTAGATCGCCGTTTTTTAAGACCACGATCCCATCGCGTATTTCCTTAATAGGGACAAATTCTTGGGTTGCCTTCGCATTTAAAGCCATATTATCTATTATACATTATTTACTTTATTTTTTTCCTATTCGTCTCGGCGTAAATGTTCTCCCCTGCTTGAATCGAGCACATCCAGACTCCAAGCCAAATCTCGCAGTTTGCTCTGGGTTAGCCTCGGCTCTCTGTCTTTTATGCTCATTACTGGTGTCACCTCATCTGCTCTACCCTTGGATTGATTCTTGCGTCTTTGCCACACATACAGCTTGCTCTGGGTAGAGTATTTAAATGCGGACTCAATCATATTGACGAAAGGCTTGTTGTTGGGTCGGTAGAAAGCCAAGGCCAAGCTAAATGCCGCAATGGCTCCCATTGGTATGAAGCCAATATAGAATCCCAGAATTCTAAAAATCATAAAACAAATACCAGCACCACCAGCCAAATATACGAATTGCCGGAATGTAAAAGGTCCGAAAATCTTGTCTTCTATGTCTAAGAATTGTGGTACTTTGAATTGCATATTATTCTGGTGTTTCTCTATATGGGTCAACCTTTGAAGTCTTTCCTGTTAGGCTATCTACATTTCTGGTCTTGTTGGGAGTTAGGGTGTGTTCTGTTGTTTCTACCTTTGTTTGAATTGGACCTGCAAGCTTCTGGGCTAATCCGACTAGAGCTTTTGGTGTGATAGTTATTATCGTTGCTGGTTTCCCGGCTGGTAATTCAAGTGCATCCAATTTTACCAATTCGGTTGAAGTATTTAAGTGTATTCCAGCTTTATTTAGTATGAATTCCTCACTTTTTTTGATTACTACAGGCTCTTTTTGTGTTATTGGTATCTTATTTGTTTTGGTCATCATTTTCTCCCTGATACCTTTCAATATCTTTTCGTTTATTTCCTTTACTATATTAAATGCATCATTTCCAGAAACCCCCACTCTTTCTTCTATTGTTCTTTCGAATTTCTCTGAAGATAGGACTCCTGTTACTACATCTGTAGTCGTTTCTTCTAGTGCTCCCATTTGCTCCACTGTTAGGTTGTGGCTAAAACCTACTTCATACAGAAAGTCGTAATAATTTGACGCTTCAATAACTTCTTGGATATCTTTTGGAAGTTTAGCAAATCTCTCATCTAAGCTTTTCTCAATTCTCTGTCTTTCTATCACGGCTTCTTTTCCTGGGGCTATATTCTTTTCGTATGCCTCATTGATTTGAGTTGCTAATGGGCGAAGTACATAGTCTTTAATCTCTTGGATTATCTTCTCAACAAATTCTTTTGGCATTTTTATTTCTTCTAGAATAACTTGTTCATACTCCATTATTGGGGTAATCCCAAGCAAGACCAAAGTAGTTTCAGTTGCAAGAGTTTGAGATTGACTTTCGTTCAAAGCAAACTTGATGCTGATTTTCTTTACTTTATCTAGCCATTCCATTTTGGAAAACATATCCTGCGCTTCCTTTGGAAGCCTTGAGTAGTAAAGTGCTATATTTTTTTGTAATTCTTGTTTGTCCATAATTTTTTTAACCTTTTACTTTACATTTCTAGTGATGCCCACCTCCTCCACCTTGTCCATGGTCGTCTTTTTTGCCACCGTGGTCACCCCCACCCTTTATGTCTATGTTTACTTTGAAATTTTTAAGTGCATTATCTAATGAGCCAGAAAGAATTTCTTTTAGATCCCCAGTGAAGTCTCTCTTTGACGTTCCTCCGTCCATACCTGTAGTTTTTTTCAGTCCAGCTCTTATACCATTAGCTACAGCAGCCATGATACCCATAGCTGCTTTGGTACTCACACTATCTAATTTCCCAGCTTTTAACATAGACAAGTTTCTAGGGTCATAGCTTCCCCCAGGAGTAGATGCCATAACTCTTTCTCTTACAGATACCTTTTCTTTAGATTCAGAGCGTAGGTGTGTGTATTTGTCTTTGAGGATTGTTGTTGCTTTATCTTTTTGTTTCTGTCCGAATTCTTTATCTAGTATACTTTGGACTTTTGCGTTTCCTTGCTGTGTTAGTACAGTCCTAGTACCACCTGCTGGGTTTGCTTCTTTTTTTGTATCTCCAGATGCGAGTGCTCCAGGAGTTGTTAGTACGTCTTTTGAGACTGCGGCTATTCTTTCCTGTTTGTATTCATCCTTACCAGTCACTTCTTTGGTGAGTCCACCAGGAAGGTCTACTGTTACTGTTATTGGCTTCTCCTTAGCATCATGCCCTAATGCTACATCTGACTCAACACTTCTTCTGTTGTCCTTCTCAAACTTCGTCTTCATGATCTGTTCCTGGACTCCAGATATGTTGGCTTCATGTGTTCCTTCTTCTATCCCCGCTTCTTTTCTTAGGGTCTCCATTTCATGGTTTGCATGAGATACTTCTTGTTTTTTGATTTGAGTAGCATTTATTCTACCACCCAACTTATCTTTCCAGTCAAGATATTGGACTCCAGATGCTCGAAGGGCTTCATCTCTGTGCTCATTCCAGCTTTTAGGTCTATTGGCCAGAGGTGTTGCTTGTTTTTCTGCTCGAGTCTTTTTGTTCCATTCCTCCATTTTTTGACCATAAGACAGCTGAGCAGCTCTGTATTCTTGACCATATTTTAAAGCTCCGTCACCTTTAGTCAATGCTGCTGCCCCTTTTCCTAATACGTTTCGTCCAAGCATTGCCCCACCGGCCACACCTAATGCCGCCCCACCTATTGCAAGTCCAGCTATGGCCTTACCTGCTCCCATTACAACCTCCCCCATTTGACCGGAAGCTTTTTTGGCGAATTTAGTTGCATAAAGTAAAAGACTTAATATCAATGCTGCCGGCAGAATCAAAAGCAGTATGGTAGTTATCCAACCTTCTTGTTCGGGTGTTCTTTGAGAAATCTGACTAAATATGTTTGCTTGCAATAATATAGAGATTAAGTATAGGAAGAACATAAATATGGGCGCCATAAAGGATACACTAAGTAAGCGGTCGAACCATGCTTGCCAGCCGATCATGGGGACCTTATTTAAGAAAGGTACAGCGGAGGACATAAAAGCAAATGGAGAGAATATAATTAGAACCCACAACTCTATCAATCTGGACATAAAAGCCATAGAAGCAACAATGAAAGCATATATGGCAAAAATCATTATTGCACCGGATATTAAAATAAGTGCACTGATAAGCTCTAGGGGTACGTTTGTACTGACTGACCCAAATGCTACACCTATTACGGTTCCACCGATACCTAAGATGGCTGCGAGTGGCACAGTGACAGGGAGAGAGAGGAATGCCGCAACTCCTGTTACTACCGATGCAGCCCCAAGACCAGCCCCATAACCAACAGCCGCCCCCACAGCTCCGGAAGTAATACTGAATTCTGTCGTCTTTTTTTGATATCTATCAAAAAAATCTTTGCCTAATACCTTAAGAGGATTAAACGCGCTTACTAAACGCAGAGAGATGCCCTTATCTTCTACACCAAAGGCAGGATTTAATACTCCTATGGAATCAAGGGTTACTTTGGCACCAGTCTTATCTTCTAGCTTTAAACTAATCTTGCTATAAAATACTCTGGCTAGAATATTGGAAGTATCGATTACAACATTAGTAAAAAACATAGAGAAGTTTATCAGGAGGGCCACTATGACTACGTGCGCTATTGTTTTCTTGGCCTCGTGTCCACCGAGCCCTAAAATCTTCTGAAAAGCGACATAGAGTAATATTAGGATAAAGAATATGTTGGACAAGTCGCGCACAATACTCCAAGCCTCAGAAACAAAATCCGTTTTAAATAAGAAGCTACTTAATGTGATGGATATCATTAAGTCGAAGAATCTTCCGGCTATAGCTAGGAAGAAAGCAGGGATGGTATTAAACAGAACATAGAAAAGATGCACTAAACATGCTGACACAGACCAGTTGTCCCATTTACAGATTGGTAAGTTGTTTGCCCAGTCCTCGTTTGTGCTAGGAGGGGTTGATTTATTTTCATAATTTGGCGGCAACCAACAACCTCTTTGTCCAGGTGCAGGCTCTGTGCCTTTTGGTAATATAGGACCATTTAAAAGTTCACCTTTTACGTACTTACAAATCTCTGCTGAGTATGCAATTTCAGTTTTATAAAAAACCACAACCAGCATAACTGCAATTAAAATGTAAGGTAAAATTTTTTTCATTTCCTTTTAATTTATATCGGACCGGTAAATGTGGCTATTCTAACTGTCGGGTTCCAGGTGGCTACTGCGTAGTTGCCACTTAGGTCGGTGGCTGCGTGCGGGGTGTGTGTCCTCTGTCCAAGCCAGAGGTTGAATTCAGAGCTTGCTAGGTTGTTCATCCTCGCTGCTACTCCGTTGTCGTCATTTGGGGTTACATCTGTAGCTACTGTGAGCTTGCCTGCAAACCAAGCATTGAGTCCCCAAGTTACCGCAGTCCTATCGGTGTCTATCATTACCACACTGCCGTTCGGTAGGATTCTAGCAATACCTGTTGGTAGCGAGTTCTGGATATACACTTGCGTGCCTCCGGCGAGCTGTCTTCTGTACACCTTACTATTTGCGCAGTTGGTGCCTTCGCACTTCTGCCAAGCTATGTAGCCGTTGCCTACTGCAACTGGGTCGTTGCCTACAGCTGGACCCAGAGACTCAGTTGCTCCCGTGTCTTTCCTCCAGAGCTTTATGTCTTCACCGGAAGATTCGCCATCTCTATATGCTAGCCAGAGAGTGTTGTTGTAGGTAGTCATTCTAGGATAGCCGCCTGCGCCTGAGCTTAGAATGAATATCTTCTCTACTCTCTGGTCACCTAAGTTCTTGTCATAGCTGTAGAGATTTATGGCTAGATTGTTGGCACTTCTGTAGGCTACATATAGTCTAGCTTGGAACCAGACTACGTCGGGGAATGAGCCAGGGCCCAGGTCGAGATACTTAGGCGCTGAGACTGGCTGGATGACGCTCCCTTGAGTAGGGATGCCGAGATTAGGAGCGAATCTTGTCATTGTGTATCCTAGGCTTGAGGTGGCGGTGAATGTACCATCCATCATATTTGCGGCTATTGTTGGGGCGAAGTTGCCTGTGGTTGTGCTGGTGAAGGCAACCCCTTCCTTAATCTTGGTAGCAGTGGAGCTGAAGATGTTGTAGTTGTTGCCATAGTTATTTTGGTTTTGGACTATGCTTGCGTAGGTGTTGGATACAGGGTTGTAAGCGAGAGTTTGTGTTTGGCCGGCAGAGTTGGAAGTGAATATGTTACCACCATTGGTAACGTTGCAGGTATTTAATATGCGAGCCTGAGAGGTTAAGCTGTTTGCAGTATTCCAGCCAATCAAGTATTTGTTATTTACAGAATTGTGGACAATACTAGTGTACATACCTCCTCCTGTTAGTACGCTTTCTGTGCCGAGTGTGCCAGTCGCGGCATTGTAGCTACGCACAGCAGACACATTGTTGCCGTTATTTCTTTTGTCGTAAGCTATGCAGTATTCATTAGTTGTTTCATTTACTGCTAGTGATGGGTGCCAGCTTTCTCCATTGGCATCTACTCCTATCTTTGTTGGTGCACTTACTACTCCAGTCTGACTTATGGTGACCATATTTACATCCACTAATGGACGCCTATATTCCCAGACAAATACGAATTTCTTGTTTTTATTATCATATATGACTTCAGTATTGGGATGAATGAATGATGTTCCCCCAGCAGGGTCAGTAAATATGGTAAATGCATTACCAGAGAGAGATCCATCTGTGTTTACAAACCTTCCGTATATTGTGCCCCCTGCTGCATTTGGGAATCCAATCCAGACAACCAAGTATTTATTAATATCAGAAGCAAAGGCAACCTTCGGGGACATTACTTGGACGCTTTGTGGGGTCTGTTCTATTTTAAACGGAGAGCTTACAGCTTGCCCGCTACTACTCATTATCCTCCCGTTAACTCCACCGCTTACCACTAGCCAGTTGCCACTCGTAGAATCTTGAGCCAGATTTCCTCCCCAGCCACCCGTCGCCTCAGTAGATGGAGCGGCCACTCCACCACCTGACCCACCTCCACCACTTCCGCCAGTAGCACTTATGGCTATCAATTTACCATTTGATACTGTGCCGCTATTATTAATCTTTACTGTTGCATTTCCTATTGGCAGATCACTAGGTGTAAGTACGGTTACTTGAGTTTTCGCACTGTTGATATTTCCGACTACGGTATAGCTTTTACCGCCACCGTCAAAGAATTGAACTGTGGTAGTCAAGGCGTCACCATTTATGGTGAGAGTTGTTGTTCCCGGTTTTGCTACAGCTGGGCTAACAGAACTTATAAATAGTGTTCCCGGATTTGGATTTGTGCCTGGTGTTTGTGGCGGAGGCGGAGGGACTACTTCTTCCGTCTGACATCCGCAGTCGTTACCTCCTCCACTAGATGTACAGTTAAGAGGGATAAATCCTTCGAAGTTTGTTTGGGCTCCTTCTCCGACTGTTGGCCAGCTGCCGTCTGGTCTTTGGGTGGCTCCAGCCATTGCATCGTATCTTTCCATAACTGAGTCTTCTGCTCTCCAGACTGCAATAATGTCGCCTGTTGAGGTATTATTGTTTCCATTAAGAACTTCTGCTGTTGCTCTCAAGCTACCACCGCTCGTATTTATGTACTCTGCTACTAAGGTTAGGAATATTTTACCGTTTGCCTTTAAGCCTCGGCCACTACTACCATCTTCAATGTTTGGCAAGTTGGCAACACTTGGATTAGCTGCTATAACAGCATCAATTGCAGAGCGAAGTGCGGCTTGGTGTTTGTTGCCTGTGTCTGCGCATTGGCCACCACCTCTTCCAGATTCTTCTTCGTTGGGAGGTCTTATATAAGTTTGAGTGTTAGCACCCGGAATACTACCCTTGTAGTCCAACGGAGTTGCATTATAGATGGCATCGCAACTTATTTTAATGTCTGCTGTAAGTTCTCCTGTGCCCCCAAACCAGCATCTAGCTCCAGCGAATCCACAATCATTACCATAGATAACCCTTGAAGCATTAACTAGAGGTATTTCTGGATGGGTCACATCAGGGCCGTTATAGTCCGCAAAGGATTTGTTGGTATTAAATGGGTCGTGCGCGTATCCACCATGTATTGGATAGCTGCAGAACATCTGTCGTTCGGTGCAACTTCCGTCAGCAGATGTGTTAGCACCACCAACCCCAAATGCTCCATTCCCAGTTCTTATGAGATTCTTTTGAAGCTTACATTCATTGCCCACTGGCGCTGAATTTATAGAAGTAGCACCACCTGTGATGTAGTCCGGGATACTCCACCCGCCCACCTCTCTCTCCTTTTCACACTGGGTCAATAGGTCGTCGACATTAGAAGACTGTTCTTTTAAGATTGATAGCTCATTTTGTGCTGTGTTTATAGTGGCAGAGTTGGCAATAGTGCTTCTTGTCGCAGTGTACTGTTTCCAGGCCTCAATTAATTTCTTTTCGTCAGCTGTGTCGGGAGCTGGCTGGTTGTTGATTGTATTTAGTATTCCTCGGATTGCCTGCAGTCTTGCTAGAGTTTGGGTCTTTGTCCTTTTTCTGGTGATTAGCTCCTGCGCTAATTGATGTAAGTCTTCTATTTCTGCAACCGCCTCCATATATATTACAGAGTTTGGTAGCTCTACCAACATTTTGTTTTTGATCCAGTCCTCAAAGAATTTTACAGCAAATTCTAATTCATTTAAGGTTTTTTGGGATTCTGCGGCGGTCTGTCCTTCTGTCTCACCTAGTTTACCCATGAAGACCTGACTGTTTCTCTCATACTCTTTCTGCAATCTGGCTTCCCATCCTATGTCTGGACCGGGAAGACACATATCTAGATTCTTAATCTTAGGCCATATGAAACCTAGCATTTGTGTGAGGCCTGGATTTGTAAATTGTCCTGCAGCATTTACTGTAGGGTTGTCTAGCAAGGCCAGTTCCTCTGTGGTATTAGCAATGCCGTCCGCTACCATTTGTTCGAACTCGCTTAATACTATTTCTATGTCTGGTCCCCCACCCCAATCTTCGGAGCCATACGGCGTGACAGTACCTAGAGTGTTACCATAATAATCCCAGTCATCCTTGTCTTCTTTTTGGGGGTTTATTTTCTTACCCAGAGAACTTAGACCTTTTCCCATCCACTTGGCTAACAAAGCATCAAAGATAGTAGCTAGGCTTCCAGTAACCATTGCCGCATAAACATTTTCCTGAGGAGCATTTAATGCTTCCATTGTTGCACTAGCTATGACAGACCCCGGAGTGGTAGTTACGAAACCGCTAGAACCATCATCTCTGTCGGGGCAAGTGTTTTTATTATCCCACTTAGCTTTTTCGTCGTTTTTGGTTGCTTCCCATTCATTAAGTGCTTCATTAAATTGCTCTTCGGTTTCCCAGCTTCCTTCTTCATATTCAGGTGCAGGATTTTTTCTGTTATATTCAGACTCAGGCCATTTTGGTTGTTTGAATTGATTGGCTACTGAGTTATACTCTGGTCTAGTGCCACAAGTTTGCGGAGCAAGGAAGCCTTGCCCTTGCTCAAGGGTTTTCTGGATTTTTTGCGCTGCATTTTGAGTTGTGCCGGCTAGCCTTCTTGCAAGGACTTCCGTAGCCCGCATTTGGAAGCCTATAGGAGTGTTTTGTTGGTATTGAGTGTTGATGACGAATCCGTTCCATCCTCCTACGCTAAGATCAGTTTGGAATTTTTGCAAGAATCCAGGATCTTGAAACACGCGACTCATACTGTGTTCGAGGTTTGCATTTAGTTGCCTTTTGTAAGCATCAATAGCCTTTAAGGCCATATCTTTTCCGAAAGGCATAAATCTGTTGTAGCCTATCATGTCCACAAAGTCCTTAATTTCTGATTTGGCGATGTCTTTAAAGAACGAATCCGGATTTTCTAAGAAAAGAGGGTTCTCCCAATAGCCTTTATTTATGTAATTAAGCGTACTTTGAGTCATTTGCCGCAAGGCTTTTCGTGCTGCTATTTGGCCCAGATCCTTTAATATGTCCTTAGCTAACTTTTGAAACTCAATCTTACCTATAGTCTTGTCTACCACCCAAGACCCAGCATTGAATACTGCTTGGACCTGTTGCCAGACGCCATTTAGTGGATCGGAGAACTGAGCTTCCGCTTTCTTAGGCTGGGTA
>Ga0163148_10004598_pt1 | contig 14346 bp, 10 predicted proteins | sample OliLakLV19MP7P2_FD_148606 | JGI IMG/M metagenome (GOLD analysis project Ga0163148, IMG submission 148606) | Freshwater microbial mat bacterial communities from Lake Vanda, McMurdo Dry Valleys, Antarctica- Oligotrophic Lake LV.19.MP7.P2 | ecosystem: Environmental > Aquatic > Freshwater > Lake >...
CACCGCCCCACCAGCCCAGATCGAGGTACCGCCCCGAATCGCCCCTGCCGAGACACGCCACGTAGCGATCGCCGCCGTACACATGGCAGGACGAGCCTAGTGCCACAACGGGAAACTTGTTCTGCATGTTGGGATATGTTGCCCCAAATGCAAGAAGTTCCTTATGGGTTCCCGGACGCAGACCCATCTTGTCCAATTCCTCAAGCACTTTCTCCGAAAAGATGTTGCTTTTGAAGTGGACAAGCTCCGGCTTGAGAGATATCTTACCGGTACCTTTCACTGGGAAACGTTCCGGAGTGATTTCATCATTCACCCAGTCGTAGGAGCCGGCGGCAATCATCTGCCCAAGAGTCATCGAGTAGTCGACAACAATCGAGAGGACGAGTGGGTCAAGGCCGACGAACTTACGGAAATCATCTCTGGTGAGACTGGAGACTTTCGCTTCCAGCAAATCAGAGAGAAACCCAGACTGAAAGAGAGCGCTGAGACTCTCTAAGGTTGGGTCCTTCTGACTGATGAGGGTAAGCGCGTGAAGCGCCTGTCCGAAACTTGGAGTGCTCATAGGGTTTTCCTATGTTGCGCTAATCCCTTTCGGGTTAGCTGGTTTTAAATTTGCCAGACACCACGTTGGTAGTCATAGCTTTGAAATACCCATATTTGAGTCACTCAAAGCTATGACTACCTTTTCTCGTTATATGTTAAGGTGCTTAACTCTGTATATATTATAGCATAGTTGATACCATTTTGTCAATAGGTACACGTTGCTTTTAAAGCTCCTATATTCTAAATTCTATCTATTTACTTCTACGCCGTAAGATTCTTCCAGAAATTAAGCTTGCTATATTGTTCTGCAAAAGGACCTAGGACAGTTGACCACTGCGGAGCGATTGGAACGACCTTACTTCTAATGTTATGAAGACCTTTAAAACCATGGACGGTATCATCTTCCCAAGTTACTTGCTCAACATGATCAAAATTATGTTTAAATTGTTCTTCTTCAAGAAATTCATAAATTCCCTTCATTGCTTGTTCTGGTCGTGCGGTTAAATCATCAAAATCTACAAAAAACATTCTATCTGTGAATCCTCGAACCAATGCATCAGTTATTCGATTATATGCAAGACCAACTGGTTGATCAGGAGAGAGCCAGACATCGCATCGTCCTTGGGCTGTTTGAAATTTAAAATAGTTAGCACTTTCCTGTCCGATCTGACTTCCTTTTGAATTATCTCTCCATAACTTTTCAAAACTTGCTAACACATCTCGAATATCACGAACAGGCACAAGAACCTTTGCTTTATACCCCAAGACAGCTTCAGCCATTTCAAGAAGTGATAGCCATCCTCTGCATTTATCAAAAACCACAGGTTTGTCTACATCAGTATAGTAAGATTCAAGAATGCCTCGAAGAACCCTCATTTTAGCCTCTTCATTTGGACTTGCCTGAAACTCAATAAGTTTATCCCAGCTATTTCTCACGTTAAACATCACATCCATAATTCCACTTGTACTTGTCGTATGAAATCTTGGATTTTGTGCGAGAATGTTTGCTAAAAGAGTTGAACCACTTCTTGGTAGTCCTGCAATAAAGAAGTATGTTTTATCTTCATTCTGAGAACGATTTGATTCTGCAAGTTCTTTTTCTTTCTTTTTTGAGGACATGGTAATAGTCTTTATTAATAGTAGATAGTACTAACTATATCAAAAAGCCTTACAGACTAGTACTTTTACAAAACAGCTATTTGTTTTATAAGTTCTTCACGAATACGAGCTGGATTACCTGCTCCCTTGAGAACCTTCATTCCCTGACCAATAAGAAACTGGAGTGCTGTTTCCTTACCTGTTTTATATTCATGTGCAACTCCTGAATTTTCTTTAATAACCTGACCAATAGTTTTCTCAAGAAGCGCTGGATCGTTTTTTTGAAATAAACCTTTTTCTTTTGCAATAGATCGTGGACTTCCTCCTAATTCAATAAGTAACAAAAGTATGTCTTTCGCAGATCTTGAAGAGAGTTCATCACCTACAATAAGTTCAACAAGCTCAGCTAATGCTTCAGGGGTAAGTTGTGTATTTTTTATTTCTAGATTTTTCTTTTTTAAAATCCCTGCAGTATCCGAGACAAGATAGTTCGCACTTAATTGAATTTTAACTTTATCCTGTTTAAGAATACCTATTGTCTTCTCAAAAAAATCTCCAAGGTGTATATCTCTTATAAAGACCTCGATATCACCCTCTTTAATACCAAAATCTTTCTGATATCGTTTTCGCTTCTCCTCTGGCAATTCAACCATTTCTTTCTTAAGAACTTCAATTTCAAACTCTGGAATTTCTTTAAGGCGAAGTTTAGGTAAATCAGGATCAGGAAAATATCTATAATCATGAGAGTCTTCTTTACTTCTTTGAGAAAATGTCTTTCCATTAATTTCATCCCACCCTCTTGTTTCTTGTGCTATCTTCTCTCCTTTTTCTAAAAGCTCTGTATGTCTTTCTATTTCATATGCAATAGCTTTTTCAACTGCACGAAAAGAGTTGAGGTTTTTTACTTCACATTTTGTGCCAAGAGTATGGTCTTTGCTAATTGATATATTTGCTTCAACACGCATCTCCCCTTTTTCCATGTTCGCACCACTTACCCCTAAATACTGAAGAAGAAGCTGAAATTCGCGAGCGAAATTTCCAGCATCAAGTGCTGAATGTATAACAGGCTCAGTTACTAATTCCATAAGAGGAACACCCGCTCTATTGAAATCAACCAGACTTGATTCATTGCCATGAGAAGACTTCGCAGTATCTTCTTCAAGATGAATACGTGTAAGATCTACACCAGCAAGTCGCCCCCCTTTTACAAGCGGGTATTTATACTGACTTATTTGATACCCTTTTGGAATATCTGGATAAAAATAGTTTTTTCTGTCGAACTCTGTAAAATCTGCAAGTTCTCCTCCAACCGCAATACCTACCTTAAGGACGTGCTTAACGGCTTCTTTATTGATCACAGGAAGAGTTCCAGGGTGACCCATACACACAGGACAAATATTCACATTTGGTCTTTTTTCCTCAGTATCATTTTTAGAACAGCAGAACATTTTTGTCTGCGTTTTAAGTTCTGCGTGAATCTCTAATCCTATTGTTGGTTTATATAAAGACATATAAAAATTTTAGCAAAAGAACCCTATCTAATCCATTGAACGAAGAATTTTAACAAGCTCATCAGTAAAATCTTTTATGCTTTCATCATCAATAATAGACGTAATATATTGCGGAGACTCAACATCCTTAAACATATCTTTAATTTCTTGTACTCTCTCAGGTTCAACTAAATCTTTCTTAGTGAATATGATAATTTCTTTTTTTTGTAATAGCTCAGCACCATATTCCTTAAGTTCTTTACGAATAGTGTCATAGACTTCACGCGGCTGTACTTCATCTAAAGAAACACAATGCGCAAGAAGACGTGTCTTTTTTATGTGACGCAAAAATTTATGACCTAACCCTTTCCCTTCCGATGCTCCTTCAATCAAACCTGGAATATCAGCAAGTATGTAACCATACAAATCGCCCAAGTTTGGCTCAAGAGTAGTAAAGGCAAAATTACCAACCTTTGCTTTTGCACGAGTAAGTACATTAAGTAAACTAGATTTACCTGCATTTGGAAGACCAATAAGACCAACCTGAGCAATAAGTTCGAGTTCAATTAAAAATTCAGATTCTTCGCCAACTTTTCCTGGAGTTGATTCTGTTGGGCGAATATTAGTAGAAGCTTTAAAATGCTCATTTCCAAGTCCTCCACGACCACCTTTTAAAATAAGAATCTTTTCACCATGTTTCGTAAGTTCGTAACGCTCTTCAGTTTCGGTATTTGTAATTATAGAACCAATAGGAAGATCTACAGTGAGTGAATCACCTCCTTTACCTTGACGACTGTTTTTTGCTCCATCTTCCCCATCTTCCGACATTAATTCTTTTACGTTTCTATAACGTTGGAGAATTCCCAAATCTAAAACAGCCTGTACATACACATCACCTCCTGCTCCACCATTACCACCTGAAGGACCAGAAAACTCCTTACTTTTTTCATGTAGCCAACGAACAACTCCGTCACCACCCTTTCCTGCCTTCATATGAATACGCATTTCGTCAATAAAAGCCATAGTGAGAAATTAAAAAATAAAAGATTAAAAATGTAAAACAATATATTAACTACTGTTGAGAGCTAGGTCTGCAAGATGCATTGCACCTTCTTTTGAACCTGCGACAGCCATAAATCGTGCATTGTGACAAAAAATCGCATCTGGAACACCTGTTTCTTCTGCAAGTTCCAGATCTCGCTTACCAGCCCAGTTTGAAGGAAATGGTTTCCTCACTTCATATGTTGAAGGACCTTTTCCTACAGCTTGAACTTTCCACCTACCAAGCTCAATATCTGGCACAACAACAAATAATGGCTCATCTTTTGTAGAGAGTACACTATACGGATATTTTGTTTCTAATACAATCACTCGTTTATCTTCTGACTTTTGATATGCCTCGAGAACCATGTTTTGTGCGGTAACCTCTGCCTCTGCATGAGAGAGAGATCTTGTAAGAATTTTCCCTGCCAAAACAAGAGACTCTTCAAAACCCTGCTCAAACGTCCTCTCTTTTTCTTGCCATGTAGGAGTAAATAAAAATAAAATACTTTGCAAAAGCACCGGTGAGATTATCGGATGTAGTAACTTGATTAAATCAATACCATTATCCATAGCATCTATAGGCATGACAAGATTTTTCTCAACGATCCTTAGTACCTCTAAATTTTGAGACAGCTGACCTGAGTAGGTATTCCACACTAAACCAAAAGAAGCATACGGAATCTCATTTTCTCGCATTCCTGCCCCACCAGACTGATGGTGGTCAAAACGATTTTTTGTTTCATCATGTACCCCACCAATATCGACAACAATATCAGCTTTTTCAATAAGTTCAGGGTCACGAGTTCGTATGTATGTCGCTTCTGGATAAATTTGTTTCAATAAAGCGACAGCAAAACACTCATCAGCATGGAACCTACCATTATGGGTTGCAATTACAGGGTTTTTATTCATATATTAAGCTAAAGGGTGAAACTTACGATAGAACAATTTTCTCATTTCTTCAACTATAATAATAGAAAATGAAACGACCACTATACCCATCCACTCAGCTAAAGAAAGTGCAACTGTGTGAAAAACAGCTTGACCAAACGAAGTGTAAATAATTAACATATGAAGTGCAATTGCAATAAATGTCGACACAACAAGAAACTTATTTTTAAATGGATTTGAAGTAAAAATTGAACCCTGTTCTGAACGACAATTCCATACATTAAACCACTGGAATACTGCAAGTACTGTGAGAGCAATTGTTCCTGCTTTCACCAAATCTGTTTGGTACACTTCAGCAAACAAAATCAAACTACCGATAGTCATTGCGGTTGCCATAATCAAAGTTCGAATGATCATTGTTCTATCAATAAGCGCTCCGTGTCTATGGCGCCTCCGTCCTAGTTTTTCTTTTGGCTCAGCTGCAAAAGAAACAACCAGAAAACCCCCCGTCACTAAGTTAAGCCAGAGGATTTGAGTCGGCAAAAGAGGTAGTGGAAGAGCAAGTAATACTGCAAAAGCAATAGTTAAAAACTCACCAAGACCAGTAGAAAAAAGATACACTAAAACCTTTCGTATGGTTGCATAAATAGACCTTCCTTCTTCAATTGCTGAAACGATACTTTTAAAATTATCATCGAGAAGAATAATGTCGGAGGCCTCTTTAGTAACCTCAGTTCCTGTTTTACCCATAGCAATTCCTAGATCAGCAGCAACAAGAGAAAGGGCGTCGTTAACACCATCTCCCGTCATTGCTACGATATTCCCTGCTCTTTGAAAAGCCTCCACAATTCGAAGTTTATGTTCAGGAGCAACCCGTGCAAAAACAGAAACATGTGAGATTTTTTTTACAAGATCAGCATCATTCGTTCCTTCGATCTCTTTACCTGTAAGAACACGATCGCCATCTTTAAAAATACCAGCCTGCCTTGCGATTGCCTCTGCTGTAATTTGATGATCACCCGTAATCATCACCACCTTAACTCCACTCGACTCAGCTAATTCAACAGATTCACGAACCTCCTGTCGAAGAACGTCTCTCATTGCAACTAAACCAACAAAAGTAAGTTGAGGAAGAGTCTCTGCCGAAACTGTCTTGGGAGCTTTTTTGTTTATAGCACAAGCTAAAACTCGCAGACCTTGTGAAGAAAATTTTTGCACAGCTTTTTCTATGTCAGAAAGATCATGAACACTCATCTTCTTTGCACGGCCCATGTATATAGAAGAACATAAACGAACAACCTCTTCAGGAGCACCGACAACTGTTAGAAATTTTCCTTGTGATGTTTTGTGAAGAGTTCCATGAAATTTTGTTTTAGTATCAAAAGGAATGTCTAAAATTTGTGGCTCTTCTTTCTCGAGCTCATCTTTATCAAAACCAATTTTTTTTCCAAGAACATACAAAGCTGCCTCTGTTGGCTCTCCAGAAGCTTTCCATCTTTTTTCCTCTGTATCAAAAAAAGCTCTGGCACCTGCGCAAAAAGAACTAATCTTGCCTATTAATAAAATCTCAGGATGGTTCGATACATCAATAACACTTCCTCCTGTCGATATATTTCCTGAATTATCATACCCATTTCCTGTTATATCGTACTCATGACCTTTCGTATATATTTTCTGAACCATGAGCTCATTTTTGGTAATCGTCCCTGTTTTATCGACAGCAATAACATCAGCTTGACCAAGTGCCTCAACTGCCTGAAGTCGTTTTACTAATGCATTACGTTTTGCCATACGAGAAACTCCAGCAGCAAGAACTAGAGTTATAACAATAGGAAGTCCTTCTGGTACTACAGAAACCGCCACTGCAACAGCAGTGAAAAACATTTCCTTAACAGAATTTCCATATAAAAGTCCGATAATAAACAGAAGAATACTCGCAACACCTACAATAATTGAAATAAAACGAGAAAGTATTTTAATATCAGCCTTTAATGGCATTTCAGTGTCAAAAGAAGAAATCTTTTTTGAAATTTGTCCGATAACAGTATTTTCGCCTGTACCAACCACAACAGCTTTTGCATGACCAGACACAATAAATGTTCCTCTAAAGAACATGTTTTTCTGATCAGATGTTTGGATTCCAGAACCCTCAATAACATCTACCATCTTAAGAACTGATTCTGATTCTCCAGTAAGAACTGACTCATCAACCTTGCATGAATTAGAAAAAAGTATTCGAGCATCTGCGGAAACCTTGTCACCCTCTTTAAGTACAAGAATATCTCCGGGAACAACTTCCTTACCCGAAATACTTATTTCTATACCGTCTCGAATAACATAAGCGGAAGTTTCAACAAACTTGCGTAAAGCAGAAAGTGCCCCTTCTGCCTTACCTTCCTGAACTACTCCAATAATTGCATTTACCAAAAGTACGGCCAGGATAACAATAGAGTCCACGTACTCACCAAGAAAGAAAACTACAAGACTCGCAATAAGAAGAAGATATACAAGAGGACTCTCAAACTGATGTCTAAACAAAGAAAGGATTGATGTCTTCTTTTCTTTTTTTATATCATTTAAACCATATTTTTCTAAACGCTCCACTATCTCGGGAGAGAGCAGACCTTCTTCTCGTGAAGAAACCTTCTCCAAAACTTGGGCTGGAGATAATGAATAATATGCAATTTGTAAGGGGTTTGGTTTCATATTTTTATTCTAGAGGAAAACACACAGGAGCAATTTGTAATTGCTCAGCTTTTTCCATATACGCCATGATAGTTGAAACAAATTCAGCATGACTCCAAATCAAAGGAGACACCGAAAGTGCTTCTCCTGTTTTTGGATTAATTTGTTCAGGTAACATACCTGCAGATGAAGCGAATCTAATAAGTAAACCGAGCTCGCCCGTAACCCGAGCAAGAGCTGAGCTGTCTGAAGCCCTTGCGATCTGAGACTGAATAAACCAAAGGGTTGTTATAAACCAAGGATTTCCTGGGTATTCTGGATCTTTTCTAAAATACATATCACCAACATAGCGAGCTATACCAAACTCAGGTACCGAAAGTGCTTTTTTATAAGCTTCATATACATGATCAAATAAAGGGTCTTCAGAAGATATAATCTTAAATTTAAATGGACCAAAAAAACTTGAAGCATCAGGTGTCTCATCAAAAATAGTTTTTCCCTTATCAATATACACACCCTTATAAAACATATGTGCCTCCTTATTAAACAAATACTCCATAATTGAAGTTTTCATGTCCTCTGCTGTTGCTCTATATAGAGCACCCTCTTGTTCCTTACCCAAAAGGTCCGCAAAATTTGAAGCTGCAACAAGACCACTTACAACCGAAGAGGCTGTAAAAGTTGAAACTCCAAAACGCTCTTCCCATAAATCGTAACTTGCTTGAGGAAGTTTTGTTTTTTCATCACGAAACCGTACCAGAAAATCAGCAGCATTTTTTATAAGAGAGTTGTATATGCTCTCTATAAACTCTAAATCCAGAGATGCTTTGTAATGCTCCCATAATCCTGAAAGGATCAGGGCTGTTTCATCTTCTTGTATGGCGAGCTGACGTTTTCCATCTTTTATCCATGGATGCCACGAGCTCCCTAGTGATTTGTCCGGCTGATATTTGTGAAGCACATATCCATCTGGAGTTATGATGTCATTACAAAATGAATAGAATCTTTCAGAAATTTCATGGTACCCTGCCTTGTCTAATGAATTTGCAATAAAAGCACCATCTCGTGGCCAAATATAACTATACGTATCTCTTCCATACTGAAAATTGTCTGAATCTCCTGAAGCTAAAATACCTCCTCGACTATCACAGTGAGTTCGAATAATAAGTAATGATCTTTTGAAAAAAGAAACCAAGCGTTCATCAAGACCATGGAAGCTAAAATTTCTTTTATTAACCCATGCACGCCAAAAATCTTGAGTACTTTTTATAAGATGTTCAGGAGTTTTAAGTAATACATAATTTTGTAAAGCTTGCACTTCCCGCAAAGTCTCACCCAGCACAATCCAGTAATATACTTCTTGAGATGTTTGAGATTCTAATAAAAAAGAAAAACCAATAACCGAATCGACAGAACCGTGTTCTATAGGATTTTTAGACAATACTCCATCTTCAGCATCTTTCCATGTTCCCTCTTTCCCTTCAATACCAAAAAGTCCAACACTCCATTCTTGAGGTGCTTTGTCGAGAATTCTCCCTCCAACTAAGAAAACACGCCTACCTTTGTAATGAACAATACCTTGTAAATTTGGATTGTAATAACCTGTTTCAGCGTGAGTAGTTTCTCCAATTTGAAACTCTTGATTAAAAAACAATCTTACTTCGCGTTTACTATTAAAAAGATTAGAGACCAACGCTTTTCGTATAAAAATATTTTTTTCATTATAAACAATGTCGGTAAATACAATCTCAATTCCAAGATCTTGATTCTTTGCAATAATTTTTGAGGAAAGAGTTTCTTCAGTATAGGTAATAGACTTATGCCATGAAGACTCCGAAAGCCATGAAAAACTTCCGTCTACCCAAATGCCGATTTTATGAACCTTATCTTTACCGACATGATTTTCTAATCCAACATAGGGAAAATAAAAATCACGGACAAGTCCGTCTTTGTCTAAACACACCAACATATTCCCGTTTCCTAAAACGAGTGAACGCATAAGTTTATTGTAACAGGAAAGAGAAAAAGCTTTTAGCTTATACCTGTTAGCTTTTAGGAAATGAGTATGCTTTGCCTGCTTGGGCACTACTATAGAAAAACCCCTCGCTTACGCGAGGGGTTTGGAGGGACCAAAGTATTAAAGTATCAGTTACCTGCCTTGATGGCAGGTAGGCGAGAGAAGAAACGGCGCCCAGCAGACCAGCGATTGACGAAGCCGAGGCGGAGCAGGCCGACGTCCCACTGCCCATCGTACCGGCACGCGCGGACGCATGCACAACACCCAAATCTTTCGCGAAATCTGATAACACACCATCCTTTCCCGTCTAAGACGGAAAATGTTAAAACAACAAGGACTTGTGCGAGACATTCTCGCGCCATCTTTTCTATATATATTTATAACACAAATTTTAGCCGTAGTGTTTCTTCAAAATCTTTAATGTATCTTTTTGAGTTTTTGCTTTGAAAATTGTGTCAGCTAATTCTTTTTCATCAAATACAAACCAAAGCCAGTTCGCAAAATCATTTCTCCCCTGTTTAGTATGATAGTCAAATTGTTCTTCGGGCATTGCTCCAAGCGCATCCATTAAATCTTTTGGACTTTTGAAAAGTTTTCCGTCTTGTAATACAAAATATTTTCCCTCTTGTGCTTCTTCTTTTGAATCATCATCAAGAGCTAATAATTTTTTTATAAAACTTCTTTTTGTTGTCTTCTTTTTTAAAACCATATATAGAGTATATAGTACCTTATTTCTGAATTGAGAAAAATAACATACGTTTATTGCGATTAATGAGAATACTCCTGCAACAAAGTTTTCCCTGTTGCTTCGCCTCATACTTCGTCTATTGCAGTGAGGATAGGACGAGGCAAAACTTTATTTCTTTTATTCTTCTTGGAGTGACGCAACCTTAATACGCCTCATTTTCCTTCTCTTTTGCATATCACCAATCCTTCTTTTAACATCTTGAATAACATTCATATATGCAATAAAAGCATCATATGGAGATTCATACGGATTGAAATATTTATGAACATCACCATCAGCAAACCATTTTGTACACATGTAATAAAAATGATCTGACGTTTGCAGTTTTCGCCAATCTTCAATCAAATCATGATCCCCTGATGCCAAAATCTCATCTTCAAGTGAATAAATTACTCGAAGAGCTTCATGTTGTATCTCATTTGATCTCCATGCTGATAAATCACGTTCAACATCAGCCCATGATACAAAATGAGGTATATCGAGTTCTTCACGAGCAGAATACATTTCAGCAACCTCACTTGGTGTAGCAAAATTATTATCTGGATGTTTTAAAATCTCTTTAGGGAGAGCTTCGAGGAATTTAAAAATACCCGTATCTTCCCATTGATGTTCACCAAATGTCTCATAATCCATAAAGAGATTTATGACATCGCCCGATCCGTTATGGCTCGATACCCATGAACTAAATTTTTCTGCAGTGAGTGGAAACTCTTCCCAAGCTCGCGAACCAAAGCGAAACGCAATGTCATCAGAAAGTTTATAATTTTTAAGTAGCAGTCGTATACCTTTTGTGCCCTGTGGTTTATACAAAAAATTTGGACTTCTCCAGCCCAACACATGATCAGCTCCTTCAGCTAAAATTCCCTTAAAACCAAGTTTCTCTACTTCTTGTCCTAATTCATTATTATAAATAAGCTCAGTATTTCTAAAAATTTCAGGAACAACACCAAACAATTTTTTTATTTTTGCCTTGTGAAGTTCAACTTGAAATTTCCACTCTTTCTTTGAATACAAAAATGATAACGAGTGGTAATAGGTCTCAGACAACAATTCAACTCGACCAGTTGCAACAAGTTCTTTAAATGAGTCAAGAACTTCTGGCATAAAAAGTTCCATCTGCTCTAGAACAGTCCCTGTAATAGAAAAACTTACCTTGAATTCAGGATGTTTTTTAAGCATTGAAAGTAAGGTTTTATTTGCCGGAAGATAACACTTACGTGCAACTTTCTCAAACACCTTTCGATTATTGCGAGATGTCTCAGTCTGGTCATTAAAATAATTAGGATCTCCAATATCAAAAACCTGATAGCGTTTAACGCGCCACGGTTGGTGAACTTGAAAATAAAAGCAAACTGATGACATGGTTGTACCTGCGTCCCTTTCTAAAATACCGATAATTTTTTACAAAAATTTCTTCCGCTCGTCTCCACTTCTTTGCTTGCAAAGAAGTGGTAGACTGCGCGAGGTTTCAGAAAAGGATACAAAGATTAGTTCTCGTCGCACTTTTAAAAACGGCTGGGTTTAGGTCTGGGTTTTTAAAAGTGCGATGAAACAACTTTCAGACTTTAGTGACATTTTAAAATTAAAGCTTGCTATAGAGTAGTATACACTTACTAGCTGCCTTCTTCCAATTAACGTTTTTTACCTCTTCTTTTCCCTGTCTTCGCAGAGTAAATTTAAGAACATCATTTTGAAGGACTGAGAGAACTTTATCAGCCATATCGTCTACATCCCAAAAATCAGCACGCAATACATGAGACACAACCTCACTTACTCCAGATTGTTTTGAAATAAGCGCAGGAGTTCCATGCATAAGAGATTCGAGTGGCGTAATACCAAATGGCTCAGAAACTGAAGGCATGATGTACAAATCGGCAACTTGATATACTGCGTCTAAATCCTTACCGCGTAAAAAACCAGCGAACATAAATTTGTCAGCAATACCTTGGTATGCAACCTCCTGTATCATCTTCCATTCCATATCTCCCGAACCAACAACAATAAAAAGTGCGTCTGGATCATGGTCAACAACCTTTCGAGCAACTCGCACAAAATAATCAGGACCCTTCTGTAGGGTAATACGTCCAACAAATAAAACTATTTTTTTACCTTGTTCTTTTAATTTTATAATAGATTTAAGGGAAACATCTCCGCGAATATAATCAGACTCATCTATACCATTATGAACAACTTCAATTTTACCTACATCAATACCGTACTTATCAGCAACAATATCTTTCGTAAAATTTGAAACAGTAACAACAGTATCAGCAGATTCCATTCCTTTCTTTTCTATATCATAGACAAATTTATTAATCCCATTTCCACCAGTTCTATCAAACTCAGTTGCGTGCACATGAGCGACCATTGGTTTTCCAGAAACTTTTTTAGCTTCAATACCAGCCAAAAAAGAAAGCCAGTCGTGAGCATGAATGACATCAAATTTTTCTTTACGAGCTAGAGCTCGAGCTTTCTTTGCATATCGTAAAACTTCTTGTAACAAAGAATGGCCGTATAGTGAAGTACTGCCCAACATCTTTCGAGCCTCTTCATACTCTTGTGAGGTTATATAAGGAGTAATGAGAGAATCAAATGTAGAAAGAGTAACATCCCCTGGTTCTTCAGCAAAGAGCACTTTGCAATGAGAATCTCCAATATTAACTCTACGAGGTAACACAAAAGACACATCGACACCCTGATTTGCTAAAGCACGGGTAAGGCCGAAACATGCGACTCCAAGCCCTCCACTATTGAACGGAGGAAACTCCCATCCAAACATCAAAACTTTCATGTAATTCTATTATACATTTAAACATGAGAATGTTCCTCAGAAGTGTGAATAGCCTTATGAAGAAGTGCTGGATATATATCTAGAAGCGCAAAAAGAAAGGCTAACAGCACAGGACCTGCAATGAAACCGATAATACCAAAAAATTGAATACCCCCTAGAACTGAAATAAGAATAATAAATGGATGTATTTTTATACCTCTTTCCATAAGAATCGGGCCAAGTAAATTATCAATCATGCCTACCAAAACAATTGCCCAGATAAACATACCTATTGCTTGTGGGGTCTGCCCAATCAAAAATAGATACAGAATAGCTGGTACAGTCACAAATGCTGTCCCTATACTTGGAATAAAAGATGCTATCGCAGCAATAAAACCCCAAATAACAGGGCTTGGCACACCAAAAAGAGAAAGCCCTATACCTGTTAGGATACCTTGAATAATTGCAATAACTAAATGTCCACGTATAACAGAATTCACTGCGGTACTTATTTTGTGAAAAATCTGTTCATCATAAGTATCGACAAGAGGACTTAATTTTTTTGCAGTATCTATAAAACGATCTCCATCCCTGAAAAAATAGAACAGTCCCAAAATAAGAAGAAACGTAAGTAGAAATGCTTTAAAAATACTCGAAAATATTGAGCCAAAATTATCAACTGCCCATCCAAGTATTTGATCAGCATACTGTTTTGTATCGATAAGTTCACTCACCTCAAGAGAAATCCCTGGTACGAACCTGTCTATAAATGCATCCATCTTTAACGTAACTGTACTCATAACCGATTCTCCACTCGATTGACTCACTTGTTCATATAAACTAACTGACTCTTCAAAAAGAAGGAAACTAATAAAAACTAAAGGCAATAAAATAAGTATACATACAAGAAGTACTGTAATAAACGAAGCTATACTTTTACGTCCACCAAGAAAAGATACTATCTTTCTATAGAAAGGATTGAAAATGATTGCGATAACAAGTGCTATAAACAAAATTACCAAAAATGGCTTAAAAACAAAGAATGTTAAAATTGAAATGA
>Ga0163148_10004602_pt1 | contig 14339 bp, 10 predicted proteins | sample OliLakLV19MP7P2_FD_148606 | JGI IMG/M metagenome (GOLD analysis project Ga0163148, IMG submission 148606) | Freshwater microbial mat bacterial communities from Lake Vanda, McMurdo Dry Valleys, Antarctica- Oligotrophic Lake LV.19.MP7.P2 | ecosystem: Environmental > Aquatic > Freshwater > Lake >...
TCTTTGTTATTAACAATGTTTAACACTCTTATTTGCAGGGAAGATGAGAATGGATATAACCATGGATGCAACGTGTTGACTGAGCTTGTTGATCCATGGGCTAACACTGGACGAACAGTTGTCGCCGACTCCTACTTTGCTTCTACTCAGTCTGCAGTTCGTCTATGGCAACTCGGCTTCAGGTTTATTGGCATTGTCAAGACTGCCACTAAAGGATATCCGATGCAGCATCTGGGCAGAGTGGAATTGCCAGGCAACAGAGGCGACCGACGAGGTCTCATCTCCGTTGACAGCACCACTGGCTGTCAGTTGCTTGCTTTTGTTTGGTGTGATCGCGATCGGCGCTACTTTATCAGCACATGTTCTTCTTTGGCTGACGGAAGCATCATTGATCGAATGAGATGGAGGCAGGTAGATCAAACTGACAATGCTGACCCTGAACGTGTTCATATTGTTGTTGCACAGCCAAAAGCATGCGAGATCTATTACAGTGGGTGTTCAAGTGTCGACAGGCACAACAGGAGTCGTCAAGCGGGGTTGAATGTTGAAAAGAAGTTGAAGGTCTTACAGTGGCAAAAGAGGATTAACACATCTATCTTTGCTATGGTTGGTCCAGTCGATGCTTGGTTCTTATACAAGGGAATCAGTTCCGGAGCCTGCATGACAGGCGTTTCTCACTACATCAACGAGAGGAGCTTCTTTGAGGCACTCATTGAGCAGTTGATTGATAACACGTTTAATTCTTCTTCTCCTTCTACTCGCAAACGTTCTACAGATGCCGAGCTACTTTTACGAGCACAAGAAGACCCTCTCTCAGTTCCATCTCAGAGCCAGTTGATTGGAATTACTCCTACCAAGAGATTCAAGAAGAACAACTCCAACCACAGGATGCAAGGAAGGTGTCTTGTGTGTCAGCGTCCAGCCACAACTGTCTGCAGAGAGTGTCAGAGGATGCAGCCTATGGCGAAGCATCAGCATTGGATTTGCGACAAGCCCGGTAAAGCTTGCATGGGCAAACACATGCTAGCCGCTCATCCGTCCATGGTCGCTGCACCTCCAAAAGTATTTGATTGTGAGAATTGATCTAATTTGATAATAGATAGGTCAAGATGGAGCGACAATGGTGGACCCAATTGCACTTGTTGTTTGTTATTTGAAAATGTGAGCTCGTAGAAAATTGGTACTAACAGTTAAAGAGCGTTATGTAATCACTGATTTTACCCCTTTACTAGGTTTTCCAGTAGAAATGTACAGCTAACAGTAGTAGAAAAAATGGTGTATTACATAACGCTTAGTGGTAGTGACGTAACGATTTCAGTCAGTCGAGGGGACACTAGAGGCTACTAGTAGCTAGTAGCAACAAGTACAGTAGTCTACGTACGAGTAACAACAGTCAAGTCACTGCAATGACTGCATGCGTGTGGGCTACTGTAAAAAGTTTGCCTCGTCTTATTTCGAATTCGGCCCTGCCTGGTCATTTTCGGCCCTGTCAAGTCTTTCTGAATCGATTGAACATAAAATTTACTCGTGCACGCACGCAACCAGTGGCGAGGTCTCTGACTCTCTGTTACGATCGATACGCAAGGAACAGGTTACGAAGGGCTTTAGTCGCTATTGACACTGACGTCGTATGAGGGTCATTGCTCTTTATTTCGAATTTCACTAGGTCATTTTCGGCGAAGGTTCCCCGTAATTACGTACTGGTACGACGCAGTCTTGGCCCCAAGCTATCATTAGTGACCAACCTGTTGGTGACTGAAGGTAGCGGTGCCTGTGGCGCTGTCCTATGTGCTTCTAGCTAGGTCTGATGTTGCAAGTGGCAGTGCTAGATCTGCAAAGGTCCGCGCAACAGGTGAGCCCCAAGGGCCAAAGCATGGTCACAGCCACTGGTCAGCTGCACAAAACAAACCAGTTGAAGCCAAAAGCAGATGAAGTGCCGGCATCGCCAACACCAATCAGAGACAGGAGAACATCAGACAGTGTGGGTGAATGCAATGAAGATCTGTCTGTGAAAATTGAGAGAACTACAAAATCAAATGAGCCAAAACCAGCAGCATTGTTGACAAGATCAACATGAATCATTTGTGTTTTGATTTCGGGTGGTCTCAAGGAACCAAACAGCACGAAATGTCTCAAGTCGGTAGAACTTCTTGATGTCAATTCGACACGACGCTGGCCAATGCCAGAGCTTAACTATCCTCGAGCAGCTCATGTTGCTGTTCGCGTCGAAAACTGTGTGTGTGTTATCGGCGGATGGGGTGAGGGTAACATCGACCTATCGTCTGTGGAGATGTTGGATGTTACTCGGTGGATGGAAATGAATGGTGACGAATTAGAAGCTGGGTTGCTAGACAGCAACGAGAAGTCGCAATGGGTCTCTCTCGTAGATAGCCCCATGCCAACCGCGAGGTGCAACGCTGGTGCGGTGGTTGTGGGTCATGAAATCTACGTTGTGGGGGGCTGGGGGGGGGGCAGTCTAATCTGAACGCAGTCGAGATTTTTGATACCCACACTTACAAATGGTCGACCGGTCCACCCCTCAAAGTTCCACGATGTCCATGCAGGGCAGCCGTTATCGACGGCGTCATTCATGTGGTTGGTGGGGATGGAACTGCACGCTCTATTGAAACCTACCATCCAACTATAGGAAAATGTTGGCAGCTGATAGAAGAAAATGAAATGCTAGGAAACGTTCGTTCCGTTGCAGCAGTTGGGGAGAGCCTGGTTATAATGAGCAACGGAGGCGCCTCTCAAGTTTGGGACGGTCAAAGCTTGAAGTCGCTGCCCAATATGACACGACAACGAAATTGGTTTACTTCATCGGTCCTCCCCAACGGAGGGCTTTTGGTGATGGGAGGCGACTGCCGTGATGCAGCTGACGAATCAGTCAAACTTTTCATGTTCCGGGTTGGTCCATTTTCATCTCGGGCTGAATTTCAGGTTACCTTTGCAAACCAAGAGAGTTCAGTAATCGCACTCAAAGAAAAGTGTGATGCTGAGCCGGGTTCCGAAGAAGCGTTGGAGCAATGGGAGCAGGCAACACATAATCTTAATAAACTCGCAGTGTTACAAGACACTGTCGAGAGTCTCTTCTTTGGTGAAGAGGAATTGGATAAGAGAAAATTTTCTTTAAGAGACTCGATCAAAAGTGCAACTGACTATCAAGAAAAAAAGAACTGCCAAATGCTGTTGAAAAGGTACGAGAAAGAATCTGAGCTGGAAGACAACACAAGGGGTATGCCCCTACCCTCTATGTGGTCAATGTCATTTGAGCAACTCTTGGAGATTCGTCGGGATGCCCAGATAAAGTTTGGTTGGTCATTTCGAAGAAAGACGATGCGAGATGTATGCGCTGAAATTGTTAAACCCATGTGCGAAAGGACCAAGAAATCGTGCGCCCTGTACAAGAATGAAAATGGGTTGCCTTGTCAAGCTTTTGTGACGCATGCTTGGGACGAGCCATTTGGAGAGTTTGTAGATTCAATTGAGAAAGTGCATCAGGCAAACCCGGACAAACCAAATCTTTGGATTTGTACATTTGCTCTACTCCAGGATGAGTGTGCTGTCAAGCAAGAACTGGATACGCCGCTCGAAGAAACGCCGTTTGTCAGTGCTCTGAAGGATGCATCTGAGTTTGTGGTGGTCCGAAACAGCAAGACAGACATATGCAGCAGGCTCTGGTGCGTGTGTGAACTGATGTATGCTATCAAATACAGGCTATATCCTGGCAAGTTGTACGTAACTGGTCCTGACTTATTTTCGAAGGAGCAGACAAGCTGTCTCCACGCCAAGGCAACAAGCCTCGACGATCATGAGAAAATCCTTAGGGAGCTTCTATCCAATTATGGGCACAAAGAGATTGATGAAGCTGTGGATAGATTTAGGAAGCATCCAGCACCCAAGTAGCTCTTTCCAAGTGATTCTCCAAGTGATTCTCCAAGTGATTCTCCAAGTGCGTCACACAATGCTTCTCCAAGTGCTTCATCAAGTGCCTCCCAGCGCATCACCTAGTGCTTCTCCAAGTGCTTCGGCGGGTGTGGTGAACTTTTACTCATCAGAGTGTGCTTTGAGCATATCCCTCAATACACTGACATCCTACCATTGCAATAGAAGGGTTTAGGTCATGATCCAAACAAACTATGATCAATGCTGCAAGAGTTATCTTATGTTCGCTCCGATTTGGTTCTACCATCTTTGATGAAAACAGTGCAACTTGTTGGGTGGCTAGCCAATGCCAAGATTAGCAGCAGCTTCTAGCTGGCGATATAAATTGTAGTTAACATATCGTTATTTGTTTCGCTACATTTTCTAAAAAAATAAACTGGCTCTACTTTCCTCCAGGTCTGCTGCCTGCCTTGACACCTTGAAATACACCAAGGCCTAGGATTTGTCGGGGTTTCAAGAAGTTCGAGAAGGTAAGAAGATGGGTAAGGGACAATTACAACGACGACCTTCACCAAAAACACAAACACTCTCCTCGCAATAACATATATCTTACCTGGACGCAATTGGCGTGCCAATTTTCCCAAAATGGGTGGTTTAATGGCCGATTCGGGAACATCTCGTATATACTGCACCTTGCGAGTTTCCGGCGACAATTCATAATAGGACATGCCCTTGATGGTTTCGGGTGCTCCTTCGAGGACGACCTCCCATGTAAAGCACGTAGCATCTTGACCATCATCAAAGCGTTGGGGTCGAAATTCGATGCCCGGAAAATTAAAATCCTCTATAAATTTTCTAACCTCATCCTTTCCTACAAGCAAGTCTTCGTAATTGAAATCTCGATATTGAATGCTGTCATCGAACATGCGCATCGACTCGTCCACGCTGGAACCTTGAACCTGTAAAAACAAATATTTCGCCACTTCATTGGCTACCGTGGGTGTTTGTTGGGTATATTCTTTGGGTGGTTTTCGTTCCGCACCCGCCGTGACGGCCTTTAATAGCTCCAAGGTCAAATCTCCTGGTTTGTAAATGGGTTCCGGAATTTCACGAATATATTGAATTTCGCCTGTTTGGTCGTTGAGTTCGACAAAGGTGGTTCCTCGCAATCCTTCTACTTCGTTGTCATTCGTAATCCATGTCCAAGCGAAACCACAAGCTTTATCCCCATCACTGATGCGATCGATGCGGACGTTTCCTTTTCCCTTTCGTTGGGCTACCTTGGCCAACATGTGATCCGTCACGGCTTGTTTTCCCAAAATCGGTTGGGGTTCAAAACAATCTTCATATACCACATCTAGAGCACAAACATTCCCAAAGGATCGAGCACCGCTCTCAGTAGCAAAACAATTGGATTCTTCCACTAGGGACTGAATCAATCCTCGTGCACGACAAAGACGAGATGAAGTTGTGGATGCGGAGGTTGCGTGGAGAATTAGGCTTGATGGGTGGTGGTGCGGTGTAATGTTGGTTGTGATAGTCGTTGTAAAAGCTTGACACGTTGGTAGCAGCAACGCCGCAACGCTCAGTTTCGAAATCATCATGTCTATTTCCTCCTTCTTGTTGTTGTTTGTGTGGTCCTCTTGATACTGTAGTAGAGTAAAGGTCCAGTGTTTGTTTCATTGTTGTTGCTTGTTTTTTGTTGCTGCCGCCGCCGCTCTTTCACGACGAAGATTCGATTTCATTCTTCTGTAAGTCTGACTCAGTCATCTCGCACACTTGCTCAAAAACTACTTTAGAATCGCACTTGCTCGTTGTCATTTTTAGCACCACCGGAGCTTGGGCTACCACTCTAGCTAGCTAGACATAGTTGTTAGTAGCTCGTAGTTGTAACAGTAAGCTGGCTAATAGATAGCATCTACAATACTGGCCAGAGCTAGTGTAGATGGCAACCGGTGTTGAATCAAAACAATATGTTGCTGGTGCTAGCAGCAGCCAGCAAGTGGGCCCGACGGATCCAAAGTCAGCCTCCGTCACGGCCTTCAACTCCGCTTCACAAACAGCGGGCGGGGGAAGGCAGAGCCTTCTATTGCCTTTTTGCCGTAGATCCGGGATGACAGAATGCATTGCCCCTTCCCAGTGTAGTTGGTCGTGTCAAGCAGGCAACAGCAAAAGACCAACTAATCAAAACAGCGAACTCGCTACCTCCCGTGACTTAGTTACTACGACCCAGCTAGCTAGTACCACCAACACTGCCACTCGAGTTGGACGGAAGCTTATGGTGTAGCTATCTCTAGAGCCAGTACAGTTTCAGTAGCGCTATCAACAGTAGCGTGTGCAGTGATTACTATTTTCATGGATTCCGGTCTGAACGGCCATGGAAGGCGGCAGGCATGCAGTGCTATTGCCTTTTTTCGTAGAAGAGCGAGTTGAAGATGGGCGTCGTTTTTGCCGTAGAGACCTAACTGCCTGAATCGAATTTGGTCAGTGGCGGAGCTGAATGAAATCTTCTCAGTTGTTTTGTGCGGTGGAAGAATACGAGCGAATGAAACGAATATTATTGCTTGGCCAATGGAAGAGCTGAATTATATCTTGTCAGCTGTTCGGCGTCAAACATAGAACAAGTCAAGAACGCAAAGTGGGTTTCACTCATGGTGGTGGGGTTCGTTATTCGGGGCATTCTTATTTCCGTGTTTCTGCGGTAAGACACTGCTGAAGTAATAAGATTTAACGACTGCTGCACGTATGTACTCGAGTACGTTCAGTGACCTGGAGGGGCAGGGGCAATTGGTGTTGGCAAACCAGTCCATCAAGCACTTTTACAACTGCCCCTCCACTAATACTGGTGAACTGGTGCACTACAGTAGCCCAGTAGGAGTTCGTGTTCGCGTCTACTACTTTTTAACAAGGTTCAATCGGTTTTCTACAGCAGGAAGCGGAAGGAATGCCAACAATTAATTTACTGGAGAAAAACAAAGGAACTCGCAGGTCTACTAGCTAGAGTACTAGTAGTAGAAAGGAACCAGTTGCAGTACGTGTAGCAACCCGGAAGCAATTGCTGTTCCACAACAACAAAAACAGATGACATATTCGCTAAAAGGGTGGCAAGAGGGAGAGCTCACAAAATTGCAAAACAGACTGTTTCACAAGCACACAATAAGAAAACAAAAAGAAAATACGAGGGCATCAACCAAGATTTCCCCACCATGAAGCTAGCCCTTGGTATCAAACATGAAGAAAAAGCCAGTCTGAAGACTGCGAAAACCAGCAGCTTTTCTTGCTCTACGGATGAGAGCAGCGGCTCTGAAAGTTCGCACGTCAGTGGCAATGAAGATAGCGATGACGGAGAGAGCTTTCTGGATGAAAGTATTCTTTCCTGGGGAAGCGAAGAAGAAGCCCTGCAGGCCGAACTCAAGTCCTTGGCCTCCGCATCCCGTCATTCGCGTACTAGCACTTTGATGACAAGCTATCTCAGTTTGGGTGGACTCGCTTCGGATCTTGAGAGTTTTGCTAGTGAAGACGACGACGACGACGACGCTGAACAAGAAGATGCTGATGGCCAATTCACTGAGGCCGGGGCCCAGTACTGTGACGATGATGATGACGACGAATCAGTCATCGTGGAGGGACAGAGCCTCGAAGAAACGTTGAAGCAACTTCAACTGAGCGCCCACAAGACCCGCCATCTAACAGAGATAGAAAACGACCCAAGTGAAGATCAAGGTGGTGATGAGGAATTGGATGGCTCCAGTTTCAAGTCACTTTTCAAGAACAGGGCAGAACTTATCAAGTGCATTCAATACAAACATCACCGGACTGCCAAGACGCAGCGCAGCACTCGCCGGCAGAAAAAGAAGCGAACACCCGCTGCGGTGTTGTCCAAGATCCTCCAATGGCCCACAGAAGCTTATCCGGCTTCCATGTGGGATGACAAGTTCCCTCGGAACAATACCAACGAGAACGACGAAGCCTATACGGTGGAGACGATCAATGCTATCCGAGCCGAAGATTATACCAAGCTTCGGTCCATTATGGGTAGCAACAACAAGAGCTTTCAGTGTGCCAACAAACACGGCGAATCGATTGCTCATTTGGCTTGTCGTCGTGCCACAAGTGATACACTCATTCGCTTTCTGGTGGAGGAAGCGGGAATGACACTTCGTGTTCGTGATGACGTTGGTAGAACTCCCCTTCATGATTGTTGTTGGACCTACAACGTTGACAACAGTCGGTTTGGAATCTTCAAGGCGATTGTGGAATCCTGCCCCGAGCTACTCTTTGTCCGCGACAGACGTGATTGTTCCGCCTTCGATTATATTCCTTGTGATTGCTGGGATGCATGGTGTGACTATTTAGAAGCCAATGCAGACTTCATCCAGAAAGCTGTCACAAAAGCAGTCCGGGAGAATGTGTTGGTAGCTATGGAAAAGGAATACAGGACCTTTTGGAAGTTTGCCGAAGGAGAAAAGAAGATTTGGAAAGCAAAACATATTCCAGGCATCGCAAGAGTGGCCTGAGCAATCCCTTTGCTCTCGTGACTTGTACAAAACTCGTCTTTCCAATTAGAGTAAGCTTTGCTACATCACAAAGCAAAGCCTTTATTTAGTACATACATCAAATGCTAAATCAATCCCATGTAATCTATAGTCTATCTTCTATTTATATTAGCTCGATGTCGTCGTCGGCTTCCTCACACTCATCTACGTCACTTGACGGGACTTTCTGGTGACGAAACGACGGTGCTACTACCCAAAGCCCCAGCAGTGATATCAACGACACACCAAAAAGGATAATCCCTGGAGAAGACGGCCCCAGGGAATCCACCATGAAGGTGGCCAACGCTGGTGTCATACCTCCTACCGTGGCTTGCGCCAAGTTGTATCCAATCGAGACGGACGTCAACCGCGCTTCTGGTTCAAAGGATTCTACCAACCATGCCACCATGGGTGCCCCAAAACAGGAGAGGGCAATGCCAATCATGATCTGAGACAGCAATGCCAGCAAAGGCTGACCTAGTCCAATGATGAAAATCAATAGCGGAGCTCCCAATCCCATAAAGGTTGCACCGATGGTCATGATGGCGCGTCGGCCATATTTGTCCGAGAGAATCCCAGCGACGGGAAAGAGCAAACAAACACTCAAGAGTAGGGCCGTAGCGTTAATGGCAAAGGAGGAAGACATTGGCTTGTTGCTGAGATCTTCCATGAAGATGGCCATCCAAATAAAGGAAAGATAAAACCCAGAGGACCAAAGCATGGGTACCATGGCAGATGCCAACAAGGAGCGTCGATTTTGTGGTTCCAATGCCACCCGAATGGGGTTGGGTCGTTCCAATGGTAATTGTGATGGAATAGGATGTAGGTTGTCATTGGTTTCGTCGTCGTCGTCGTCATGGTTGTTGTCGGCAGATTGTGGTTGTGGTGGAGAATGCAGTGCTTCTGTGCCGTCGTCGTCGCCACGAAGATAACAGCCTGAAAAAGAAACAAAAATACCACTCAAAAAGGGTAGACGCCATCCCCAGCTGTAGAGCTGCTCATGCGTAAGTGTTTCTCTCAAAATCCAACCAGCAAAACTCCCCATTAAAGTACCAAAGTTGGCAGCGGCCATGACCAATGAACCATAATATCCCCAGTGCTTTCGGTCGTGACTCTCCAACGTAAAGACGGCCGAGGACATGAGCTATTATACATCCATCATTATTATATCATTTTAAAAAGCAAGCACATATGGTCAGAGATGTTTGTGGCTTTTTGTCGATTGGTTTCATCTCGTTTTCGGCATCACATCACGCTCGTTTGAAAACTGCACTGTACCCTTACCTGGCCTCCCACTGAAAATCCCTGCAACAGTCTCACGATTATGAGCAGTATGATGGAAATAGCACCGGCTCGTTCATAACTGGGCAAACATCCCATGGCAAAGGTAGGAAAGGCCATTAAAAATATCGATATTCTCAAGGCTTTTTCTCGCCCATATTTGTCCCTAATATATCCCAAAAAGACGCCCCCCACGGGTCGCATCAAAAAGGCGCCCCCAAAAATTAAAAAGCTTTCCGTAATGGCCAAATGGCCACTTTGATGGGCTGGAAAAAAGACACTACCAATCACATCACTTAAGAACCCAAACACGGCAAAATCATACCATTCCAGGACATTGCCAATGATTCCAGCCAAGGTTTTGTCAATGCTAGTAGTAGTAGATGGTGGAGCATGGTGGTGTTGCAGGTGATTCTCGTCGTCCGTGTGAAGATCATTGCTAGTCCCAATCACTAACTCATCTGCGAATTCTTCTCGGTTGCAATTGTTTTGTGGCGTGTTGTTGTTTGTTCCCGAGTGTCGAAGGGACATTTTAGGGTCGAATGAATCTGTGCTCTCGCAAGCATAAATAAATAAATTGCGAGCAGAATAGTCGAGCAAAGTTGAATGTTTGTGTAGAACGTTCTTCTGGCGGACGGGGAGGCGCTCACTAAAAAAACGTAGGTTCAGCTCCACACGCGCTTGTGGTATTTTGCGACTTGGTCTCTATTGGTTTCTACGATTTTCTCTGGCGGGTCGCGGCCTCCTCTGTTTCGTTGTGGTGCCGTTGTTTTTGGCAGGCAGTCGCGATAGACGCTCCTCCTTCCTTCAATGCATGGAGGTTGTAATGAATGGGCTGGAGAGAGCAGGCATGGGTGTGCCAGTATAGTAGTCAATTTGGCTGTGATGCGGTCGGTGTTGCAAAAATTAAAGATTCATTTATTGTTAATATTACTAGCTAGTAGTAGCTATACTAGTAGGCTGGAGGAAGCCCTTATGGTCGTCTTACAAGACAATTTTGACAGTGTGCGTCCTTTTTTTTAACACACGACACTGCGTGTTAAAGCAGCGTCGGATATCAAAAAACTATGCTACTTTATCAACAACCTAGCTAGATAGGTAGTTATAAAAGACTTAGTTTAGTATCTGATTGATGTACTTGTATAAGTTAATGAACATGTCCCGCTTGCTAGAGTTGGTTATTTAGTCAAATTAACCAACAGCACTGTTGTTCATGGTGCATCGCGAAATGTCGAGCATTTTGGCTCCGCAGCTCGGAAACACACTAAATAGCCTAAATGACAAAACAACCTCTCTTCGAGCTGTTGTCAGTATGTTTAAACTTAATGCTGCATAGTTGGATTTAAAATAGGTTAACAATTAGCTACCTTTCTGAGTCATCAAAGGAGGCAGTGTGTTTGGTGCTTTTGTGATGACGATTTTGACTGTTTTGGTGAACTCAAAAATCTTACCGTTGGGGTGCGGCCAAGCCAAACCAGCCACGTACCCTTAGTATGATTTCTACGTGCACGCACCCACCCTGTTTTTGAATTTTCCAAATTGTGAGCGACTGTTTGGAAAAAATCACATGAGATGCATGCCAGCTGGATTCAAATGCTGACCACCCACTCTGCACAACAAGATTCGAAGAAAACAAAGTTGCAATGTCAATGACATCAATCACAAACGGCTACTATTAGCTATTTCAATTCTCTTTATCATCATTATCATCACCATCCCGTGGGAATTCAAAGGCGTAGAAAAACTTATCCATGCCATCGTCATAGTCGCATTCGTCTAACGGCAGTTGATCCATCAGATCGCAGTCCCCTCTATCTCTTTCCAATGGAGATTCAACACTGCCGGAACTCTCCGCAGCATCAATGCTTGTTGGATCATCATCACAATTTGGCGGCTCAAACTTGGCCCCTTTCGGTGGCTTAGTTGCTTTCAAGGCTTTCCAATCCGCGTTGTGCTTACATTTGGAGCTTGTCACAAGACCGTGACCAATCTCTTTGCATGTCCGACACGTCATTGTTGCTGGGTCCCTTTTCTTTTTGGTGTTGTCGTCGGTTTGTTTCTTCTGACGACCCGGAAAGCGCTGTGCTGCAACTGCTAACTCGTTTTCCGTGCATCCGGCTGCCATGCCCAGCCCTGGTTGATAAGTGCCTTCGCGGCGATGCTTTTCTCGCTTTGCTCTTCCTGTTTTCTCCAACAATTTGCGTTGACATGTCTCCACTCTCTTTGTCTTCCCGTCTGCAGTCTTTGACTTGGCTATCTTGTGGACACGAAACTTGTTCATTTGTGTGAGATAATGCAAGACGGAGGGATTCATCATGATGCCCAGCATGTTGAACATGTTTTGGTAACAACCGAGCATTCCAAGGGCGTTGACGCCAAGCGCAAAGGCAATCCGATGCTTCAGTGAATTGGACTTTGAACACACCTTGTTTTTTGGGGCAATCCAGGCAACGACATTGTTGAAAGATTCGTTGCATTGTGCATCCATCCCATGCGCCACCTCCAACAACGCTTCCAGTGTTATGAAACATTCGATCCGAATCTTTAATTCATAATGTGACTTGGCATCCTTTTCCTTGCATCTGTAGCATTTTGTTGATTGGTTTCTTTCTTGTTGGCTTAATTGTTTTCTGGAGCGCCAATCGCCACAGAACTCGTGGTTATCAAAGTGATGTTCCAACACCGCTTTACCACATTCAACATGCCTCTCTCCAGGTTGATTGGGCAGCATTCGTACCATGTGCGCAAAGTTTGTTGAAATTCTCAAGACATCCATCTTTGTCATGGTCAGTTTCTGGGCGGACTTCATTGATTCCAGTCCATGCAACACGTTGGCAAGACTTTTCTTTCTATGATTCGGATCGGCAAGAAATCGTGGCTCTGGCATGTCAGCCGGCAAGTTGCCTTTGTCTGGTCTCACAACTTTTTCGCCGGCACTGTTAATTGTATGCGGAGGTTCATCCAGATTCTTGTTTATCATCGTGTCATTGTTGTTCCACTTGAACTTTGCTTTCATGGATGAGTCGTCATCGGTGATAATGTCTTTGACAATCACAGACCAATTTTGATGTAAGAGAACAACCATGTTGAGTATGGCAACAGGCTCCATCGCGCCCGAACTACCGTCCCATGTGGCACGACAGTCGTGGTCTGGAATAGGCTTGTTGTTTTTCCCCTTGATTCCGCGTTTCCAACCTTGACAGAATGAACAAGCCTTGCCCATAACATGCCAAGCAATTGGCTTTCTCGTCCTCTGCCCAACCAACACTGCATCACCAGACAGACTGCTGTAGGCATTGCCGCTGGATCGCCCTTGCCATCCCATGTCACCAGACGTTGTGACTTGTGGCCAATCTTTCTTTTCCAATGCACCTTGCTTCCACAAATCAAAAAGTAAGTTGTTGTTCTCATCCTTCTTGTCGCCAAGGCTGAGACGAACCTCTTCAACAAGATTTGTTTCGTACACAAGTTTATCCGCAACTTGCACAAGCACAGGACCAACAAACTCTTCAATGTTTCCAAATGAGCGAGGTCCAAACGTTGTTGTGTTTGGCAAGCCAAGCAAGCCAAGCAGTCGACCAGCTTCAGTGCCACCATCGCCAACAGAAAGAAATGCCAACATGCATAACACGTTTGCTTCCCAATCAATGTTGCGTTTGATTTGTTGACTTGCTCCTTCTGGAATGGGGACACTTGCCTGGGCTGGTGTTGTAACGTCCACAAAGTTACAGAAACTGTTGTTGCAAGTCACCTTTGAGCCAGACGCGATGCAGTAAGTAGGAAAGCTTACTGTTACTTGGGATTGGCATTTCGGACACTTCATGTGTCGTTCCATCTGACTCTTCAGTTTGTCTCGTTCCAATGTAAGCCGCGTTGACTTGGGCACCGACCTGTGTGTCAATGTTCCAGATGCAGAGGATCTCTCTGTCAGTGACGAGACCTCAGTCGCACCGGTTGACATGGGAACAAACAATGACCTAGGACGCTTTGGCGACGATGCAGCATCATCATTGTGGCTTGTGCGATTTGCTTTATCAAAACTTCTGGTTCTCGAAGTAAAAACACTGCCAGGCAGATGCCAGGCAGCACTAGCTGATAGCTTTTGATTCTCTTGCTTCGATGTTGGATGCCAACCACTCAGTTTTTGGTTTGTACCATTGCTTGGAGTCGACATGGTCAGCTGTTGAATTATGCTTGGATGCAAGAGTATCGATAATTATGAATATTTTTTCTGAATGTCGGAAAACGAAGCTCGGCCTGCTCCAAACGAACAAATTGCTAAGTGTGCAACGTCTCGAAACCGCACTTCGCGCTACAGTGCGAACTACAGAAAATAACCTCACATCAGGGATAAAGTACTCCATTTTGGTTAAAAGGTGCACACTCGTCCATACGCAAATAACCTCTTGTGCGACTTCCTTAAAGGCACACGTCATTGGAAGGGACTGAGGGCTGTTCCTATCGACACACTGCACACCTTTCTCCCGCGCATTCTAGCCATTTGCCCTAAACTGTAAGTGTGGTGTCTGTGCAATTTTTGTTTGGCTGTCTTTCTGTCTGTCACTTAAGGGGCATGTCACATAAGGGTCATGTCACAGTGGCAGCCCATCACATTGGAAAAGTGTCACAGTGGTAACT
>Ga0163148_10004605_pt1 | contig 14333 bp, 20 predicted proteins | sample OliLakLV19MP7P2_FD_148606 | JGI IMG/M metagenome (GOLD analysis project Ga0163148, IMG submission 148606) | Freshwater microbial mat bacterial communities from Lake Vanda, McMurdo Dry Valleys, Antarctica- Oligotrophic Lake LV.19.MP7.P2 | ecosystem: Environmental > Aquatic > Freshwater > Lake >...
CATATTCTCGAACCCTCTTAAAGAAGATATTTTTTTAGTATCTCTTTTTGCCGACAAGGCCATAACTACTCTTTTATATTTTTTTACTAGTGAGATTTGGTCATTAAATTAATTAATGTCTTCCTTACCAAAGTCTACTGTAGGAACATGAAGCACTCATGAATACTTAGAAAGTAGAATAAAATTTTACCTCGTCCTATCCTCACTCAGAGCAGACGAGGTATGAGGCGAAGCAACAGGGAAAACTTTGTTGGATATGTATCGGATCCGCCGACTCTTTTTGTATGTGTGGATCGAACTCCGAGGTAAAGCTTCGAAGCATTCTCCGCAATCGTATAATCATCTTCTTTTTTATCAATCACCTTTCTGTCTCCCACATCATGTAGAAGTACAGCTAAATCAATAATGAACCAATTACCTTTTTCTTTTTTGTTAATAAGCCGAGCATTATTTCTCACTCTTTCAATATGCCAAAAAACATGACCTGTCCCGTCTTTACTAAGAGTATTTTTAACAAACAATTCAGTTTTTTTTAATTACAGAAGATTCTTTCATTTAAAAATTTTATTTTTTCTCAAACCCAACCTTGTTCATTTCATGGAGAGCTACAATAAACAAACTTTCACTCCAACCGAGTGGAGTATTGTCATTGTATTTTGTTGAATTTGAATAGTAGAGCTCAGGCACATCACCGTCTTTTGTTACAGTTTCCTTGGCTTTTTCGAGAAAAAATTGTGCCTTCTCTTTATTACCAAGCTTGTCATAAATAATAGAAAGCCAACTTAAACCAAATGTCCACTCTGCCTCTTCTGACCAACCATCAGGATTTTTGTTGTAATACTTATCACCTTTATATCGAATCACCCCATGTTTACGAAGTAAATGATATTCAACATTTTCTAAAACTAAAGCAGTCTCTTCTTTGTTTAAAACACCGTACGGCCAGATAAGAGAAAGAAGCGCCAAATCTACAAACTTTTTTTTTGATTCACGAGGAAGTATTTCATGCAAAGTTTGCTCACCTTTTTGTATGAGTTCATCTGGAACAATAACTCCTTCTACATTTCTAACCATCTTAAGTCCTGCGACACATGCCCCAACAGAAGATATATGAATCTCTTGATCTTCTTCCCACATACCAGAATCCGGATCGTGCCAATACTGAAGTGTTGAAAGATACCAGACAAGTTTTTGTAAAACCCTCACATCATCCGCATCTTTTACAACAAACGCTTTTTCTCGTTTTTCAAGTTCCCCTATTTTAAAGAGAATACATCCAATGGAGTCGTTTTGCTTATTTCCCCATTCTTCCCAATACTCATCAAATGTCTCTGGATTGTAGCGTGGATGAATGTATTCGTGAGTATGTTCTGGTTTTTTACTTATTGCATGATCAATTTTATATTCATGCTTTTTGAAAATGTCTAAAATCGCTCGATATGTTTGCCTCACAGTTTCAAAATCTCCTATTACCTCAAAAGCTAAACACTCGTAGAAGTTATCTCGAAGCCATGCTTTGTTATACCCCGTTGCAATATCTTTTTTAGAAGCAGCAAAAAGTCCTGAATCATACTGAAGACTTTCAAGAATCTCTAAATGCTGTTTGATAAGTTTTTCATGAAGCGGATTTGTTGTCATGGTTATATTTTATACCAAAGTGGTACAAATCTCACACATTGAAACTTATCCACCTAAGAACTAAATTTAACAAAGAGCACAAAACTGAAAGGAAGTTCTATGGAACTAAATGAAACCAAAGGTGATCACCATAACACTTATTGCCCACATTGTGGAAAAAAGACCTTCTACACTGACACATGGGAAATTGCAATTACTGCAAGTACACACGATCCCTCAGGGGACTAGTCTGCCTAAACAAGCTTGGACAGGAAGCATTTCAAAACAGTTCTTTTTTTGTTTGTTACCGAAGTTAAACCTTGGTAATTTTCTACCTAATTCCTGAATCACAAGAGATATCTACAACAGCTGATTGTCCTCTTACTATAAGAATGGTTTTATCTTCACAACGTGGAAAAACCTTTCCACTTTCTGCACGAATGAGGTACGTTCCAACAGGAAGCTCAAAAGTAAAATCTCCCTGTGTGGTTGTTTTAATCGACTTATTAATCTTATTTGATCCTTGTATACTCACAGAAACATCTGTCACAAAAGGTTTTGGGGCACAATTTGGATCAGGTGGTATTCTTTCAACCGGACATATTGGTGAAATAGTTACCTGACCACCTAACCTTCCTGTCTCTTCTATTATTTTAACTTCAGGGCATTGTGTAAACTCACACAAAGGACCTGTACGGCCAACATACGAGCCATCAGGACACATCTTTGCTTCTGCTGTACATGCACGCCCTTGATTGTCTTTTGAAAATCTCAATATACCAAAAATAACCAGAACGGTAATAATGAGAAATCCAAGAAACATATAGAGAGCTTTTGTATTCATATACACATCATAACAAATAGGATGTATATTTTGCTATACTTACCACATGAATTTATTAAAACAAAAGTGCGTCCCTTGTGAAGGAGGAATGCCACCACTTACGCAAGAACAGGCTGTGAAGCATCTGGAGCAAATTCCCTCTTGGAAACTTGTTCTAAACACACTAGAGAAAAAGTTTACTTTCAAAAATTTTAAAGAAGCTATGGTTTTTATTAATATAGTTGCTGATATTGCAGAAAATGAAGGGCATCATCCTGATATTTTTATTTCGTATAATAAAATAACACTTACCCTTACTACACACGCTATCAAAGGACTTTCAGTAAATGATTTTATTGTCGCTGCAAAAATAGATGCTCTAGAAAAATAACTTAGTTTATATGTCTGAGAGAGGTTTGGTCTCGCTCAGAGTTGTGTACAGATTAATAAAATAGTGTAAACTATATACATATGGCAAAAAGACGAACAGGTATAGAAAAAAGAAAAACATCTCGCTCAAAAAAAACTACGAAAAGATTAGCAATTAAGCATGCAATGCTTAATAAAAAAATAGCAAAGAAAAAGCGAAAGTAAAAAGAACGGTTCAAAACCGTTTTTTTTACTTATAGAAAAAGCCTTGGTTTCCCAAGGCTTTGTGTTTTTTCTCCCCACCCCACATTATCGGGTAACTTGAGCCGAAGTGGCATCTCCTCAGTGATTGAGTCGCCCGATAATTACATCTCCGTCATGAAGCATGTCATCCAATGTTCGCTGAGGCATATCCTCAACAACCCTCGGAGCATTCTCCTGTTGTAAACCTTCTCCCCTCAGCTCGTTATATCGCTCAATCTCCCCGACGAATGTCGAGGCCTCCTTCTGGGTCATATCACGCGAAGACCCACAACCAGACAGGGCGAGATACATCAGAACGACAAGAGACATGAAGAACATTTTCATAGCTAGATTCCTTCAAGCTACAAACCCCTAAACCTGCCCTTGGAAACCCAAAGTGAAACAAGTTTATTTGAATAAATAATACCATACAAATAAGAAAAAAGAAAGTGAGTATCTCTACTTTAAGTTGTGAAAATAATTTCAAAATATGTAACCATTACAGATCTAATAACAAAAAAATAATATATAATAATGTCACATTCAGCTTATTAGTTTTTTTAACATGTAACCTCCTTCTATAGAGGAAAATTATGCCCAAACATCTTGCTGGAGGAAAAATAACATCTTCACATACGACTGTAATCGATGAGGCAGAGCGTATTATCAAAACTGCTCAAGAATTACCGGAGATTACAAAAATATCCTTAGGTATAATTAAACAAATCGGTACAGGAGAAAGAAAAATCTTATTTACCGAAACCCCTTCCGGATTTTTAGTAAAAATTAGAGGAGGGGTAACTATCCAAGAGATCAGGGTCTATACGAAAGATCCAGCAAAAACTCGAGAGGCACTTTTCAAGGCCTTTTGGTTAAAGAAATAGGTTACTTGAGCAAGACTTGCTCAAGTAACCTATTTTATATTAATACCTAAAAAAGATTGACAAAATGTATATGGTTTGCTATACTTGTTCTTGTCAAAATGCTTGTCTATCATAAGAGTAAAAGAAGGTTGATTTTTACTTCGTAGACGTCGTTTTGAGGTAATTATTCGCTTCTTTTACAAAAATACAGTGGAAAAAGGAATTCTAAAGAAGAAGACAGATAAGGGCTATGGTTTCATCTCTCGAGAGGGACATGACAAAGACCTTTTCTTTCATGCTAATGAAGTTCAAGGCGGTTCATTTGATTCTCTTCGCGAAGGCGAGGAAGTAACATTTGAAATGGCTGAGAATGAAAAAGGCCTCTTCGCTACAAAAGTAGCCAAGGCGTAATCTTCACAAAACACCCCGCGCAAGCGGGGTGTTTTGTTTTGTGCTAAATTAAAAAAATGAAAGAAAGGCTCGACATATTTTTGGTTAAAAAAGGTTTAGTTAAAAACAGAAGTAAAGCTTCTGACCTTATTAAACGTGGCAAAGTAAAAGTAAATAATACCATTGCTACCAAACAAGGATCACAGACAGCTGACACTGCTCAAGTTGAAGTTGATAACTCAGAAGAATTTGTAAGTCGTGGCGGAACAAAACTTGCGCATGCACTCGAGAAGTTTAATATAAACCCTCTCAATATGACCTGTATTGATATAGGATCTTCAACAGGAGGTTTTACTGACTGTTTACTCCATAAGGGCGCTTCAAAGATTTATGCAATTGATGTTGGTACAGATCAATTTGATTCATCACTCAAAGGAGATGCTCGTGTAATTCTAATGGAACAGACTGATATTCGAAATGCAGATATTCCAGAATTAGCTGACCTTATCGTAATTGACGTATCTTTTATTTCACTTGCCCTCGTACTACCAGAAGCGTTTAAATATCTTAAAAAAGATGGTTGTATTATTACTCTTGTTAAACCTCAATTTGAAGTAGGTAAAGAACACACAAAAAATGGCATTGTAAGAGATGAAGTCTTACAACAAGAAGCTGTGTCAAACATTAAACAATTTGGAGAAAAACTAGGACTTATACATAAATCACAAACAGAATCTCCTATTTCAGGCGGTGACGGAAATAAGGAATATTTTATACATTTTGCTACTATATAGTATATGAAAAATGCTTACCTTATTAGTATCTTTATTCTTGCTATCGGTCTTATTTATGTATTTCAATTTCTTTCACAAGAAAACTTTTATATTTATTACTACAATGAAGTTGAAGATAGAAAATTAAATGGTGGAGAAATTACCTGTGATACACGCGCAGTACTTCCTGTAAAACAAAGCTCTCGAACAATCCAAACACCAGAATCAGTCATACAAAAACTCATATCAAATGAACTAGGTACCGATGCGAAAATTGCTGGTTTTAGCACAGAGTTTCCAAATACAGAATTTAAACTCCTTACCACAAAACTAAACGAAGATGCCTTAGAACTGACCTTCACAGAAGTTCCTGGATTTACTTCAGGTGGATCTTGTCGTATAGGACTTATTCGAGCTCAAATAGAAAAAACAGCCCTTCAGTTTGAAGAGGTAAAAAAAGTATTTATACTACCAGAAGAAATACTACAACCTTAATTAGAGAGCCACGCCAAAGCCTCCTCAATTGAAGTAAATGATTCCATAGGAGTCTTAACATTTGCATAGGCAGACAGTGCGTCCTTAGATGAATTTAAAAAACTTGTCGTTCCAAGAAGAGCTATCTTGGAAGTTAAGGGCTCATCATGCTTTAAAAGCTTAGCGAGTAATTCAAATGCTTCAGGTCTATATTCTTTAAGCTCTGAAACATCAACAAGAATAGGAATAGGTCCTCCAATCTTATCGTACAATTCATGAACCACACTCTTTACAGATTCTACCCACACTTTAAACTCTTCAAGATCAACATCACTTACAATTGAACTTACGGAAAGAACAACAATACTGTTTTCTATTTCTGCTTTAAATTTCATACTAACAACTATACCAGATAAAAATGCAATCACTGTGTATACTTAATATAAAGGTCGTTTTTTATAAAAAGAAATACACACAATGAAAAATAAAAAGATGGGACTAGCTTCATGTTCATGGATTCTTGTTGTTATCGGAGCAATAAACTGGGGCATCATGGGACTTTCTGCTCTTATGGGAAAACAAGATGTAAACGTTCTTGAAATGCTCGTGAGCTCAACAACCCTAACAGCAGTGATTTATCTGCTTATTGGTCTTGCTGGAGTAAAAATACTCTTCAGCGGAAACAAATGTAATCGATGTAATTAAGTATGTATATAAAAACCGCCTTATGAAAATAAGGCGGTTTTTATATTGCGATTACGGAGAATACTCCGAAGCTCTGCTTCGGGGTTCGATCCGCACATACAGAAAGAGTCGGCGGAGCGGATACTCCTGCAACAAAGTTTTCCCTGTTACTTCGCCCCATACCTCATCTGCTCTGAGTAGAGACAGGGCGAGGCAAAATTTTATTGTTTTGACAAAAAATATTTTTGTATTTTATTTTGAATTAAAAACTATTTCAATGCCTCACAAATAAAAAATGGCTCTGATTAATGCTTTTTAAAGAATATGTATTTAAAATAAATTCAGCTGTAAACAGATTTATATTACTTTCACACAATATATCAACAAGTTTTCCACACCTTATGAACTTTTTGCTAAAAAAATGCCCTTGACCTTCAATATAACAGGTCCATACTTTAGATTAGGTTTACTCTCGATCACGTGAAAGACTTCCGGTAATAATTTTTTAAAGGAATCCGAATCGTTTGAGGACGTATATGCCTCGACTGAGGATACCACACGTTTTTAGCACAGCGGAACACTCTTCACGGATAAAGGGTAAGCTGAACCAGAAAAAAGAAAAGTCCCGTTTATGAGCCGGGATTTTTCTTATTTATCCAGCACTTATTTTTGTGTGAATAAATTAGTTATACATTGACACAAAACTATGTCAGTAAAAATAAGTACTTGATTATTTAATATATACCTCAGAAGCAACAAATCCTTTTTGTGGAACCCAAGATTTTGCCTGCGCCTTAAGTACACACTTAGAACTAATACATTCATACACTTCATACATATCTTTTCGTAAACGTACAATCTTTATTTCTTTCGGATGAACTTTAGGTATTCGATATTTGAGATATGCTTCCTTGATTGACCAGAACATAGTTGCTGTTTTATTTCTGTTTTCAGGTTTTTTATATCGTTTTACCTCACCAACCTCTTCTTTAGTTAAAAAAGCTTTTAAAAAACTCTGTCTAAACCTTCGTATTTTTTCAACATGAACACCTAGGGATCCATCTATGCTTTTAGTTATAATTCCACCAATTGCAATATTCCCCACATGAGAGAAAGAAATACTTGTATCTCTTTCATATTTTAAATGTCTACCCGAAAGAATCTTGTAAGATGGAGTACTGGTATTATCTTGAGAAATCTCTATCGTGTTCCACGGTATGGTTACGTGACGTTTTTTTTCAAAATAAAGTCGTATAGCTTTTTTAACAGCAAGACGCTCCATAAACCACATATACCCTCTCGCCTTGTTTGAAAAACCCTTAAAAAACTCAATTTCTCGAGGTGATAAATAGTGGACCGCATCTCTCCTTTGAATATTTCTTTTTTGCGGTAAGGTGACTACAAAAGACATGGTTTTTTGAAACAAAAAAATCTGTGTTTGAACACAGTGATTACATATCAATTATACCTTTTTTGTAGATTATGTCAACAGTTTTTATGCTTTGGCTCAAATGGTTTCAAATGTGCAGCGAGACCCATAGCAAGTGCAATAATCACTAAATTTTTGATAATGTACTGCCCTTCTAATGTTGGGACAAAAAAAGATTGCCATGTAACTTGAGGCAAGAGAATTAAAGGGATAAATGTTGTAATCATATGAGGAATAAGGAGTACGATAGCAACACGTTCCATTCGAGGAATAAGAAACGCGAGACCAATAAGCATCTCCCATACACCAAGAAGAATTATGAAATGACCAAATGTAATAAATGGTAGTGTTTTTTCAAGTAGATCAGATACGAGAGTATTGGCTGGACTTGCATCAAATAGTTTCAAAATTCCAAACCAGAAAAACACTGTGAACAAAGCAATTCTTGAAAAAGGAAATAACAACCTTTTCATAAAAGAAATGATCACGTTATCTATCTTGCAAAACAGAGGACTGTGCATTCTTATATTATATATCAAAAACTATTTCGTGTATTTATTACGATTACGGAGAATACTCCGAAGCTCTGCTTCGGGGTTCGATCCGCACATACAAAAAGAATCAGTAAAGCCGATACTCCTCTAACAAAATTTTCCCTGTTGCTTCGCCTCATACCCCGTCTACTCTGAGTGATGATAGGATGAGGACTTTATTTATCTTTAAACTCATATACCCCTTTCCAGTCAGTGGGTGGATCTTTAAGAAACACCTTACATCTTTCTATATACATTTTTGTAGGACCATCCTGAGCTTTTTTATCAAGGATTTTTTCAAAAACACGAAGAGCTTCACCCCACTTACCTTCCACATACAGCATCCGTGCTTTTTCAAAATCTTCTCGAATATCTAAAATAGACGCATCAGCAACTAGTTCATAAATTGTTTTTGGTTCTTTTTTACCCTTCACTAATACAACATCAAGCTTTCTAAAAAGAAGATTCGTATCACTTTGAGCTTGTGTATAGACCTCTTCAGAAACTAGACATGCTACCCCATAGTATTTTGTAAGCCCTTCTAAACGCGAGGCCAGATTCACTTCATCACCCATAACGGTATAGTTAAACCTCGAGCGTGACCCCATATTTCCCACGACAACATCTCCGGTATTAAGCCCAATACCAATATCAATTCGAGGTAAGGCACGCTTAGCCCAATCTTCATTTAGTTTACTCAAAGTTTTAACCATTTTGACCGAAGAAACACAAGCGTCAATTGCATGTTTATTATTCACAAGAGGTGCTCCCCAAAAAGCCATAACTGCATCTCCAATATACTTATCAACCACACCTCCTTCATCCATAACAATGTCAGTCATCGCTGTTAGATATTCATTAAGAAGTGACGTTAACTCTTCTGCAGACAATTTTTCAGATATTGTTGTAAATCCTCTTATATCAGAAAAGAGGATTGTCATATTTCTTTTCTCACCTCCTAAAGCAATTTTGTCAGGATTCTTTATAAGCTCTTCTATCACATCAGGTGTTAAATAATACTGAAAAGCTTCTCTAATAAAACGCTTCTCTTTTGATTCAAATACGTACTGAAACACAATCAGAACAACGAAAGAAAGTATGAAGGTAAGCTCAAGATACAAAACAGGAATGATTATTTTATAGGAAAATAAAACAAGACTTGTAATAAAAATTAAAATTAAATCTATCGCTGAAACAACAAGAATCGTTGTAAGGTGTTTTAGTAGAAGCACCGAAAGAAGGGCAAGACCAGCCACAAGTAGTATCAAAACAAGAGAAACAAAACCAGATGTTTCCTTAAAAAATTTCCCGCTCCCTAGTGTATCTATAGCATTTGCATGAAACTCAACCCCAGGTAACCTACCAAATGGAGTCTGAACAAAATCATGTAAATTCGGGGCTGTTGCACCAATAAGAACATGGGCGCCTTCTGTTATCCGCTCTGGTATACGACCCTCTACTAAATCTATAAATGGAATTGTTAAGAATGTTTTCTCTGGACCTCTGTAATTAATACGGACTTTTTTACCTTCCGTGCTTTTTCCAGAAAGAATTTCAGAAAAAAGTGTTGTAGTGGTTCCTGACTTCATGAACCTCAAAACTCCATCTGTGTCACTTGAAATATTTACAATACCAAGCTTCACATGAGGTCGTATAAAATCAGTCGGTTGAACTGAGACAAATCCTCTCTTGTTGATTTCAACCGGCATAACAATGGGAACTTTTGAAATATCAATAGCTTGTGTAAAAGATTCATCATCAAAAGGACCTATCCTAGAAGGCTCAGAAAAATTTATATCAAAACCAATAACTTTAGTATTTTGTAATTTTTGTATCGCCCCAACAAATAATGCTCGTGGCCATGGCCATTGACCAAGCTCATTAATACTTCGATCATCAATAGCAATAAGTACTATATTACCTACAGGTATTTCTTTAACAAAAAATCTATCATTAATCTTCTCCTGAAATGTATCAAAAAAAGAAAAACTGTATGCTATACCAACAAGCATTGCAACCAACACAATAAGAATACATGATGTTATAACCCTTTGTTTCATAAAAAATTAGCGAAGCTTTCCAGTATCTACTGGTTGATCAAGTATACGTAAAGATTGAGATTTTATCGTAATCACATTTGAAATATTAACCACAGAAACATCATACAGGCCTGGCGGGATATCATTTTGTGTTATATCAAACTGAATTTTTGAATCACTTAAAATAGCAAACTGAGGTATGGAAACCTTACCGACAACAACCGCCCGAGCTTTTAAGAAACCCTTACCATTTAAAGTTATTAAAAAACTATTCTGAGTAAAAGGTACTTCTTCTGGAACCACAGACTGGAGAGAAAGTAGTGAGATTGGTTCTTCAAACTTAGGAGGCTGTTCTTGTGGAACTACCTTTGGTTCCACACTTGAAACATCCTTAACTTCTGAAGAAGTTGGAACTATTTTCGGAACTTCTACTTTTTTTACTTCTTCTTGTTTTGTCTTCCACTCTGGATTATGTTTTAAAAACCATATATCTGTATCTTCTGATCCAATAGGACCTTTTGTAATACCATCATCTGTAACAACAGCTTTTTCTCCAGATTTTAAAATAATACTTGTGTTGGAGAGTATGTTTCCCTCACTATCTTTCTTTACTACCTCAACCTCACCTTCAGTCACGAAAATTATTGTTGAACCACCAGAAAGTAGAACTCCAAAAGAAGTACCTCTCACAGCAGCACGAGCATTATTTGTTTCAATTTCATAAAACTCACCCTTTTCAAGTACTTTTCTTGTACGTGCCCACAACTTTCCAGACTCAAGAGCAAAAATATTTCCTGAACTAGAATTTTCCTTAATAACGAGAGAACTCAGTGGTTCAAGATATGTACTATGATTGCCCTCAACAAGAGCGATTCCTGTTTCATTTGTTTTAACCACATCCCCAAGAGATGCATTATTGGTATCTAAAACAATTTTTTCCTTTCCTTCTCTAACAATGGAAACGCCGAGTTCAAGAGCAGTTACCTTACTTGTAACAGACTGATCTTTTTTACTACCTGCATATGCAAAAAATAGTCCTCCGAGAAGTATTAAAATAAGAATGATATAGACTTTTCGCATATGTCTACCTTATCATAAAGCGCTACAAAGTTATGTGTTCCTGTTCTAAAGAAAAATCTCCAATTCGAGTTCTTCGAAGGACCTGAATTGTCGCCGGAACATTAAGACGACGACCTACTTCTTCAGCGAGAGAGCGTATATAAGTACCGCTTCCAACATCAAAAACCACATGGAGTACTACTTTGCCATTTTCTTTATAATATTCATTAAGATCTGCTTTATGTACTTCCATTTCCTTTATAGGAGTTTCAAAAACCTCCCCTTTTCGTGCTTTTGTGTATAAACGCACACCCTGAACCTTAATCGCTGAATACATTGGGACAGGAAGCTTTAGTGTGCCTCGTAAGCCCTGTATAGCGTTTTGAGCCTCAAGAAGAGTCACTTCGACAGATTGATCCCTAAGCACCTTGCCGGTTATATCACCGGAGTCTGTTGATGTACCTAAGAGAATTTCAGCTTCATATGTTTTAGGCAACTTAAGATACTCTGTAAGTTTTTTAGTCGAACTTCCTAAAGCAACAATCATAAGACCTGTAGCAAGAGGGTCTAAAGTTCCCGCATGTCCCATTTTGTATACACCAAGTTTTTGTCGGAGTTTTCGTATTACATCAAAAGACGTAATGCCTTTTGGCTTATCGACAAGAATAATACCTTCTTTAGTTTCTGAAGGTATGTTTTTTTCTGTATGATGTTTTTTCATAGATATGAACCGAATCTACAAAACTAAAATTTAAGATGCTTAAAAACAGATGCAAGGGTTTTAAATAAGCGTTCTCGACTCTTTTGAGGTATGTGTATTCCATTTGGGTGAGCGTATTCAGTATTGATACGTTTAACAGAAATAGAATGTATTCTATCTTCTTCTGTTTTAAGATCTTGTTTTTTTTGATCTTTTCGAGCTTTTTCTACAATACTATGACGAGTTCTTGGGGTATGTTTTTCTGATCTACCAGCAATAACATCATCAACATCCATATGGTTAATTTCCATTTTTTCATCATAGACTTCTCCATCAATACTAAGCTCAATAGAGTCAAAAGTCTCTAGGATAGAATCAACTTCCCTTTGAAGTTTGGGAAATTTATGATTTGTATTATTTTTTGCCTTTTTATGACTGTCCATGTCTATACTAAAAATATAGCATATAATATCATCTTTAGTAGTGTATGTCAATCCCTTTAGAAGTAGATAGCGCTTCTTTAAATTAAAGCAACTCTAAGGCTTCTTATTGCGATTGCGGAGAATACAAAAAGAGTCGGCGGGGCCAATACTCCTCTAACAAAGTTTTCCCTGTTGCTTCGCCTAATACCTCGTCTATTGCAGCGAGGATAGGACGAAGCAAAACTTTACCCGAGTTATTACTATCACAAACCCGTATTTTTCTCTCAGAGAACAATCGCAACTTCTAACGGGATCAATACTATTTTAAGGTCCCCACCTCTCTGTTTTATAAAAGAAAAAAGCGCTTCCTTACGGAAGCGCTTTGTGTTTTTTCTCTTAGACCTCTCATCAACAACCACAGCCTCTCTCAGGCTGAACAGCATTGAGCTCACATTCACGGCGTACACTAGCAACAGGATCGTACCGATTAAAAATTCGACGCACATCAGCTTGAACATCTTCGAGCTTCTGATCAGCTCGAATCTTATGAAAACACATCTCGCGTTTTCTGATTTGAGCAAACACATCAGCATAATGAACATGATACAGACCAAACCTGCGAAGAAACACCTCCTCATCCAGATCATCCATGCGCCCCTGTTTTCGTGCACGTTCTTTTGCGCGCTCCCAAGCGAGCTCCCTGCTCACATGGTGTAATTCAATGAAAACAGGTTTTAAACCAAACTTGCTCAAGACTTGAAGCCCATAATGAAACTGCGGACCAGTTCGAAACAAACCGTCCATAACAATCTTCGACTGATGGGTGACCTTGTGAATCTTGAACATGTCTTCAAAACACTCATTGACAGCATCATCAGGGATAAAAAATCCCTTATTGATCACATCGCCGTGTTTGCCTTGAAAAGACTTCTCCTTCTTCAAACGATTTCTCATGTAATCGCCAGAGTCAACGTGAGCATGACCTTTATCCTTCAAAACTGAAGAAGCCATCCCTTTTCCGAAATTCGGACCTCCAAGCAGAACGTAAGCAATCATAGCCACCTCCCTGAAAAAAAGTTTGGAAATTTGAAATAAAAAAACAACGAACAGTCCAAGAAATATATTATCGCATATATGCTATAGAATCAAGTAAGCTTGATTCTAGAATTTAATAGATAGAATTTAGAATATAGAAAAAAATTCACAAGTGAATTTTTTTCTTCTATTTCTCTTTCTATATTCTAAATACTAAATTCTATATTCTAACAATCACCAGATTGTTTCCCGTCATTTGTTTCGGAACTTTAATATCTAGAAGTCCTAAAATTGTCGGGGCGATATCTGCAAGAGTTCCCTTATCTTCAAGTTTAATATTTTCATAACTCACAATTACTGGCACAGGATTTATTGTGTGCGAAGTATGTTTCTCGCCTGTACTTAGATCAATATTCACTTCCGCATTACCGTGATCAGCTGTTATAAAAGCAACACCACCGACTTTATCGAGCGCTTCTACCACCCTCTTGAGTTGTGCATCAACCTCTTCAACTGCCTCAATAATCGCCGGCACATGTGCTGTATGCCCCACCATATCTGGGTTCGCAAAATTTATAAAAATAAAATCAGTTCCTTTTTCAATATGCTCTATTGCCTTATCCGCAATTCCCTCTGCACGCATTTTTGGAGCCATGTCGTGCGTTGGAACATCCTTGCGACTCGCCAAAAGCTCGTGTACTTCGCCTGGATAAGGCTTTTCAACTCCCCCATTTAGAAAATATGTTGCGTGAGGAAACTTTTCTGTTTCAGCGATATGCGCTTGGGTTAGTCCAGCATCTGAAATTTCTTTTGCAAGAGTCGTGTCAATCACGATCGGCGGAAATGCAACTAAACATTTAAAATCTGCACTGTATTCTGA
>Ga0163148_10004608_pt1 | contig 14327 bp, 13 predicted proteins | sample OliLakLV19MP7P2_FD_148606 | JGI IMG/M metagenome (GOLD analysis project Ga0163148, IMG submission 148606) | Freshwater microbial mat bacterial communities from Lake Vanda, McMurdo Dry Valleys, Antarctica- Oligotrophic Lake LV.19.MP7.P2 | ecosystem: Environmental > Aquatic > Freshwater > Lake >...
ATTTGAAGGCAAACACGGCATTTACAGAGGTTTAATTCAGTGTTCTGAATGTGGTTGTATAATGACGCCTGAGCCACATACAAAGACTCAAAAGAACGGGAATGTACACAACTGGGTTTATTACCACTGTACAGGTTCAAAAGGTAAGCATAAAGATAAATGGCTAGAAGAAAAGGAATTAACAAAACAGTTTGGTAATTTATTAGCAAGCATGAAAGTGCCTAAAGCTGACTTAGAATACATGATTGGTACTTTATCTGACGCACATAAAGGTAAAATCAAATTTAACGATGAATTATTTGGTGAATATACAGGTCAAATTAAAAGACATCAAAAGATGATTGAAAATGCTTATGAAGATAAGTGCGACGGTAGAATTACTCAGGAAGAATATGACAATCATCGTAAGAAATGGCGTTCAAGACAAGATGAATATCGAGATAAATTAGGTAAGTTGCAACAGGTTGATGAACAATATTATATAACCGCATCGTTATTGCTACAGCTCGCATCCAGAAGTAAAGAACTATTTTTAGGTTCAGAACCAGACGAAAAACGGGAAATTATACAATTGGTGTTTCAGAACCTGTCTCTGAATCAAGGAAAGCTAGAGTATACAATGAATAAACCCTTTGATAGCATCTTTAAATCTGCTAAAGGTCTAACATGGGGTGGAAGATGGGATTCGAACCCACAACACCTCGCTCCACAGGCGAGTGCTCTACCATTGAGCTACGTCCACCATCAAAAGTAACGTAAAGATTTTAGCATTTTATGGCCATTCTATCTAGCTTTTAAGTCCCAAAGGTGCGTAGAGCTAATACTTTAAACTAGACATAATCTGATCTGCACTTTCAAGAACTTCATAAAATTCCTCCGGTTCTGTAAGCGATTCAACATCTGCGGAGCCTTTAACTTTTAACATTGGAGAAACTCTTGCTGAATATACCAAACCTGCCTCTACTCCCGCTCCGTTCACAGATATCACTTTAGATTTTGTAGCATAGTTATTATATTGGTCGTAGCAGAATGTTTCGTCACCTGTAATGTCTGTTCTGGCTGCTTTTAGGCTATTGTATTCTGTTGAACCTTTAAGATCTAGTTTTGGATAATATGAATAAACTCTAATATCTTCTTCAGAAGGTAATTTAACTCTAAATAAGGTATTAGATAATTTTTCGTAAGATCTTATTTCACAACTACTGGATCCATCTAGTATTGGTCCGTCTATATCGAATGTTAATGTATTTTCACCATTTTCTAACACCAATGAGTATTTATTAAAATTTGTGCTGCTCTCACCTTGTGGGCTCGATTCCATTAAAGTTTCTTCTAAAGTCCAATTGCAACTATAGTTAAAACTAAAATCTGGATAATCAACATTAGTATAGGTAGAAGTTTTACATGTACTATCAATTAATTCAGGTTCAGGAATTGGATTAGCTATTAGGTCTTGAGGAACTGTATTATTGTTAACTGCATTGTTGTTAGATGAATTCATTCTAGTAGCTAACAGCCCTATACCACCTAGAATTATTAGTAGTACTACAATTATCCCCACTAATAAAAATTTATTAAATCCTTTATTTGATACATTTGGATTTTGGGGTGAATTTGGATTCATAGTATATGTTTAAATTTATCATTTAAATATACACTTTTTACTCTGACTTTTGAAGGAAAGGCTCGGGCGGATTTAGTTATCATAATGTCAATGCTATAATTTTATATGACTGATAAACATCCTATATTTGGTGATACTAAGCTTGCTGCATCTGAAGGTAAAAGACTTGTAAATTTAATGGATAATAGTGACTACGCTGCTATAGAGCAACTGGGTAAAAGAGTAAATAAACAAGCGATTGAGATAGCTATACAAATTCAAAATATTGTTGATCAAATAGCTGCATTATATAAGGAATTGCAAAACTACTATGTAACTGCTCATCAGTTAAGAACGCAAACTTATACAGCGGAAGAAAATTTCAAAAGAGTAAATGAACAATCAAATAATTTAACTGCAGATATAAATGAAAAATGGGATACCTACATATATTATTACCATAGAACCTCAGAGGAATTTACAAGAGTGGATATGTTGCCTGAAGTACTTGAAATACACAAGCAACTGCTTGAACTTCATAATCAGTACGAGGAATTAATTTTATCTCTTGGGGAAATTATTGCACCTATAGACTTTAATGAATTCTGATTATTTTCTTAATCCTCTAAAAAACTCTGCAATATAGTTTTTATTTGCAACCATCCAAATTACAACTATAACGTATATAGTTGACAGTAAATAGCTTGCTACAACATCGCTTGGCCAATGTACTCCAATATAAACTCTTGAAAATCCAATCAGTAAAGCTAATATAATTCCGCAAATTATTAATAACATTTTTAAAGCTTTGTTTTTAATTAGAGTTGATAGTAAATAAAACAATACTCCCCAAAAGCACACTCCCACAAATGCATGCCCACTTGGGAAATTAAAGCCATGCTCAACTATTAGACCGTCTAAAGGGCGAGCTCTTTGGACAATTTCTTTAATAGTAAAAGTTATTACTAAACTTCCTAAAAAAGTTAGGACGATTGTAATTAGTTGATTATATTTTTTTAAACAAATGAATAAAAGTAAAGCTAGGGTAAAAGAAATAATTAACGTAATGGTGTTTCCCAGCTGAGTAATGGTTAAAAAAATTTGATTTAAAAAAGGATTCCTTATAACAATAATTTCTTGGGCAATATTTAAATCCATTTCAACTACAGCAGAATTTTTTTCATACAGCTCTTCTATGATCGCCGAAAAAAGTCCTAGAAGTATAGACAGTACACTACTCAAAGTTACAACCGTATGGTGTTTGATTATCCAATCTTTGACAGAGTTCATTCAGGTATTTAAGAAATTATCTTAGTATTTCCGTTGGAGAACATGCTCCTATTACACTTAAAGCATCGCTTTCACTGTATGAATATTGGTTTATAAGTAGATCCTTTATTTCCTCAGAAGACTTATTTGTATAATAATTAACAGTGGAAGAAAGAGATTCTGATTCCCCAGTAACCTCATCGTAAGTTTTTAATCTATTTGTACCGGGCAGTAAAGAGTACACTAAAGTATCATTTTGTTTATAACAATATACTTCTAATCCCTTCATGGGAATCTTAGAATTTTGCTGATTTAAACATGCTTTTAAAGTACATGCTACAGTGCCATTGTTACAAACACATGAATTGCAGCCATCGGTGCTAGCAAATTTAGCCCCATTTTTGTAAATTGCATTGTTATACAAACATTGCATTTGTCTATTATAGTAATTAATTGTTATTACAGATGTAATACAAGCAAAAATAAATACGACAATTGAAGCAGCTAATAATAATAATTTAATATTCTTTTTATTCATTAACTGATTATAACTTTTTAAATAATTAATGAATATTGAATTTATCGTGATTATCTTGAATTATCTGATCATGCAAATCATTATCTGAAGTAATTCCTTCAACCTTGCTAGTTGTGTTCATCACGATTTTATTTTTTAAGTGGGCTTCTTCCCCAATTTCAATTTCTACTTCGGAATATTCATAGCCTGCCTTTGTTGTTACAGCTTTATACATTACTTCCTCTAAATTAAATTGCGCCGCACCTTTTTTATTTGTTAAATCTAAATCCACTAATTTATTATTTTGATAAATTCTAATTACTGCACCCATTAAGTTTTCTCCATTACCATCTAATATAAAAACACGCTTTAAGAATAAAGAATATAAACTTGGGTAAGTGGCTAATATAAACATTAATGAATAAATTCCAATCAAGATTAAATTTACAATATTGGGATTAGACACCTGTTCATAAATAGTTACTATGTAACCCCAAATTGCCGCAAATAAACTAGTCAATCTAAGAAGCCTAAATAATGTAATTTTATTTACAGATAATATTCTTTTTAATAATTTATTCTCTTTTACTGGTACTAACGGCACATCAAAATTAGAGGGAAGAGTCTTTATAAAGTATTCATATCCTAAAGACTTAACTTCTATCGATAAATTTTTTGATGCAGGAGTACTTAATTTATACCTTCCTTCTAGGTCTGTTAAACTTGTTTCAATAGGCACTGCAGCCACATTATTATTTGCAATGGCCTCTTTTCTTAATATTGAAATTTTTGCTAAGGCCACAGGTTTTCCTGTAACGCTGTTGTAAATGATGCCACCATAATTTTTACTTCTATTTAAGATACTGGAAATAAATAGAGGCAATAATCCAAGGGGATTTGCACTACTTAAAGATAATGCGATTGCAGTTATTAATAAAAACAATCCAAGACTTGTAGCCGCAAAATTCAATGCAAATTTTGTATTTGAGTTTTTAGCCAGTTCAACCAATACTCCAAGAATTAAACTAAAAGTTTTATTTGATTCTGTATTGCTAACCAAATCTTGAATTGCTTCAGCAGTGCTGTCTGGCGGAGTAACAGTACTCTCACTAAAAGAAATAGGAATATCACTAACTTGAACAAAAGAGATGGGCATTTTCCCTGTAGAACCTGAATTATTCGTACTACTGTTATATGTACTAAATGTTGCTCCAGAATTATTATTTTGACCGTTATTATTCCCTCCTCCACCATTATTCTCCTCTTCGGGAGTACCAAAAGGATCTTGGTAAACTAAGATTTTTCCTCTATTTGTATCGTAAACAAATAAATTATCATTTTCATCAAAGGCCATGGAGAATGCCCAACCATAAAAATCTTTCAATTTTCCATCGGCTACTGCAAATGCAGGATCTGATCTATTACTGGGATTATATTCTTCGGGATTGTTGTAAAATTCTAAAAATCTTGGACCAAAGTAAGGGTTATAACCGGCAACCATTCTATTTGTACTATCAAATGCCAATTCAAAAGTAGCAGGAGCAAAATTAGTAATATTATTAATTCTTGGAAATTCCTTAGTTGCCGAAATATTAAATAATATGCTTGATTGTGATGTTGGAAATAAATCTGGAGAATACATTAATATTCTCCAATTTCCGTTTGCTTCAAAAAAATGATCTGAAATGTATAAATTACCATAGTTATCTAAAGATAATTCTCCTGGATGGCAAAGCATTGATCTGTCCGCACTAATTGAACCATCAACGTTTGGTGGAGGTACAACATTTTTATTACAGTTGACCCCACTTAAACTTGTTTGTCCTATTACTATATCAACCAACGGATTTGTTAGTGGGTTTTTTATTCTCAATACCCTATGATTATCCGTATCTGTAAGCCATAAATATTCACTATTTGGTGTCACTGCTAATCCACCAAGCGAGCCAGCAATACCTATAGTTCCTCCTGCTACTCCCGTAAGAGGTAGGGTTATAGTAGTAATTGGTGTAGATGAATTGGTAAGAGGAGCCTGAAAAACTTGAATGGTATTTCCTTTTGCTGCATAAAGACGGTTATTTTTATCAGCTTGCATTATTCCATACCCTGGGTCTGGATAATCAGTACCAGAAGCTGCCGATACATAACCATTTGGAACAGAACCGTTTACACCGTTTAAAGGATCGTTCCAATAAAGTAGTCTACCATCAGATACAATCAATTGATTACTTATTGCAGCAACACCCGCCCACCCACCTTGAGCCAGTCTTCTGGCAGAAGTTAAATTATATCCCCCAGGCGGTGAAAAAAAACTTTGAACAGATTCAAAATCACCCGCATTTGGAGCAAATCTTGCTACATCCTGTTGGTAAACATAGGCCGAAACTAAAACATTCCCATTAGTATCTATTCCCAAAGACCCTCCTCCTGGATTCCAATTTGAAAAATTTCCAAGCATTGTAGTTGCATCTAATTCCCAATGTTGAACCTTAGCACCCGGACCTTCGTTTTCGTATGTAAAAAAGGTACTATTTGTTGCATCCATTTCTATAGAAACAAACCCATCAGGGAAATCAGATGAATCTAGAATTGGGGTTCCACTCATGCCTGTACTAAATGGCGGTGCATATCTCATAAGCCTTGTATTGCCAACATCTGCAATATACATTCTTCCAATATTATCAAATCTAACTGCTGTTACACTCGAAAGTCTGTTGTTCGTACTATCTCCAGAATAATCACCTCCCGTTGTAAAATTTGAATGCCCTATTACAATATCTGCGGTTTTAGAAATTATTCCATTAACTAAAGGAAATCTTAAAACCCTTGTATTACCTCCATCGGCAACCCATAAGTTGCCATCTTCATCTAATGAAACTCCTGCACCTCCATTACCAATTGCCAAAAAACAGAATGAAGAAGCGGTAGGTTGAGGAGTATTATCTAGGTAACCTTTGGTTTTATTGCATAAATTACCCGAAAAATCATCCTGTCCCCAAAAATCATCTGCAATTGTATCGGTAGTAAAAGGACTAATGTACTTTAATACTCTGTGGTTGTAAACATCATCTACATATAAATCTCCATTAGTATCTACAAACATACTAGTAAATGTTTTATCTTCTAGTGTGGTGTGTGTCCATTCAGAAACACCGCATATTGTAGAGGCCGATGCTGGCCCACGATCTGGATAATACTGAAAGCTTGAATCTAAGTTGCAGGCTCCATAATCAATGCCAGATGGCTGACCAATAACAATTTGTGCACTGCATCTTTCATCAACCGCCACCGCGTAGCAATCTGCTAAATTAACTCCTAATATTCTACTGTTACTGGAGTCCCATATGTAAGCCCTACCGGGTGTAACAGATCTATCTACAATTACTCCTCCTGGTGAAGATACTTTATCGGGAACAACTTCCTTTGGTGAAATTTCAGTGAAATCTCTTTTTCCATATACTTTATCTGCCCATAAATCATAAGGTTGGCCTCTAATAGCACCGTTAGTGTCTGCTTCAACATAACCAGTAAAAGTCTTTGACAGGGTAAAACCAAATAGGGTTATGAATATTAGAAGCACGGAAAGCACAAAAACATGCAGACTTACTTTTCGTTTATTTCTATATTGTTTAATCTTTATCATTATTTCAAATTGGCATAATTATTCTCATTTTAGAGTAATTAATTTGATTAAGCAAAGACACAATTTTACAGATTACGTCGACAATTTTTGGCGACAAATAGTTGATTTATAGATATATTGGGTATATAATATTAAAGCTATCTCATATGAAAGGGAACCGAAATGATTTTGCGTGTGAAAGACTTGTGGTTAGCGAATAAGGGTAGTACCCTGATCCTCAAGGCACAAAGTGGCGAAGTATTGGAAATTCAAGTACAGCGCACTCAAGGTACGGACAACTACCTTTTGGGTAGTGAAGTTCGAATTAACGGTGAGGTTGTGAAAGAAATCCATTTCCGCTTGCGTGAAATTCAAGTCATGCTAGTTGATATGGATGACTTGGTTATTGTTCAAGCAATAACCTTGATCGAGAACTGTCGTGACTTCTCAAAGGTCATGATTGATTTCCCCCTTCCGTTCGAGATTACTGCAGCTTAGTGCTGCTAGTTGATGAGTAGTGATACTCCTCAACAGAATTTAAGATTCCCTTACAATTTCTCCCAACTCATTACAAAAATTTATAGTATCTTGATTTGTAAAAAAAAGACATCTATCTTGGCTTGCAGCTCTCGCAACTTCACCAATATAATATGCGCCATTTAATTGAAGTGGATCATTTTGATAAACTCTACGATCTTGCTCGTCTACTGCTTGCCAAACATGAGAAATTTCATGAGCTGTCACATTAACAGTGGTTTCGTATAAAGACTGAAAAGGGAAAGCTTCTTCAACATTTATTACTGCTGCTGTGTTGCTATTACTACTACAATAATTTGTAGCTGTTAGCGTTGTCCCATCAAAGTCAACAATGCCTTGAAAAGAATGAAAATCCAACCTACCAAGCCCACCTCGTTGAAGTTGGTGCAATTGTTTAACATTTACGAATATGATTAATACTGGTCTAGTTTGTTCACAGTCACCGTAGTAAGGACTTCCTGTTTTTTCACCTAAAAATCTATGTAGTTCTAAAATCTGTTCGTCGGTAAGTACATCTTGAGTTCCAAAAATCATTACATTATCTTGTGGATATTCCCTGAATGGTAGAACTACCCCACTATTATCGTTTAAACCCTCAATCATTTCATGCGCTGTATTACAATTTTTAATTGAAGTTAAATCTTGAGAAACCCACCCTGTTACGTCACCTTCTGCTATAAAATTCCAACCGTGTTGACTGAAACTGTATTGCGCAACTTCATCTGGAGAGAGTGAACCAACTATTGCATTATCTATTCCAGCACCATTACGAATGTTTACTCCAATGTTATTAGAATTTGTAACTATACAATTACCGCCATCTTGAGCTAGTACTTTAGGACTATTGGTAGATAAAAACGACAAGGCAATAAAAGTATTAACTACTAATCTTTTGATTTTTCTATTTTTAATTTTATCTATGCCTAACCGTCTGGCATAGTATGTAAGATTTTCTATTAGTGAGGGTTGATATGAAGATTCGAGAGAATTAATATTTTGCATAAAATTACTCACAATTATGTGGGTGTTTCGTAACTTCACATGTATATGCCGATGATTCAGAACTTTAGTTTACATATATATGCCCGTGAGGATTCGAACCTCAGACCTACTGCTTAGAAGGCAGTTGCTCTATCCACTGAGCTACGGGCACATGGTACATGTTGCTGTCGATTTTCAAAGTTTCTAAGTCTATCTCCCACAAGGGGACTAATGCGGTCAATGTTTCGCCTACACTGTCATTTGGCTCAACAGACCTTATCTAGCACTTCGCTACGGGCACATGTGTGTAATTTTAACACTTTCGACTAAATATTATAGTGTAATTAATTATATGGTGGGTCCGGTGGGATTCGAACCCACGACCAATCGCTTAAGAGGCGACTGCTCTACCACTGAGCTACGAACCCAATTAATTTAATACTAATAATACAAGACTTTAAAGAGCAATAACATGCCTAAAATAGGCTGGAGAATTATATCGAATAGTAGTGCTGTTGTCCATGAACAAAAGCCTTCAACTATTCGGTGCGGGTAAGGTTATACGTCTTTTTAATATCAGCTAAAGCTGAAATTCCTAAACAAAAAGTAGCATTTTCATTAAATTAAGAACTTTAAACTAATTGAAGCGAGATTGTCTATGAACCAGGCGAAGGCAATTCGATGCAGGTAAAAATATTGTGGAAATTTGAGTACTTAGAAATGGATCGAGCAGCTAAAAGCTGCCCTTTCTCAAAATACAAAAAAAAACTGGTGCTATCCGCCGTGGCGACGACGCCGCTTCTGCTCCTTCTTCTCACGCCTCAGCGAGATTCGCTTAGTACGTTTTTTGGAAGATGTAGGAGTAGCCGACTGTACGACACTGCTTGGCTGATCAGGGGTATCCATGATCTACACCTCATATTTTGCGATAGGATTATTTTACTAATTATAAAAAAGATGTCAAGAAAAAAGTTTGACATTAATATTGTGGGAATTATGTTATGTAATAAACGAATCACAGAGAAAGACACTCCGGCAAGATATACCTTTTTCTATGATTCGCCTACCTTACGGTGACTGCTTCCGGCTCGAAAGCCAGCGAAGCAAAGCTAAAACCATTAGAAATGGGATACCATACCGCAGAATATCAGGTAGGAATCTGCTAATCAATTGCTGATCAGTGCCTGAGATTCCTGCACTACCACGACTGAAAATGTCGTAACAGTACACTGCCACAGAACCTACCTTGAACAGGAAGAAGAAACTTGCCGCCACCAGAAGGTCGCCTAAAAATTCCTTAGCCTTGCCTTTACCAGGGATTGTATCCATGGGAAGAGCAAAGAGGTAACCTACAGCCCCAACGATGAATTGACCATATTGAATGATCTCGTGGAGGAAGGGTTGTTCTGGGACAAACTGTAACCCAGTAACTCCCATACGGCTGAAGTACAACCCACGAACTCCTGCAAGGAATAGGGTACTCAGTGCCAGAAGCACGTAGACCGTCCAGAACAACTTACGACTTTGGGTGAGGCTAACAAAAACATTATTCACCGATTGCCGCAAATCAAATGTTCTGACACTCTTTGCGCCAGTTGACTTGGGTGTGCGAAGTTTCTTCCATTGGTCAATGATTGACTGTCTGACGTCGGGTAAACTCAAGCGTGCATTAGCCATTATGGCCTCCTTGTTTTATATGCCGGAGCTTGAAGGTTATCCCTCAAGTTCCGGCATATTGTCTTTCTCTGTTAATGAACAAGTTCACGAAGAACTTATATAATAATTATACCACTTTTAAGCGCTGTCATCAACAATTGGGGTCAAATTACGAGAAACAAAATACTATAGGAAAATGGCAAAAAATGCTATGTGGACTATAACAACAGCTAGTCTTAGCTGATATCCTTCCAATAAGGATTTTAATCTATTAAAATATCATCTATACTATTAATAAGATTTAAAAACTCTCATGCATTTACATTTTGACGAACCAATAGACAAAACCAAAGAAAACAGTGCAGTATTTGAATTTTTCCAAGAGGATAATAATTCTAAAATACTTAATATAAATAAAATAAGGGGCAAATCTTTAGCACACCTTATTAAAGAAAGAAAAATAACTAAGCATTACAACAGAAAAAAGCATCTAACCCTTCAATTACATTTACTTCATGTTCTCGTAACTTTGGGTTGTGTTGTATGTGCAGTAATGATCATTTACATACTTAGTCAAATGTCTTACTGAAAGCTTCCAAAATCTAACTGCTCCCCAGATATTAACCCTTCACCTACATTCTCTAATATAAAAGCTCTAACTTGTTCTGCTAATTCTTCCAAACCTCCGTTATTTAAAAGGTAGAAGTTATATTCAATTGTTTGAGTTAGGGCATCCGCAGGATTTACAAATCGTTCTACACCTTCTCTATCCATATGAATAGTCTGAGCGTCTGGGTATAATCTTAGTAATTTGACAATTTCATCGGGCTCCCTAATGTGCAAAAAGACAATGGAATCATCTGGAGTATTTTCTACGCTTTCGATTAAGTACCTAGTTGGCCTATCGTTATCTGCTACCATTTGCATTTTTACTTCATACATACGTAATCTCCAATAACTATCCTTAGTTACTCCATCCCAATTTTCGTTATCCTTTAAGTGTTGCTTAACTTCATCCACCGCTGAATAAGTTACTACATTTAAGTTACCCGATAAAAATAAACGGCATATATTTATAAATGTATCTTTTCCTGTACCAGCTGGACCATTAATTATGTATACCTTTTTCATATTATGAGTTTCTTAAATCCATTAAATTTATTCCCAATGACTTACCAAACTCGTCTATTTGCTTCATAAAAAACTTGATGCTGTTACCCCAGTTACGACATTCATCTTGAGGTCCGCAAAATGTCCCTTCCATCAAAGAAGGATTTTCCATGTAGGGCCTTCCATAACCTTCCATCAAAACTTTTGAAACTCTATCAATGGATGCTTCAAAGCTTTCAAAGTACAACCTATGCTCACCCCCACCTCCAAAACCCCAGCAGTTATGCATTTCGGCGGAAATACTATATTTACATAAATTAGTTTCGTTTCTGGCAATAGCAATAATTGTAATGCAGTCTTTTGGTGCATTATATTGATCACATTTTTCAACAAACAGTTTCCCATAACCATATAATGGTGAATTATTAGCAAGAAAATATTGATCAAAAACATAGGCTCTCTCGTCTACTATATTTATATGAGTGTTTATTTTTTTATTGAAATTTACTCCTAAAATATTACCCTCACCAACCTTATTTGTTAATGATATAGCAGATGGGTCTAGATTCAATGAAGTTTTATAGTATGTTTGCTCAGCTTCAACTGTATACGAATTTAGATTTCCAGATAATATTTTACCCAGTTCGTTAATTCCGAAAGAAAGCACTAGAAATAGGAAGATGTAAAAAGATACTTTAGAAAAACTGAGTTTTTTTAAGTTTAATTTTTTATAAAGTTTGGTTTTAAAAGGCTTCAGAAGATAGACCTTTTTTACCTTTCCTAGGTTGCTGCTTTGCATCTATAATAATGTGACTTACTACAGTGTAAAGGAAAACGACTATATAGAAAAGGAAAATTAGTCCAATAAAGTCAAAACTTCAGGCTGGTTTTTTCTTACAATTACCATATGTTCGAACATCACACCCTTAGAACCATCAACAGTTTTCAAACTCCATCCGTCATTGTCTAAAAAAAGTGTATCTTTACCTGCCACTACCTGATTTTCTACACATAAACACATACCATTTAGTAAAGGAATCTGATCTTGACCTTTGTAGGTATAGGTTAATACTTCTGGCTCTAACCATAAGGACTTTCCAATACCATGTCCACAATAATTTTTAATAAAATCAAAGCCAGCTAGATCACAAACTCCTTGCAAAGTTTTAGAAATATCACTTACATAATTACCAACTATTGCTTCTTTAACAGCAGTATCTATACATAATCTGCCGGTTTCTAATAATCTTTTATCCTCACTTGAAATTTCTCCTACAGGAACTGTCACGCAATGATCAGTATAAAATCCATTATATATAACACCAAAATCAACTTTTACTAAATCTCCTTTCTTAAATTCAATTGCTGGGTGAGGAATACCATGCAAAATAGTATTGTTGACGCTAATACAAACAGAAGAGGGAAAGTCACCTTGAGGTCCAGAAACCCCCAGGAAAGCGGCTTTGACTTTGTTTTTTTGGCATAAACTCGCTGCTATATCTGCAACATCACTGGCTTTAACGCCTTCTTTAACTGAATCTCTCAGTTCTCTTAAAATTAGAGTTGAGATATCTGCTGCTTTTTTAATATCCCTATAATCATTTTCTGTTTTGATTATGTTTTTATATGACATTTTACGAAGTTATATATTTTTCGTAGTTTCTAGTTGCCTGCAAAGATTTATATTGTCTATAAGTGTCTAAGAATACACCAACAATAATCAAAACACTGGTACCTCCAATTCCCGAAAGAATGGTAAGTGTTGTACCGCTTGTACTTAAAACAAAATCTCTAGCAATCATTGGAATTAATGCAATTAGTCCCAAAAAGATCCCTCCTACAATTCCGATTCTTAGTAATACTCTACTTAAATAATCTTCAGTTGCTTTGCCTGGTCTTACTCCAGGAATAAATGCCCCATTTTTTTGCAGGTTTTCAACTGCAACTTCTTGAGGGTTAAACACAATGAACGAATAGACTAGGGCGAAAATAATTGTCAGTATAAAGTAAAGAACTGCATAATAAAAATCTTTAATATCTACAATATTATCTGTTGATGCATACAAAAAGTTAGTTTTTAAAGATTCCACAAACTGGTAAAGACTTGAGTCTGCAGACAAGTTATTTTGGACAAGCGGGATTACAATTTGAGGAATTGACAATACAGCATACGTAAATATAACTGGAATTACGCCTGTTAATGTAAATTTTAACGGCAAGAATGAACCTCTTCCAATCTCTGCTCCTCTTACTCTACGGGCATATTGAATTTCGATTCGCCTGTAGGATTCACTAATGAAAATAATGCCTCCAATTACCACTACCGCTCCAATTATTACTACCAGTAAAGCACTTGTTAGTGGGTTACTAAGTACAGAAAAGTTACCTTGAAGTAACTGATTTACTGTTTCATTAAAATTAATCCTTGAAAAGTCCTGACTAATATACACAGGTAATGTTGATAAAATACCAATTGTAATAATTACTGATGAACCATTACCTAAACCTCTTTCTGTAATGATTTCAGATAGCCACATTAATAGTATTGTTCCAGCTGTTAATATTAGCGCCATGAATATAATCTTCTCCAGTGACGGCATATTTGAACCGATTTCGTGAGGTATTAAATATACTGCTGTATGGTTAGGATCTGCTGCAATTGCAGGATCTGATGCCGCATTTGCTAAATCTCTTTGGGCAATTATATATAAGTAAATTGTAGAATAAAAAAATGCTAAAGGAGCAGCAATATATCTTGTAATTTGATTTATAACTTGTCTTCCTCTTTCACCTTCCTTTTGCAATTCTTTTAATCTTGGAATTGCATACGGTAATATTTGCATAACAATAGATGCATTAATATACGCCGCAATACCTAATCCTACTAATGATGGTGTATCTACTCTTCCTCCTGTAAATATAGTAAATAAATAGTTAATTTCAGAAGCAGTACTTGCTCCAAAGTAACTATTATAAACGCTCATATCTACTCCTGGTAAAGGAATATTAGCTAACGCTCTATATATGAATAC
>Ga0163148_10004616_pt1 | contig 14299 bp, 17 predicted proteins | sample OliLakLV19MP7P2_FD_148606 | JGI IMG/M metagenome (GOLD analysis project Ga0163148, IMG submission 148606) | Freshwater microbial mat bacterial communities from Lake Vanda, McMurdo Dry Valleys, Antarctica- Oligotrophic Lake LV.19.MP7.P2 | ecosystem: Environmental > Aquatic > Freshwater > Lake >...
TGCTTTTTAGGATTGGGCTAAAGCCCAGAAGTGGTCTACTATTTTATCCCCGCGCTAAAGCGCGGGGCAACTAATTGTCAACGTTTTACCAGTTGCCCCGCCATTTATGGCGGGGTTAAAAGCAAAAACTTACTCGGCTTTAGCCAAATTTTTACACAGCAACTTGAAACAACAATAGAGCCTTGTTTAATATTAGAGTTGTTCAGAAATAATAAGTTGCCCCGTGCTTTAGCGCGGGGAAAAGAAAAATACAAGTTTTGGGCTTTAGCCAAACTAGATAATGATTTGGCTAAAGCCAACAAATATAGCTATACTACAACCCCGCGCTAAAGCACGGGGCAATTACAATTGATAGGCTTAAAAATTAATTTCCGACAAGTCTATTAATTATAATTTAATTGTGTTTGCAACTTAAATTAGCTTATGTATGAAGCGTCTTTTCCTTTTTCTTCTTTTATTTTTAACAATTATCCAACTAAATGCGCAATCCAATGAACGCATCACGTATTGCAATCCGGTGGATATCAATTATCGCTATAATTTTGAACAGATTCCACAACAAATTTCTTACCGTTCGAGCGCTGACCCAGTTATTATCAATCACAAAGGTGAATATTTTCTATTTGCTACCATCGCTGGCGGTTATTGGCATTCCAAAGATTTAAAAAACTGGAAATTCATCGAGCCAAGTCGCTGGCCCTTTGAAGATAATTGCGCGCCTGCCGCGTGGTCGTTTGGCGATACGCTGCTTTTATTTCAATCTACTTTTGAGCAACGCCCGATTTTATACTCCACTACACCTGAAACGGGCAAATTAGACTTTTATAATCGCTGGCTCCCGATTCTACCCAATAAAATGGGACCTTGGGATCCCGCGCTATTCCATGATGAAGAGTTGAATCGTTGGTTTATGTATTTTGGTTCTTCTAATGTGTATCCATTATATGGCGTAGAATTGGATTATAATAGAAGATTAACGTATAAAGATTCCCCACGCGGACTTATTTACCTATACCCACATGAGCATGGCTGGGAACGGTTTGGTCCCAATCATACCAGCACCATTACACCATTCACCGAAGGTGCATGGATGACTAAATATAATGGGAAATATTATTTACAATATGGCGCACCCGGCACGGAATATAATGTGTACGCCAATGGCACTTATGTGGGCGAAGACCCGCTCGGACCCTTCACGTATGCACCTTACAATCCCGTTTCTTATAAGCCCGGCGGCTTCGTCACGGGTGCAGGACACGGCAATACTTTTCAAGACAAGCACGGAAATTATTGGAACACTGGTACGCCGTGGATTGCAGTCAACTGGAATTTTGAACGTAGAATTGCTATGTTTCCCGCAGGATTTGATAAAGATGGACAAATGTTTTCCAATACCCGTTTTGGCGATTTCCCGCAGTATGTACCTGATAAAAAGTGGCAAGACCGCAATGATTTATTCACCGGTTGGATGTTATTATCTTATAAAAAACCAGCTACGGCTTCCTCCGTGCGGGATACTTTTGCTGTCAATCGCATTACCGATGAAAATCCGCGCACCTTTTGGGTAGCCAATACAAATGGAGTTGGCGAAACCGTTACCATTGATTTACAAAAAGTATATGATGTAAAAGCATTACAAATTAATTACACCGATTATAAGTCTAACATTTATAACAACGACGAAAAAGTGTATATCCAATTCAAATTCTATGCTTCGCCAGATGGTAAAAATTGGAATATTATTAGTGATTTAACAAAAGAAAAGCAAGATAGACCGAATGCTTATATCGAACTGCCGCAAACTGTAAAAGCACGTTACATAAAGTACGAAAATACTTACGTTCCCACGCCGAACCTCGCTATCAGCGACATCCGCATCTTCGGCAACGGCGATGAAAAAGCACCTGCTACACCCGCCAATCTGAAAGCCCAACGCCACACCGACCCACGCGACGCGACTATTACTTGGGACGCGGTTCCCGATGCAGTCGGTTACAATATCCTCTGGGGCATCGCGCCTGATAAATTGTACCAAACCTATCAAATCTGGGCAGATGCGGGTACAAAACTGGAACTCCGTGCGCTAAGCATTGGCGTAGATTATTATTATGCAATAGAAGCTTTTAATGAAAATGGCGTATCAAAAGTAAGTAAAGTGGTGAGTGAGCGATAGGGATGGCGTAAAAATTGGCAAACTTTATAAGCAGCTTGCTTTTGAACTAAAATGCAGGTACATTCGGTTTTAATTAAAAAAAGCGAACATGGAAACAAGCTTGCGAACGCCGATTTATAATTTGTAAGAAGATTATTATGGATGATATTAAAATTCAGCATTATCCCCCAAAGGCTTACCTTAAGCAGTTTAGTTTTAATACAAAAGGAGATTTATATAGATTTAAGATTAAGTCGCCTTTTCCTTATGTTTCAGTAGAAATTAAAAATAAAAATGCTGTCTGTTATCAGCCATATTTTTACAAACTAAATTCGAATTATTAAAAAAATAAACTATCAAAAAGCTACTTCGACATTTGTTGAACTCACCAATAAAGCAACAATTATAAACTGAGATGAATCAATTTTTAGCAATCAAAAGGATATATTAAATAATTTACGAGATAAATATCACAAGGATTTCGTTAAAAATTTGGGTGGACAATAACTTCGAAGGCTTCGCTATTTTTATATTAAGGTCACAATTATAAATTTGCAACTAAAGGATTATATATTGATTTTATTTTAAAACCACCAACACCCTCCCCCCACTCAACAAATACGGCGGCAAGTACGCCGGTATATTACTAAAAGGCAGCACTTCCGGTTTTAATGATATACCTATTACATCCTGCATAAAAGTGCGCCGTGCCTGTATCCGTTGCCACATTTCAGGAAATTGTTGAGCGATTTCATGGCGCAAGGCTTCATCCGCAATGGCAATGCCGTCTTCAATATTGATGGTGTGGTAATCGCTGCCGGTGGCGGGTATGACATCCACTTGTAATGCCACGCCGCTTTTGATTGTAATAGTACTGTTTTTAAATATAGGAGAATGCACCCATTCGTCGAGGTGAATGTAATGTCCGGGGTTGAGGTGTACGCCGAAGAACGGATCACCGATTTCCTGATGGATGATACCATAAAGCTCGCCGCCGGTGACGCCGATGCCGATGTGCTCGTACCACCGCGCCACGGCACGGAAGTAAGGAATGGCGAGCTTGTCCACGTAGTCACGAATGTTTTCCGGTAGTTCGGTTTCGTCGCGCACGAGCCAGCCTGCGCGGGCATTGAGCGCGCCCCATAGGCACATCGCCATCGTGAAACGCTCGCCCACTTTCAGCGTATTCATGGAGGGGCTTGGCAGTCCGTAAGTCGCGCGGAGTCCGCAGGAGAGCATCGTGTGTGCGCCGTGCGGAAAGCCGTTTGCGCGCATCAGGGTAGCAGCTTCATATTCCGTCATGCCGGGGCGCATATTGAACAGTACATTTTTAATTCCATTAGATGTGTGACAAGCGGCAAATTCAAAAGCCGCTAATTGTTCTGCTTCATTGAGAATACGTAGCCCATTTTCGGGACTCATAAAAATGGCATTGACGTTTATAACCTTTTCATAGCCAACTATTTGACGTAAAATGTCTACAATGTAAGACGGCGTTTCAAAAATAGTTTCCGGCGTATCAAATTCTTCTTTTATAAAATATTTCCAACCGGCGACGCCTACTTTTTTATCGGATGTAATGTTTTCGGCTATAAATATTTCATTCAAAGTTTGACTTTTACTGCGGTCTTGCCCCATCAAACTAAGCGGCTGATACAAAATGCGCCGAACAGGAATCGGACAAAGTTCGGCGTAACCCATTCCTTCATTGCCGACTAGTAAAGCGGGTATTTTTTCTGATGTAATAATTAGTAGTGCTTCTTCAAAACGCGGGTCGTAGCCGCAGAGGTAGGTAAGGTTGGCGGTGTGCTCGCGGTCGGCATACACGATAAGAGCTTGTAAATCTTGCGCTTGCATGATTCGGCGGAGCTTGTTGAGGCGCTCTAAATAGGCATTTTCGGAAACGCTGGGTTCCGTTGTGGGCATTCCGAAATCTGGTAGTGTGACGTGGGCGAGGTGGATGTTTTTCATGTTGTAAATATAACATTGCTGTTAGCACTCCAAGTGCCAACAGCAGTGTTATATTTGCGAATAATTGAACTTATGACTGTATCAGAAAAAGATGCTCGCTACGTTTGGCATCCTTACACCCAAATGAAAACCGCCGCGCTGCCACTGCCCATTGTGCGAGGAGAAGGCGCGTTACTTATTGCAGAAGACGGAAAAACTTACATTGACGCAGTCTCGTCGTGGTGGGTAAACCTGCATGGGCATGGGCATCCGTACATTGCAGAACGTATTGCAAAACAGGCGCTTACATTAGAACAAGTCGTTTTTGCTGGATTCACGCACGCACCGGCGGTCGGGTTAGCGGAGCAATTAATACAGATTTTACCGTCTAATCAAGCCAAGGTTTTTTATTCGGATAATGGCTCCACTGCGGTAGAAGTTGCTATCAAAATGGCGATTCAATTCTTTCATAATCAAGGAGTTAATCGAAAAATAATAGTTGCTTTTGAAAATGGATATCATGGTGATACCTTCGGCGCGATGTCGGCGAGTAGCGATTTATCATTTAATAATGCTTTTCAAGATTATTTATTTGCAGTAAAATATATTCCGCCGCCGCTGCCAGGGCAAGAAGCGCAAAGTTTGCAAGTATTACAAACTATTTTAGAACAAAATAATGTTTGCGCTTTTATTTTTGAACCGCTTGTAATGGGTGCAGGTGGAATGCTGATGTACACGCCTGAAGCATTGGATACTTTAATTCAATTAGCTCAATCACAAGGTATTATCTGCATTGCAGATGAAGTGATGACGGGCTTTGGGCGCACGGGAAAATTGTTTGCTTCGCATTATTTGCAACAACAACCGGACATTTTTTGCCTCTCCAAAGGGTTGACGGGCGGCTTCCTGCCAATGGGCGTGACGACTTCTACCCAAGCTATTTTCGACGCTTTTTGGTCAGATGATAAACGGAAAACTTTTTTTCACGGACATTCTTACACCGCGAATCCACTTGGCTGTGCAGCAGCATTAGCAAGTTTAGATTTATTACAACATGAAGATTGTCAGGCAGATATTCAACGAATTACGCAAAGTCATCAACATTTTAAAACCCACATTTTATCTCATAGAAACGTGCAGAATGTGCGGCAAACGGGTACGATTTTGGCAATAGAATTTAAAACTTCGGAAGAAACTTCTTATTTTAATAATTTGCGCGACCGTTTATATAATTTTTTTATAGAAAAAGGGGTGTTATTGCGTCCGTTGGGGAATATGATTTATATTTTACCGCCGTATTGTATTACAGATAAGGAATTGGAGTGGGTTTATAACATAATTGAAGAAGCGTTGGAGATAATTTAGGATATTGTGATATTAAGATATTTCGCTCATTTCGTCGCTGGCAGTCTGTGGTTCCGGCAATGCTACTTTGTGATAAATATCTTTTAATTTAATAGTACAACCAGCAATTTCAAGCGTTTCCTCTTCTTCTTCATAAGCAGAATATTGCCAATTATTTGGCGCTGGCTGGCGATTGAATAACTCAATTTCTTTACGCTTTTGTGAAATTAATACGTATTGCTGTAGGCTTTCAATTTTACGATAACAATGCCACTTTTCGTCACGGTCATTATCCTCCGTGCTGTCAGAGAGGACTTCTATTAAGACAATTGCTTGCAACTCGGCTTCCATTTTACCTTTATAAGCATAGGATTCAGCATATTCGAGTAAAATTATTAAATCAGGATAATAAACTTTATTGCAATCAGGCACATAAACCATTCTATCTCCTCCATATATTTTTACAGGGCTATCCAATAAGCAATTACCTAAAAGTCTATCAATATTGTGTACAATTGTTCCGTGCGGTCTAGAAGTGTAAGCCATCGGTATAATTTTTCCATTGATATATTCATGCCGGGTCGTTGAATTATATTCTAATTCAAAATATTCTTCGAGTGAATAACGCGTTTGAATCTGTACAGCCATAAGGATTGGTTTAGACTTTCAAAAATAGTCATTTTGAATGAAAAACTCAAGCTCGAATCGCTTATCTTGCCGCCGATTTGTATTTTAAAAAGATGTTAGACGATAGATATTAGACATTAGAGGAAACGGAGCGTTCTAAAGTCTATCATCTAAAATCTAAGGTCTAATATCTAAAATCTCAAAAATGTTATATAGGTTAGTTATTGTTTTAGGCAGTATTTTACTCTTTATTAATAGCTGCAACAGCGTTCTTTCTGGGCTAACAGGTACGCACAAGCTGCGCCAGTTTACGATGGAACAAGTTGAAAAAGAGGGAGTTGGCGACTCCGATTTTGTAGAAATTACGGGCGTGTGGGTGCCAGGTGACTTCCTGCACGTGCCACCAAAAAAAGGAGAGCGAAAGGGGGTTGTGCAATATCCAGCGTTGAGTCAGGAGCGTTACCAGCAATTGCAAAACGCGCAGCCAGTGCGTACTTCGGTCGTCGTGTGGACGCAAGGTTTTGACCCAAATTGTGTAGGAAGAAAGGATTGCATTACAGCCGGTCAAAAAACAATAAAAGGAATTGTAAATAAAATGCAAAATGCAAAAAATAAAGTGAAAGAATTATCTGCTAATTATCAAATGCCTCAACACGTCATTTATATCGAAACGGAACGCGCGCCTATGGCATGGTACTGGCACTTGGCAGTGATGGGAGGCACTGCGTTGCTAGTTTTGGGAACCGAATTTTATTATAATCAACGAAAAAGGAAGTCAGAACGGTTGAAGGTTCAATAAATAAGTAGGCAGTTTTCAGTAAGTAGTAGGCAGACCCATAACACGTTGACAATTAATTACTTTTTAAAATAAAATGTCACTTATCTGCTCACTTATTTACTTCGTTCAAAGGAATTCAATATAGTGTGAATTAATTTTACGAATGCTTCCTCCCGCGCGTGGACACCCTTTAGGGATGGGGAAAGACTACCAGACAATTTAATTCACAATGTATTCAATTAAAGCACGAAACATTTACAAGCCATGGCATTAGTAGTGATTGGAGACGTCGGAGAAGAGGCGATTGCTATACGAATTACCTTAGAATATTTTGGTTTCCGGGTCATTTATTATCCAATTGGGCGACCCAATGATTTTATAAACATTTTGAATAGTAATGTGCTTTATGATGATATTTCGGATATAATAATTTGCTCGCATGGCGAAGAAGGTGCATTTATCATGCCACTATTAGGAGTAAATATTTATGAAAAGGGAGAACCACTCGGAAATTTTAATCCGGATGTAATAAAACGGTTCGGCAAATTAAAGAGAAAAACGGTAATAACCACAGGCTGTACGCTTGGATTTGAAACAACTGCAAAGGCTTTTCTTGATATCGGTTGTAAATATTTTATTGGCGCAACGGATGATGTGGATGGAAATGCAGCTTTAATTTTTGTGCAATCTTTTTATTATAAAATTGCCAACGGAGCAACCATAGAAAGTGCTTATACATTTGCAAATAAAATAGATGAGCAAACAAGTTTATTTAAATTGTATGATAATCAAAAAAATTTATGAATAAAAACGCAACTTGGAATTTGCAAGATATTTTAACAATTTATAACACGCCTTTATTAGAATTAATTTATAAAGCCGCCACTATTCATCGAGAATATCATAATCCGCAAGAAGTACAAATTAGCACGTTACTATCTATCAAAACCGGCGGCTGTCCAGAAGACTGTGCCTACTGTCCGCAAGCGGCTCGTTATTATACAGATATTGAAAATAATGATTTGTTATCTATCGAGGTGGTGCGTACGGCGGCACAACGTGCGAAAACGTTCGGTTCTTCTCGCCTTTGTATGGGTGCAGCTTGGCGCAATGTAAAAGACGATGCCGATTTTGACCATGTGTTGGAATTGGTAAAAACGGTGAATCAACTTGATATGGAAGTGTGCGCGACGCTGGGCATGGTGACAGAATCGCAAGCGCAAAAGCTCGCCGATGCTGGTTTGTACGCTTATAATCACAATTTGGATACCTCCGATGAATATTATACAGAAATTATTTCTACCCGAAGTTATGATGACCGTTTAAAAACATTGGAAAATGTACGCAAGGCGAATGTAACGGTTTGCTCTGGAGGCATTATAGGTATGGGCGAATCGGTGGAAGACCGTTGTAAAATGTTGTTAACGCTTTCCAACCTTACCCCGCAGCCAGAGTCCGTGCCTATTAACGCCCTTGTCGCAGTCGAAGGTACACCCATGGAAGAACAAGCGCCGGTTTCGATTTGGGAAATGGTGCGCATGGTAGCAACGACGCGGATTATAATGCCAAAGTCAGTCGTTCGTTTATCGGCGGGTCGCACGAATATGAGTACGGAAGGACAGGCGTTGTGTTTCATGGCAGGAGCCGGTTCTATTTTCGCGGGTGATAAATTATTGACTACGCCGAATCCCGACATTTTTGAAGATTTAGAAATGTTTGAATTGTTGGGTTTAAAACCGAAAAAGTCTTTTGCAGATATGCCCAAGCCAGAGATTAAAGAATCAATTGATTATCAAACAAATGAATCAGTGAAATGGAGCCGTCCGGGGCATACGATTGAGAAAAATGTGGAATATATGGAATTGGCGAAAGAAAAAAGAAGGGAGGATAAGAGGATAGGAGGATAGGATGTATCATAACTTATCGTAATTATCATAACAATCAGTGTACTATTATGAAAAAAAGACAACACATCGTTGCCGGTAATTGGAAAATGAATAAAACTTTGGAAGAAGGACGCGACTTGGCGAAAGACATCGTCGAGCGTTTGCAGCCTTCGGAGGTAATTGTTGTATTGGCAACGCCATTTATTCACTTGAATAGTATTGGCAATGTAATAAATGGAATTTCTAATTTAAAATTAGCTGCTCAAAATTGTCATCAAGAAGAAAGTGGTGCCTACACGGGCGAGATTTCGGTGGCAATGCTGCAATCGGTAGGCGTAGAATATGTAATTATCGGACACTCCGAGCGACGGGAATATTTTAATGAAACAGATGAATTATTAGCCAAAAAAGTAAATGCAGTTTTAAATAAAGGATTAATTCCCATCTTCTGCTGTGGCGAAAAACTCGACGTACGCGAATCCAATCATCAAACGCAACTCGTTGAAAATCAGATTGCAAAAGCCTTATTTCATCTTTCAGCGGAAGTATTTGAAAAAGTCGTCATCGCTTACGAACCCGTCTGGGCAATCGGCACCGGCAAAACGGCTTCTCCCGAACAAGCACAGGAAATGCACCTCTATATTCGCAATTTGATTGCAAAAAAATATGGGGAGGAATTGGCGCAAGCCACTACAATTTTATACGGCGGTAGCGCAAACGCAGCCAATGCAAAAGAATTATTTCAACAACCAGATGTGGATGGCGGCTTGGTAGGCGGTGCTTCTCTGAAAGCGGAGGATTTTATTACGATTGTAAATAGTTTTTAAGTTGTGTTTATGTGTTCGAGTTTTCATGTGTTCAAGTAGTGCTAACAAGAACACCTGCGTACTCGAATACATGAACACAATGTTGTATCACTTTTTTGGTATAAAAACCAGCTCTTTAGTACACATTTTAGGAACAGTTTTGTTAGATTTGTTAAAGTCCTGTTTCGTAAAATGTCGTACCTCAGATGAATAACATTATTACTCAACGCTTTATTAAATGTCAGGAGCGACTGCGCGAGGAGAATCGGGTGCGCTCCAGCCGCCAGTTTGCGATTGCATTGGGTTATTTGCCGCAGAGCCTCAGCGAAATACAGAAAGGTAGAAGAGATGTGACCATTGACCTGATACGCAAAGCGGTGGAATTGTATAAAATGAATCCGACCTATCTTTACACGGGCGAGGGACCGATGTTTATGACCGAGGAAACGCATACCGATTTTCGAGTGCTGACTATCGTGACCAACGCGGAGGAAGATGAGCGCATTGTACACGTACCCGTGCCGGCGCATGCAGGCTACACGAGCGACGCTAGTAATCCGACGTTCATTCAGGATTTACCTACCTTTACACTTCCTGATTTTAAGTACAAAACCGGCACGCATCGTTGCTTTGATGTAGCAGGTGATAGCATGGAGCCTTCTTTATTTGAAGGGGATAAAGTGGTGTGTAGCTATGTGGAACCAATGCTTTGGGAATCAGCCATTAAGGATAATCATGTATATGTGATAGTGACGCGGGGCGATATTGTTGTAAAACGAGCTGTGAATAAATTAAAAGACGAAAAGCATTTAGCATTACATTCTGATAATAATTTTTATGATACTTATAAAATGAATGCCGTTGAAATCCGCGAAGTGTGGCTCGTGCGCACCAAAATATGTCCGTTCCTGCCGTCCGTTCCGCAAAATCGCAATCATTTGTACGAAGAATTAAATGAATTGAAAAAAGTGGTACAAGAACAATCGCGTTTGATTCAGGAATTGTCAAATGGACTGAGCGCCCAATTGACATGAACACGCGAACACAATAAAACCATAACACAACAAAAAATGAAAATCAAAGGAAAAGTAGTGTATCAAAATCTCGGCACGGGCTTTTGGGGCATCGTAGATAAGCAAGGCAACGAATGGCGACCCACCAATATGCCAGAACAACTCAAGCACGAAGGTAGCGAAGTCTCGGTCGTAGCCAAAGAAGTGGACGAAGTGTCTGTCTTTATGTGGGGGACGGCGGTGGAGATTGTGTCGTTTCAGACGATTACACCGTGATTAATAATATTTTATAATTATTTGAATAATTATTTACTATGCAATCCGTAACTAAAAGAAAAGAAAATTCTTCGGCAGGACTTCTGATAGGTATTATTGCTGGCTTTACTTTTTTAATTGCTTTATTTGTCGGAATAGGTATATCTAATGATACGCTTCTTCCAATTGTTTTTGTCTTTGCAATCTGCTCAATCTCAATTAGTTTACTTTTATTTTCTACAAAAAAGAAAAATTTGGAGTAATCAATTCTTTCAGCTCTCCAACATTTCTATCTCAAAGCCTTCCAGGACGATGATTCCGTGTTTGGCACTTTTAATAATTTTTTATTTTCTTCATATAATCTCACTGCCAATTGCGCTGCAATTGCCGCCTCGTCTTTCTCTTTTTCTTTTAAAGCCTCCGGTGTAAAATACTGTTTTACAAAATCCGTATCAAAATTACCGGAAATAAATGCCCCGTGTTCCATTACAAATTTGCCGAAAGGCAGCGTCGTGGCAACGCCCTGAATTTCATAATCCTGAATGGCATCCAACATTCGCCGAATTGCCGCGTCCCGATTCGCACCCCACACAATCAATTTTGCTAAAAGTGGGTCATAATAAATGGGAATATCCATGCCTTCCTCATAGCCATCATCTACACGAATGTTTTCGCCCACCGGTTTTCGGTAGCGTTCTAACGTTCCAACATTTGGCAAAAAATTATCCAACGGGTCTTCGGCGGTAATCCGCAATTCAATGGAATGCCCGTGAATACTCAAATCTTCTTGTTTAAAACTCAAAACTTCGCCTCGCGCAATGCGAATCTGTTGCTCCACCAAATCTAAACCTGTAATAAACTCAGTCACCGGATGCTCCACTTGCAAGCGCGTATTCATTTCCAAAAAGTAAAAATTCAAGTTTTTATCCACCAAAAATTCGACCGTTCCCGCACCGAGATATTCGCAAGATTTTGCTGCCAAAACTGCCGCTTCGCCCATGCGCTTTCGCAAATCTGCATTTACAACCGCAGAAGGTGCTTCTTCCACCAATTTCTGATGCCGCCGTTGAATACTGCATTCGCGTTCAAACAAATAGACAATATTGCCATGTGAATCTGCCAACACTTGAATTTCAATATGCCGAGGTGAAGTCACATATTTTTCGATAAAAACCGATCCATCGCCAAACGACGACACTGCTTCGCTAATCGCCCGTTCCATCTGTTCTGCCAGTTCTGCCTCGTGTTCTACCACACGCATCCCTTTACCACCGCCGCCTGCCGAGGCTTTTATGAGAATCGGATAACCAACTTGAATTGCGATTTCTTTCGCTTCCGCAACATCCGTAATCGAGTGTTCCACGCCCGGCACCATCGGGATATTGAATTGTTTCGCCGCTTCTTTCGCCGCCAATTTACTCCCCATTATTTCAATCGCCGCTGGATTTGGACCAATAAAGGTCATCCCATTTTCTTGCACCAACCTCGCAAAACCCGCATTCTCACTCAAAAAACCATAACCCGGATGAATGCCATCCACGCCGAGTTGCTTGGCTACTTCCATTATTTTATCGCCCCGCAAATACGAATCTTTCGACGCAGCCGCACCAATACACACCGCCTCATCCGCATAGCGTACATGGAGCGCTTCTCGGTCTGCTTCAGAGTAAACGGCGACCGTTTTGATACCCATTTTCCGCGCCGTACGCATGACGCGAAGGGCAATTTCGCCTCTATTTGCAATTAGGATTTTTTTCATACTGGCTTGTAATCAATTTAAAAGTAGATAAAATTTTTATAATTTATTAATTTATTATGAAATATTTACTATTTTTCAACTATTTATGATGTTTTTTCTAAAATCCTCCGCCAAGCGTATCATATACTCCGGCGCTAATTCCATCAACGCTTTCGACTGAATGTCGCTGCGCTTCGGTGCGTATTTGCGATTTGGCAGATTTTCAAACTTCGTTTTCCATTCACTTGATAATTTATTTATATCTAAAATTGTGCCGTCGCCCCACACCTGCGGGTCTTGCTTTTTATATTGCGCTTCCGGCGAAATCAGGAAATTACACACCGCCATCGCTGCTGCTTTATTACCTGATTGTTTCGGAATACCCATATAATGCGAGTTCTGAATAGAACCAAAATCCGGCACGTAAGAACGGGAAGTGTTTGAAAACAAGCCTTCCAGCGCTTTATTATCTACTTCACAGTCATTATTACTCATTGTAAACCACAATTCGCCATTGGCAAAAAGCTGGTGCATCGGCGCAACACCTTCGGGAAAAGTTTTGCCTTGTTTCCATAAATACGGCTGGATTTTTTTCAAATACATCCACAATTCCGCTGAATATTTAGTGTATTTAGCTTCATCAAATTTTCCATTTAGTTCCTGCATCCCTCCGGCGATGTCAATAAGTAATGCTTTCAAAAAAGTTAAACCCGTAAATTGATTATCAAAAGTAAATTTGCCCGGATTTGCTTTTACAAATGCTTCCAATTCTACCCGATTTTTCGGCGGATTCGGTACTTTTTCGCTATTGTAAATGATTGCCATCTGTACATTGCCCCACGGACACTCGTAGCCATTCACCGGCTGCTGGAAGTCAATTCCAATAAAAGGGTTCTGAAAATCAATGTATTGCGCATTCGCCAGCTTATCCGTGAACGGACCAAATAGCCCATCAATCTGCCGTAACTGGTAAAACGTCTCGCCATTAATCCACATCAAATCAATCTCGCTACTTTGCTTTTGCGCCTGCATTTCCGCCATGAGCAATTGCACAATATTATTGCCCTGTCCACTGGAGATATTTAGTTGCACATCATACTTTTCTTTCAAATTCGGAATGACATAACTTTGCATATACGCATTTATCAGCGGGTCGCCTTGCCACATCATGAGATTAACGGTGGAGCCTTTCGCCTGGGCGAGGGTTTCTTCCCAGCTTAGTTCCAAAGGGTTGCGTTGCTGCTTAGAAGATTGGTTATTATTACAAGCAATTGCAAAAAGAATGAATAACGAACTTATTAAGTGTAAAAATTTCATTATCTAATGTTTCAAGGTGGCATTAAAAATTTCTTGATAATAGACTATTGTAATTAAAATCGTTATTGGTGAATTCATAAGTAGATAAAGAATTGTGATTACTTTTGAATTTAATACGATTTTTCTTTTTATAAAAAATAAAACTACGATTACAATAAAAGTTATTAAAGAGATAGAAAAAGCACCAATCAAGTCGCCATAATTTAAATCATAATCCTTGAATTGAGCTAAGTAGAGTGTCCGCCAAGTAACTACTACTAAATAAACCAGTCCAATTCTATATATTTTATCAATCCAATTCTGATTCATCATTTAAAATTAAACATTTAAAATTCCACCACCCCATAATCCGCCTCCACCGTCTCGAACATCCCCTCTGGCTTCACCCCGCACAGCCATTCCGTGAGCTTATCTACATAATTATCCAAAT
>Ga0163148_10004617_pt1 | contig 14297 bp, 9 predicted proteins | sample OliLakLV19MP7P2_FD_148606 | JGI IMG/M metagenome (GOLD analysis project Ga0163148, IMG submission 148606) | Freshwater microbial mat bacterial communities from Lake Vanda, McMurdo Dry Valleys, Antarctica- Oligotrophic Lake LV.19.MP7.P2 | ecosystem: Environmental > Aquatic > Freshwater > Lake >...
CCGTTTAAAATACACCTGCTGAACGTTTGATTTGCCCAGCCCAAAAAGTAGTACAGTTTCCGGCATGGTAGTATAATCAAACAACGCCCGCTTAACGATGGTGTCACGCAATACTTTCACCGGAGGTGGAACTACTTTTGCAGTAACCTGCTTCACAATTGGGTTGGCTGCCAACAGCGTAACCGTATCGCTGGTGGTAATACGAATTGTGTCCAACTGCCTTAAGGTATCCCTGATGTAAATGGTATCCCGGCGTACGCTTACAGGAGTTACAACCGCTTCCCTTTTTGCTGGTTGTGCTATTATCGGAACCAATGTATTTTTTCCGCTATAATTTCGATTGTTGTCAGCAGCAGTGGCCTGAAGCCGGGCAATATCACTCCTGATTTTACTGGTTTCAATTTTAAACTCATTTATCAGTCGCTCCTGGTCCAATGCCTTTTGCCGGTTATCTGGAAAAGTTGTGGGAGTTGTGGGGACTTGTAATTTTACATCGTTTTGCTGATCCTTTAAAACGGGTACAGCGCTCGCTTTAGCATTTCCCGTATCTGTAGTAGCTACCCTTACTTTGCTGCTATCAAAACTTTTCTTTTTGCTGATGGCATTGTTTCTTGCCATGGAATCCATTCGCATTGTTACAGCCATACTATCTGCTGTAGTAGTTGCAGCAATCGGCAGTTTTGTTACTTTTTGCTGATCCTTTAAAACGGGTACAGTGCTCACTTTAGCCGCTCCTGTATCTTTTACAGCTACCCTTGCTTTACTGCTGTCGAAACTTTTCTTTTTGATGATGGCATTGTTTCTTGCAATGGAATCCATTTGCATTGTTACAGCCATACTATCTGCTGTAGTAGTTGCAGCAATCGGCAGTTTTGTCTCTTTTTGCTGATCCTTTAAAACGGGTACAGTGCTCGCTTTAGCCGCTCCTGTATCTTTTACTGCTACCCTTGCGTTACTGCTGTCGAAACTTTTCTTTTTGCTGATGGCATTGTTTCTTGCCATGGAATCCATTTGCATTGTTACGGCCATACTATCTGCTGTAGTAGTTGCAGCAATCGGCAGTTTTGTTACTTTTTGCTGATCCTTTAAAACGGGTACAGTGCTCGCTTTAGCCGCTCCTATATCTTTTACAGCTACCCTTGCTTTACTGCTGTCGAAACTTTTTTTTTTGATGATGGCATTGTTTTTTGCCACCGTATCCATTCGCATTACCAACGCCAGGCTATCCGCAATTGGATTCACAAAAGTTCGGGATGTAATGGTATCTGCTGGTGGGTGGAGGCCCGCAGTATTACTACTACGATTGTTGAATGATTCTTTATTTATGGGAAGAATGCCTGCACCCGAACTATCTTTCACATTGATACTATCCATTTGTATCCGCAGGTTTTGCATTTCATATATCATACTGTCCAATTGTTGTTTTTTGTAATTGATACTATCAGCAAGTATCTTTTTATTCCGATCAATTGCAGCCTTGTTTATTTGCAATAGCATACTATCCTTTTGCTGAATAAGCTGTTCATAATACTGTACCATATTTGCCTGGCTGTAGAGCGTATCCGATTTAATAACCGATGTTGCCGGAGCATTACCATAATAGTAATTATTTACAATAATGATATTGCCTTTCGAATTTGGATTGTCATACACTTTGCCTTTATTGTAGTCAATCAACAGCCGGCTGGTATCATTTCTTTGCATTAAAACTGTATCAATTTTTTTTATTAATACGGTATCATTTACACCGGTAATGTTCCGGGATACTACTGGAAGCGGCATAGCTGTTTTCTTTGAAAAAATTCTCTCCACATAGGTTGAACTTTTATTCGGCTTGCCATAGGTGATACCAATTTTTAAACCTACATGAACATCCGCCGCTCTTAAATTTTGTTTGAACAGCATTGTACCAAGGTTGCTGCTGCCAATAAACAATGGGCCCAACCGAACCGTAGCTCCCAATAAGTTTTCCCGGTAGTTGGACAAAGCGTTTTTATCCGCAATAGTATAAGGGATATATACACCAATATGCCTGCTTTCCCAACGGGGCGTAATGGTATAAAAACCATAACTATTAAAACGCTCACCTGCATCTTTACCAATTTTTACCGGACGATATGCCATTGCATTCAGGTAAAATCCTTTTACAAAACGAAGGTCAAACTGCACACTCAGTGCTGCTGGCAAATAAGTATTGTAAAACCTTGAGTCCGGTATGGCAGCCACCCTGTTGGCAAGCGCCGTATCAAATTCCCGAATGGTATTGTAATTGGCCGTTGCCAGGTTCCAGTTGGTAATATTGGCACTAAAAGAATTTACGTTATCGGGCTTTTTAAACCGGAACATTCCTACATCTACGAGCGAAACACCCAGTTTAAAAATGTATTTGTTTACATCTCTTCTATCTGCCAGGTACGATTTTTCATCGTCGTTCCGCATGTACTTAAATTTTTCAAAATTACCTCTGTACTCGTACACCACACCTGCATCAAAACCTACCGCATTGGCATCAGGCGAAAAGTTTTTATTAAACGTCATATCAAAGTCAGCGTTTTTATTATGGCTATAATCAAAACGATTGCTATTGAAATTAATGGAGCTGTCATTATTTACGCTAAAGCGGGCATCATTGCTGCCCATGTTGAGGGATGCAACGCCGGCGAGGTATTTACCTGTTACAGCCGCTTTAAAAAAATGCTTGTTGGAGGCATACAACACACGGCCGTATGTAAAGCCAACTTCGGCCCAATTCAACGCCTTTAAATTAAAGCCGGATGCATCAATCACATTATTATTAAGCGCCGGGGAATAAAAACCATTGTAGGCCATTTTTGCAAGTTCCTGTGTAATGCCTCTTCCCTGTATCATCGATCTTGATTGAATGTTAAGAGCGATGGCTGATTTTTTTCCCGTGGTAACCATAAAACTAAGGGGCATTTGGGTTCTGTTGCCAATATTTAAAAACACCCGTTCGCCTGCCTCTAAACTTGCCTCCGACAAATACCTTGCTTTAAAAGTCTGGTAGTTGTTAAAACTATTTTTATTGAATTTTAAAAGCGCATCTCTGTTAACCAAAAAATAATTATTGCTATAATTAACGCTGGTAGCATAAAGGTTGATATCAAATTTATACCTGCTATCAACAATACTTGCCGGCTGTAGCATTACGCCGGTAACACCTGAAAAATTGCCTGTACTAATGCCCAGGAAATCCTGTGATTGGCTCTTAAAAAATAAAAATGTAAGGACGGTAATGATGTAAATTTTTTTCATGTACATGGGCTTTACCCTTTTAGTAATAGCTATTGCAAATCGATTATTATGCCATGGCAACAATTACGTGTTAATTGATTGCACAAAAACCAGCAATTAGCTGAATCCGCCTATCACAGCAGCTATTAATCTGTTGCTACAATCAGCCATATTTACAGCAGCTCTTACTATGTTTATTCAAAACAAAAACCTAGGGGAAATAATTACTCATATCGGGTAGGAATGGTACAAAACGTGGATAACGGGAATATTTTTTCTACAGGTAATATCGTTAATGTAAAATTACTAAGAATACAAAAGCAGGAATCATAAGGTAAAACCGGGATATTATTGGGCAGGTTAACCAGTAGTAGGCCTACTGCCGTAGTGGTCCTTCCTTCGCAGCATTATTTTCCATATTCCAATAAAAGCCTGGTTAATTTAATGATGCAGGTAAGTGATATTGCAGCGATAAATAATTAGTGGCCCACCGATTTATTTCTTGTGACTACAGCATTGGAATTGGTTTTGTAGTAGTTTCAATTAATACAAGTTGAAGCAGCAAATAACCGGGTAACTATCCCTGCTATTACTTTCATTAAAAACCAACGAAAAATTTACCCTGTTGACAACATTGAACAATTGCGATAATTATATTGTTCTTGCAGTTGCTTACAACTTTATCACTTAATAGTTAATAAAAATTTATGCCAACACTTGAAAATATTTTCCCTCCAGCAGATCAAATTCCACAGCAATGGAAATTGGGTAGTTTTATAGAACAACGGGAATACCTGGTAAATGGCGAACTCAAAATATGGGATGGTCCTATGAATGAAGTAGTATCGCCGGTTAGTATTAATAATGGAAAGGGAAATGAAAAAAATATCATTGGCAGCACGCCACTGTTAACAGAAAAAGAATCTTTAGAAGCATTAGATGCTGCAGTACTTGCTTATAATAATGGCACCGGCATATGGCCTACCATGAGCATTACCAAAAGAATTGCCCATGTGGAAATTTTTTTGCTGGAGATGAAAAAGCAAAGGGCTGATGTAGTAAAGTTATTAATGTGGGAGATTGGGAAAAATTTGCCAGACAGTGAAAAGGAATTTGACAGAACCTGTATTTATATTGAGGACACCATTAAAGAATTAAAAAGCCTCGATCACCGCAACTCCAAATTTGAAAATGAAGAAGGTATCATTGCACAAATACGCCGGGTGCCAATGGGAGTAGCTTTGTGTATGGGGCCATATAATTACCCGTTAAATGAAACCTTCACTACGTTGATTCCTGCATTGATTATGGGAAATACGGTAGTATTTAAACCTGCAAAGTATGGTGTGCTGTTTATAAAGCCATTGTTGAATGTTTTTAAAGAGTGCTTCCCAAAAGGCGTTATCAATATTATTTACGGTAAGGGAAGAGAGACGGTAGGTGTACTGATGGAAACGGGTAAGATTGATGTGTTCGCTTTTATCGGTACCAACAAGGGTGCAAGCGATATTAAAAAATTACATCCAAAGCCACATCGCCTGCGAAGTGTGCTGGGACTTGATGCAAAAAATCCTGCTATTATTTTACCCGATGCAGCTATTGATACCGCAGTAAATGAAGCCGTGGCGGGTTCACTTTCTTTTAACGGGCAGCGATGCACTGCCCTAAAAATCATTTTTGTGCATGAAAATATTGCAGGCAGCTTTATACATAAATTTACTGCCGCTGTTGCTACATTAAAATGTGGTATGCCATGGGAAGAAGGCGTAAAAATAACACCCCTGCCGGAGCCTGGCAAAACAGCTTATTTAACTGGCCTTGTAAATGATGCCAAAGAATTTGGTGCGGCTGTAATAAATGAAAATGGTGGGGAGGTTAACGATACGTTTTTTTACCCCGCTGTATTGTATCCGGTAAATGAAAAAATGAAGGTTTATACTGAAGAGCAGTTTGGACCTGTGGTACCCATCGTGCCGTATAAAAATATTGAAGACGTAATCAATTATATTGTACAGTCTAATTTTGGACAGCAGTTAAGCATATTTGGAAACGACCCTAAAACAATTGGACATTTAATTGATGAACTGGCAAACCAGGTTGGCCGTATCAACATTAATGCACAATGCCAACGTGGCCCGGATGTGTACCCGTTTAATGGCAGAAAAGATAGTGCAGAAGGTACATTGAGTGTAGCTGATGCATTGAGGGCATTTAGTATCCGTATTTTAATTGCAACAAAAGACAATGCTGTTAATAAAGAAATTGTGCAAACAATCGTTCGTGGGCATCAAAGCAATTATTTGCGGCTCGATTATATTTTTTAATCTTTTATTAAATTATTTTAAAGGGCAAAGCATCATCGTTTTGCCCTTTTTTTATTGGTGAAAAATATATTGTTTGAGTTGTGGGAAAAAAATATCCACCATATTTTGCAAATTCTTTTCGTTTCAAATTCTTAGGTTTAGCAGTATCCTCTTTTATTTGGTAAATGGGCAAGGCAACGGCCGTTGCCCCAAAAGGTGCAATATTCCGGATCTAAACAGTAACCACAGGTGCTTTTCCACTTTGCCTGCAATACCAATGTGTGAAGTGTGTAACTTTTAGCAGGAGTTATGTAATGCTCATTTTGATGAATTGATAAATCTTTGCCTGTTGCAAAAATGATATCATTTTAAAGAGCAATTAACATGGACGAATTAGAAAAACAGGTTGATCTTAAAATAGCTGTTGAGGCTAGCCCGGCATCAAACAACAGTAACAGAAGCCACAACCCGGGGCTTAGAGCATTACTTTCGATAAAAAATTTTAGCACCATACTGCTGCAGGATTATGCCAACCTTCTTTTAATTGAAAAGGAACTGGATGAACTGCATAAAAAGGGGTTATTAATTATTGAGGAACAAGCGGAGACAGAAGGGGCTGGTAAGTTTAAACTAATGGCAGCAGCAGTTACAGACGCCATTGCTGGAATCAAAAACCTGTTGAACACCGCCAAAGAAAATATTGAGAAAAAAGAAACAACGGGTATTGCTGAGCTTTGGCAGCAGTTAAGTTTAGATGTGAAACAATTAAAATTGGGCGTTAAAAATTTAATAAGTACAGGCTATAAAGTGTTACCCGAAACACAATTTATACAATGGGATTCAGCATTTGTACATGTTGAAGAACCACTGGTACAATCCCTGGTTGATCATGTTGATTCATGCAGGGTACTGCTGCAAATGATTGAAAAATATTCCCCGGATGAACTAAATAAAATTACCAAGCTAATTGTAGATCAAATTCCACCGGATTTTACTTACGAAGAAGCTGTGGTATACCAACAAGATTATTATAAAGCCCTGGTGAATTTTAAAAAGGAATTTAAGGAAGAGAAAAATCTGTGGGACAAATTCCTGGATATCTTGGCCGATGGTACGCACCAGACTCCATCCGAACGGGTAATGCTGGAGAGATGGATTGAAGGAGAAAAAGGAGATTTAGAATAAAATAATTTTATCGGTGTGCCTTCTTTATGCTTCAAATTTCTTCCATTGTTAAATATTTTCTCCACAAACACCGCTCACGTGTGTAGTTCGCAAAGTTCAAACCGTTGTGCCTAACACCCGTTCTAAAACTAAAAATAGTCAACGAAATAGTGTTTACTCCCCCAATCACCCATGTTCTATCTCATATTTTCTTTTTACAAAACTTATCATAAGCAATACGGCAATTATCGGCAGCATAATAAGGGCTAAACTTTTACCGCTGCTAACTGCTCCAAAATAATCGGTAATGGGAAAAAGGTTTAGGTTAAAATAAGTGATGCCGAAAAAAAGTATTTCAAATAGTTTTTTGCCTTCGCTCAATATGCCAAGGCACACTGCTAATAAAACTATAAAAACTGCACCCATAAAAATATTTAACACAGGCAGTAAATCTGCTGCTAACAAATAACGGATCAGTAAAGGCAATGCCAGTGTAACTGCTATCACTATTCCAGCAATAATCTGCGAAGTCAATAGTCTTTTAAGCGGCTGGTAAGCAGCATAAGTGAAATAATGAATGCGGTTTGTTTTTTCTTTGCTGGCAAGGTCGCTCCAGCGGCCAACCTGCATAAACCAGACGATGGGCAATACAAACTGATGGGCTATTTTTATTGGAATAAAAAACATTGCTATCATGCCGCCTATATTCACCAGCCAAAACCATTTGGGTCCTTTACGAAAAAGCATTAGCAGTTCTGTTTTTATAAAAGGTAATATGCCATAGTCTGTTAGTATGGATGGCAATGCGGAGCGTTTTATTTCCTGCAAAACATTTCTTGCTTCAATATTTTCTGTAATAATATTTTTCTTTTTCCTGCTGCTGATTTTTTCCTTTACATCAAAACGGTGAAAGAATTTTGATGCTATAAAAATGGCGAATATGCTGATGCCAATCCATAGTAACCTGCTGATGATATAAAGTGCTGACCAGGAAATTCCTTGAAACAAAAAAGTTTTTACTTCTTGCCCGGACGACAAATTGAAACCAACACTTCCAACTGTTGCAGTAGCATCATACTGCTGCCGTACTAAATTTTCCATTCCTGTCATTACCATTTTTACACCAAAAGGGTCAATCAATATTTTAGCAGTGGTGCCGGTTCCCGGTAAAACATTTGCTGTTATTATACCAAATAAACAAAAGAACCCTATATACTGCAGTATGGGCCATTTGCCCAAAAACACTTCTGCCAAAACTGCCAGAGACGAGATAAAAAACATGCAGGGTAATGTGGTAAGCAGGTAGGGTAAAAGAAATTGTACGATATTAAAAGGGGTACCATTACTTCTTGCAAAAACTAAGATAATACCCATGATGCTTACAAGCCCGGTAATGGTAAGCAGTACCATAAAATTACTCAGCACTTTTGTAAACAGGTATTTAAAATTGCTAACGGGTGTGGTAGCTATAATCATCCCAACTTCCGTATCCCTGTCTTTTTTAATGCTGCTGTTTATTAAATAAAAACCAAAAAGAGAAAGGAATATGCTTGTCATCATGGCGGTTACATGTCCAATCCATGCAGTATTATTTTCGCCAACATATTTTCCAATTTTAACGGTGGTGTAATTTGCTCCCGGGGCAGGAACAAAAGTATAAGCCAGGTACAAACTAATGGCAAGGGTAATAAGAAAAGCATAGCTTCTTGTTCTTTGCTGATAATCACCTTTGATAATGCTTTTATAATTATTCATTTTATGCATTATTTTTTGTGAGGAACAAATAGGCATCTTCAAGCGATGCGGTGCAGGGAATAGAGGTATTTACAACGCTATCACTTATATACCGGAGCCTTGTGTTTTCTTTTTGCCTGATACTATTTATCACTAAATGTTTTGTTTTAAAATCATTAACAGCACTGCCTTCCATCACTATTTCAAATACTTTGCCCGCCACAGACTTTATTACATCGGGTTGTGTGCCTTTCGTAATTAGCATGCCGCCTTTCATAACCGCTACTTCATCTGCAATGGTTTCAATATCAGAAACTATATGTGATGAAAGAATGATAATGCAGTCCTGTGCCAGGTCGCTTATCAAATTGCGGAAGCGTACCCTTTCTTCAGGATCGAGGCCAACGGTGGGTTCATCAAAGATTAAAACCTTTGGGTCGTTTAACAATGCCTGTGCAATGCCGATGCGTTGTTTCATACCACCGCTATAGGTACCGATGGGTAGTTTGGCTGCTTCAATAAGGTTCACTCCTTCCAATAACATTTCAATCCGTTTGCGCAGGTTGGGGCCGCCCACGCCTTTCATGGCTGCGATGTATTCAAGAAATTCATAAGCATTCAGATTTGCATACACGCCAAAATCCTGCGGCAAATAGCCGAGTATCTTTCTAATGTAATTGGGTTCTTTTACAATATCCCGCCCATCAAGTGTTATGGTTCCCGAACTGGGCTTACTGATGGTTGCAATAATTTTCATAAGTGTAGATTTACCTGCACCATTGGGGCCAAGCAAACCAAGTATACCATTTTCAATGTTGAGTGAATAATCCCTCAACCCAAATTTTTCCTTACTGTATTTTTTTGAAAGATGCTGAATGGACAGTACCATGCTGTAGATTTAGCTTGTAATGTATAATTATTTTTACCTGTTACCAACAGTATTTCAGCTTCGTCATAAGGGAACACTCCAGTAACTCATTGTTATTACTCTCTAAATCAGGGTAGGTGTTTAATTAATTTAGATAGTTTTTTCGTTGCAACTTCTTACATCGGCAACCCATTTTTTGGCAACGGGTTTCATGCGGTTAAATGGCAAGGAGGAAGATGTTGCCGGCTAGTGGAGTAATTGTTTTACTAGTTTGGGATAGTAATTTTAAAGGACAAAATATGCTCAATTTTAGTATTGGCAGAACAAGAGAATTTGCCAGCAGTAAGGCAATAAGAAACTGAGCAGGGGAGTAGTTGCCCTATTGTTACTCCCCTGGCTCAGCGCTGATATTTGCCCCTACCTGGTGATTCAATGTAGATTTTTCATGAGGAGAGATAAAAGTATCTTCCTGAAATTGGATATTAGGTGGTTTAGGAATTTAAAATTATTATTTTTCGAAAGAAATATTAATAAAAGATTCTAACCTTAAGTTGCTGTTAGTATGTTTTGCCTTATCAATTATTTCAATAACTTTTTCTTTGGCTTCTTTTAGGTATTCAATTCTTTTCTTTGATCCTTCAATTGATTTGCCAAAACGCTCTTCTGAACTGAAATTTTTTAATGAATGAAAATTAATCTTATGGTTTATGAGTTCCATTAATACTTCTTTTGCTTCTTCAGGAGTAAACTTTCCTTCAATTAATTTGATGGGTTCTTTTAATTTCATATAATTTATTTTACTATTGGGGTTTATTTGAAATAAGGCGGGAAAGATTAAGGCCTGTTATTAATGTAAGAGCGCTAATTAGATAGCTAATGGTAATATCCAGCACGTAAAAAGATAGAAAAAGCCCTGAAAGCAATAACAGCATACTCAATAAAATCTGAAATGAAATTTGCATTCTTTTTGTTTTTTTTATAAAAAATAGGTGTTACATCCTTTAAGAAAGCTGTAGTACAGATTCTATTGAAATTGATTTCCCATTTGCAAGAATATATTCCCTTGCTGTATGGAGGTCTTGTTGTAAATCTTTGATTCTCTTTTCTCTCATTTTTGTAGCTTCTTCTCCATCGTTGGCTTCTATTTTATTTTCATGAAACTTTATTTTCACATTAATTAATTGGGTGATGATGTCAACAGCATCCTGTGCGCTAAACTGACCTTGCATAAGTTGTATATTCATACTATTTCTTTTTATTTTTTATTGGCCCTGCCCCAGCGAGAAGGATGGCTTGCCATCAAATGAATAAAGGTTTTCTGTTTTAATTGTATCAATATTTTTTTCTATTGCTTTGGCCAGTAATGCTACAATATGGTTTTTATTGAAATTATTTCCATTAACTGGTTTAAAACGACAGCGCCAGTGGTCGGTGCAGAAAGTTTCTTCAAAACCCTCCGGCCAAACTTTTATTCCCCTGTTGGTAATCATGGTAAGTGCTGCATCTGTACTATTTAATTGCCCGATAATATCAGCCAACTCATCAGGGTTGCTTCCACTCCAGTGTACAAAAACATCTACGCCATCCAGTTCTTTATTTTTTGGCTCTTTTCTTTGATATTTGGGAAGAATCAAAGCAGCGTTTTTATCAAACTGAACTGATTTTAACAGGGCGGGCTGTTGCCCCAGGTTATTGATTACTGCTTCAGCAAATTCATTGGTACCTACTTTTTGTTTACTGATGCCTTCCTTGTAAATATCATAAGTATGTATGCCATCCTCGATGGTTTTAAGCCAGGCGTTCTGTACTTTTTCTGCTACGGCTCCTTGTCCAATATGGTTCAGCATCATTACAGCGCCCTGCAATAAGCCGGAGGGATTTGCTACGTTCTGATTTGCCCTTCTTGGTGCAGAACCATGTATGGCTTCAAACATGGCGCATTGCTCACCAATATTAGCTGAGCCAGCTAAACCTACCGAACCGGTTATTTGTGCAGCCACATCAGATAATATATCTCCATATAAATTAGGCATTACAATCACATCAAAAATCTCCGGCGTATCAGCCATTTTTGCGGCGCCAATATCAATTATCCAATGTTCATTTTCAATACCGGGATACGCTATAGCTATCTCATCAAATACCTGGTGAAACAAGCCATCTGTTTGTTTCATGATATTGTCTTTGGTAAAACAGGTTACTTTTTTACGGCCATACTGTTTGGCATATTCAAAAGCATACCGTACTATTTTTTCGCAACCGGGGCGGCTAATCAATTTTAAACACTGCACCACTTCATCTGTTTGCTGGTGTTCAATTCCTGCATAAAGGTCTTCTTCATTTTCTCTGATAATTACAATATCCATTTGTGGGTGTTTGGTTTTTACAAACGGATGAAGACTCATGCATGGCCGCACATTGGAATACAATCCTAAAAACTTACGGGTAGTTACATTGAGGCTTTTGTAGCCTCCACCCTGTGGGGTAGTGATGGGTGCTTTCAAAAAAATCTTATTCCTGCGGATAATATCCCAGGATTCTTTGGCAATACCTGCAAGGTTACCTGCCAGGTAAACTTTTTCGCCCACTTCAATTTCATCGATGGCAATGTCTGCACCGGCTGCCATAATAATTTTTAAAGTGGCATCCATAATTTCCGGACCGATACCGTCACCTTTTGCAATTGTAATATTTGTCATTGTTAAAAATTTTTTTTGTGCTGTAAAATTGCATTGGTTTGGTTATATACTTTCATTTATCTTTATTATACGAACCATAAACTAATTTTATGAACTTTACTTTGCATCAGCTAAAGGTTTTTATGATAGTGGTAGAAAATGAAAGCGTTACCAAAGCATCTGAAGAACTGCACATGACACAGCCTGCCGTTTCTATCCAACTAAAAAACTTACAGGCTCAGTTTGATATCGCACTAACAGAAGTGGTAGGCCGAAAGTTATATATCACAGATTTTGGCCAGGAACTGTACCAGATTGCCAATAGGATTTTAAAGGAAGTGGCATCCATTAATTACCAAACCCAAAACTTCAGAGGCATGCTTTCCGGCAGGCTTAAAATTTCCGTTGCATCTACCGGAAAATATGTAATGCCCTATTATTTGAAAGGTTTTTTGCAGGCCAATCCCAACATAGATTTATTAATGGATGTAACCAACAAAACAAAAGTTATTAAAAGCCTGCAGCACAATGAAGTTGATTTTTCTTTGGTTTCTGTATTACCGGAAACATTGGATATAGAACAGGAGATATTGTTGCCCAATAAATTATTTTTAACAAGTGCTGCCAGGTCGGATATTGAAATTCTAAAACAATCCAGCAAAGCTGTGTTCGACAACCTGCCACTCATTTACAGGGAAGAAGGTTCAGGTACAAGGGTTACCATGCAGCGGTATTTTCAAAAGGCCAATATTGTGCCGAATGTAAAACTGGAATTAACTTCCAGCGAAGCGGTAAAACAAGCAGTGATGGCTGGTCTTGGTTTTTCCATACAATCTATTTTGAGTATTAAAAATGAATTGAAACTAAAAGAAATTAAAATTATTCCTGTAAAAGGTTTGCCACTGGTAGAAAACTGGAGATTGATCTGGTTAAAGCAAAAAAAAATGTCGGAAGTAGCCAAAGCATTTCTCATTTTTATAAAACAAAACAAGGATGCTGTTTATAAAAAGAACTTTGCCTGGATAGAGGATTATAATGAATGATTTTTATTTATTGCAGCAAGTTTTTCGTGGTAAAATAGTCCCGCTAACTTCTTGCCTGCCTGTTTTACCTTCCAAAAAGCATGAATCTTGTAGATACTAACTGAGGAGTTAAAGGCAGTATGTGAGAAAAAAATCACACTATGTTATTTATAAATGAGGTGAATGGTGACCCGATAGCTATCGGGTGGTGAATGGTGAATGGTGAATAGTTTATAGTGTATGGTCAATGCTGAGATATTGACCATACACCATAAACTATTTAAACTTAATGTAATAGTTATTGAATGAGCCAATATCCTTATTACTAAACAAAACAATCACAATTCAAGCAGTCAAAATAAGGAAATAAGGTCCACTATTTTTAATTACCAATTCTACTAAGGTTTAAAGGCAAAAAGGTGCTTGGGCTGTTACTATTTTATTGCTTTAAGTGTACACTTTCCTTCGTCATCCATGCTAATTCAGCTTGTCAGTCATAAATGCTACAAGTCCGTCGTCGCTCATTTTATTAACTGTCGATTCATCAGTACGGGTATTTTTAAACTGCGGCGTATCTGCCAGGTAGTGGATAAACTGCTCCTGAATCTGCCCGGTTCCCGTTACATGTATATAGGTAGCATTTTGAAGATGGGTAGCAATCTCCTTAAAAAACTTTGCCTGCAGGGATTTCTCGTGGTTGTGTGTTGTTTTTTCGCTGGGTTTGGAGGTTGCTTTTTCTCCGGCTACTGTAGCTAATATGGAAACGGAATCAGACTCCGGCTGTTCTTTTCCTATAATAACCGCTGCCTGTGTATCCATCCATATACCAAATTGTTTTTGATTACTCATGTTTATATATATTAATGTAATGGAGTGGTGGCAATTACCATACCGTTAAAATATTCCCCACTTTATGGTCATACAGGACAGGATAATTTTCGCTCATTCAATTTACCAGGTATTTTCTACCGTCATATTAATAACCAGTAATTTAATGTCTTCTTCACTTTTTTATCTTTTGTTAAAGACACCTGCCTTAAATAGCCAGAATGCAGATGACAAACATAAAGTAACCTTGATGGTACTTATCAACGACCTATAGAAATTATAAAATAACCAAGCGATGTTATTTTACAATTTGGTAACACAGAATTAAATATTTCTTAATATAGGGGAATTACTTTTAACCCCTAAAAAAATATTATGAGAAAAATAATGTCGTTGCTGCTTTTGGTATTTGTTCTTCAGGCATGTAACAAACGGGATTTTAAAGAGC
>Ga0163148_10004618_pt1 | contig 14296 bp, 11 predicted proteins | sample OliLakLV19MP7P2_FD_148606 | JGI IMG/M metagenome (GOLD analysis project Ga0163148, IMG submission 148606) | Freshwater microbial mat bacterial communities from Lake Vanda, McMurdo Dry Valleys, Antarctica- Oligotrophic Lake LV.19.MP7.P2 | ecosystem: Environmental > Aquatic > Freshwater > Lake >...
CGGAACCCAGCGCCAATCTCCTAGAGCCTCCCGAGACCAGCGACTCGTGCACTGCCGAAGCAAAAAGTATTCTCTCTTCCATTCTAAATCAACAGCAGCCAGTAATGGAGCCAGTGCCAGGGGGTATTGGTGCTGGTGTTGTACACGAAACATTGGTGGCAACAGGCCGGGGACGAGGAGTGGCAAAGACTTTGCCAGCGTGGATGACATCGCAAGATGCATTGGGTACGAAAAGGAGTAGATCGCCCACAGAAACGGAAGGAGAGGGTCGCACAAACAAACAATCTCGGACGCAAGCTTCTTTTGAATATTCCATCAAGCTATCCATGGACCCTGCAAAGGAGCCAGACTTTGTTAAGTGGCTCAGGCCGGCGGTTGAGGCGGAGGCGAATGCTCGAGGTGGATCCGCCTCTGTCGTGCAGGGTCAATTCGAGGATTGTAATTAGAAAGCTTTTTAGCAAAACTATCAACTGGGAATTAGGTGGAAAATCTTGCTAATTTCACATCAGAGAAGTGTTTCTTTGGCCTACTATTCCATGCTCATGCAAGAACCTACTAGTACTAAATCACAGCTCCTATGATCATTTTTCCGTTTTTAGATTAAGCTGAGGCTTTATAATTACTAGCTCAACGGTTGAGGTGTTACCTCCTCCTAGTTTTCGGTCGCCACTGAAAAATCATGCTTTGCAATCCGTCCGGCTCGACAAGAAAATGATTCCATTTGTGAAGTCGTTACGTCGTGAGTACAGAGATAAAATCTCTTTACTTGCCCTTGTTGAGATCTCCAATAGTGTAGGAACCATAATCCTTGGTGGGATCATAAAGCTCCCAACGAGACGCTGGAAAAATATGCTTGTTGCGATCGTCTGTCGGAGAAAACGAAAACACAAAACGTTTGAGTCCAACATTCCAACATAGGCATAAACAAATAATAGAACAAACAAAATACAGTATAGTCGTCTTGGCACTCACACCATCGTCGCTCCACCACTTTGCCAGGGTGACTTTCCTCTTTTTCCACTCGAGTATCAATCGCTCCGACTCGTACATCGTCGCGAACATCAAAATGAAAGAGAGGACCCGATTTTCCTCGTGCCTTGGTCGCAATCAAGTCATAAAAACTCAAGTCTTGTGGAATGATTAAATCTTCCTTGACGTACACGAGAGCATCACTTCCGACACTGCCCAATTCTCGAAAGTCCTTGGCCAAGGATTGTCGAACGACTTCCAAAAAATCACCAATCGTGTCACCCTTGGTGACGACGACACTCCGACGATGCCCCGATCCATCCCAATACGAGTAGGTAATTTCTAATTTTTCTTTTTGGATGAGTTGTTGTTGATCTTTCCATTCCTTTTCCAATTTGGCCTTTTGTCGCAAGCGTTCTTCGTCGCGGGCCTTGTCGGGTAAAAAGGAGGTGTCCACCGTGGGATCTTTGAAGGATTTGGTGTTACTGCAAAAGGGATTGTCATCGTCGTCATCATCATCTTTTCCCGCTTCCATCAATTCCATTTCTTCTTCCTCACAGGCAAAACTCAAGGTACTCATGAGTTTCTTTTTTTCTCTCATTTTTTGTTTCTTTTCTTGTTTCGATAGCGTCTTTTGTTTTTTGGCTTCGGGTTCTTTGGCAGCATCTTCATCATCCGACGTGGTATCCAAAAAGGACTTTTTCTTGGCCTTGTCTTTGGCTTCTTGGGCCGCCAAACTCTTGAATTGTTCGGCTGTCACTAACCCTACCGTCTTGTCTTTAAAGGATTGTTCCACGATCGTCGCACTGGCCGTGGCAAATTTCCCCGCAATCGTTGTTGTGGCGTGTCGTGCCGCAATTTCTTGTTTGCGCAATTCAAATTCTTCTTGTTCCTTGAGGCGTTTCTTTTCGAGTTGGGCCGCCCGAGCTCCCGCCACATTGCCTTCGACCGTATTAATGCCCGTATCGGGACGACGAAAATTCGCCGAGAAATCACCCATTATTTTGTTTGTAGTATTGACTAGACTTGTGTGTGAGTTTGACTTTTTGTATAGATCCCGATTGTTACAGATGGCTGTTTGTTTACTTGCTTGTTGTTGGGAGAATCGAATTGAATCGAAGGAGGAAGAAGAAACGAAACGATAAGATACCCGGTGCAATGTCTTGTTGGATTCACCGCGACCTTTTACCCGTGGAATGAATACCTTGTCTGACTTCTAAAAAAGACTCACAGCCTAACTCTAAGCTATTATATAGTAGACTATAGCGTATCCAGATCTAATACTACTAGTCTAGCTACTAGCTAGTTTGCTGTTCAATATTTTTTTTGAATGAATCAATTCATCGACGACGTTTGAATGGACCATCTTCGATGTGCTGAGGTTTTGGAGCTGTCTCTCTGCTACCGCAGCCAACGATAGGAAATGAAGACGCACATATGATCTACGAGATGGATCTGGAACTACAATTACTGTAATACGATAGCACAGCCAGCAACAGGGTGACCATGGCGTCATTACTTACCATACTTGTATTGCTACATCTAGAAGTAGCTAGCTAGCAGCAGACCCCACATAAATACCCACTCTTGCCACGACAATAAGATGCCGAGTCGCACTAGTAGGGATCGTTGCAATTGAATAGAGAGACGTACACCGAACTTGCTAGCTAGTTGTTGTAGAACAGACACGCACCGAGAGACTGAAACTACACGAAAAAAATTGCATTGATTGATTGATTGATTGATTCATTCATTCGCTATTGTTGAGCTTTCCGTTCCACAAGACAGCGGACACGCCAAAGAGGTGACAGTCCAAAAGAGACGCGGAAACAATTCATTCATCATCCTTGTTTGGGCTACTTGTGCGCTGCACGGCACGGCACTGTATGACCTGGCCGACTACTCATTGATTCGAGGTCAAACATACACACGAGAGCGGACGATTCTCAGAGCCAGTGAGTGAGTGCGTTTTGGGTGTACCATACGTCCGTCGTTTACAACCTTCCAGGAGAAAAAGTGCAAACATTATACACCACCGAAAACGATGATTCGTCGCATGGCACCCCTCGCATATGTATTCGCGCTACTAGTTGCAGCAGCTGTCCTGCAGATAAATTGTGTGCAAGCACGGTTGGATGTGTATCAATTGGCGGTAGGAGATTGGAAGGTCCAGTTACGGTGTCATCCATCCTTTTATGAATCGTGGCTTTATCCGACAACGCCCACCACAGCCACACGCCCAAAACAATCACGACAACCAAAAGAGCAGCCACACGTTGCAACCACAACCAAGAACCAACGACGTATACTCCCGCGTGTCGGTTGGTTGCGGCCACTGGTCCTGCAAACAAAAGAGTATCCATGTCAATTGTCGATTTTTCCCAATGGAACCTTTGCCCTTCGACCATCTACAGAAGAAGATGATGATGATGATGTAGGGTATTGGAGTGATTGGAATTCCAAGACACGCCGACCACAACGACCATCACTGTCAACGCAACCATGTTTAATGGGACGATGGAATGCAAAAGCCAATCCATATTGCGTTACGGATCGCTTTTATGATGAATTGCATTTGACCTCTAATCCACGACGACTCGTAAGAAGAAAAATGGGTGGTCATCGTCATCGTCATCTTTCTTTCTTTCCAAAGCATAAGGATGCTGCTTCTGCAACAACCAAAAAACGAATAAAGTCGCGGAGGAACAAGGATCCAACGTGGAACCAATTATCGTTGCAGCTGCACTGTCGTATCCGTGGTCGGTATGCATCGCCAGGACCCTTGCGACGACTTTTCGCTCTACAACCAAACGAGAAAACAGAAACCACCGCCTCTTTGACGCACGGAGTCCTAGTGTGGCAAGCAGCAGGAGACAAGAAACAACAACAGCCGCAATCCGACACACTACCAAAAACGTTTGGTGCGGTGGGCGCATCCTTTTCGGGCAAGCGTATGGTGCAACGGCGGGTCCCTTCCCGCTATGAAGTAGAAGATGATCAAGCCTTCTTTGGGTACTAACGAAAATCCATTGATTTTAGAATTGCTAAGAGATACTGTACAAGAAATAAGTTTTATCATTGGTAGATAGATAGGAAAGCTGTATACCTAAATTGATTGATTTATGCATATCTTGGGTAACCAGGCCTACTACTCTACTAGAGGTTTGGGGCTATAATATTTCTCAGGATAGCTAGCCCCAGGGCCAAGCTACCATTGAATGATGTGGTTGTAGGTGCACATTGCAAGGTTAGGCACCATTGGGTTACATTCTAGAGCATGAGAAGCTTTCTTTGTGTCAACAAAGACCTTGTCTTGAAATTTGTGCATCCTTTCTCTTGGTGGGTCTCAACCCGTAACGTTTTGGCACCTTGCTTTGTGACATGTTGTTTGATCTCATTTGCATTTTTTCTCTTCTTTTTTTTAACCTTCTTGAGTTGTGCATAGGGTTGCAAGTCAGTGACATCAAGAGGATACGAGCATTCTGCCATCACCTTAGCTTTGCAGACACCCCACTGTGGCCACAATTTGGGGAGGACACACAGTTGGCATTGCCCAGTTTTCAGTCCAAGGAACCTTGATCCCGGAGAATGTCCCCAACACTGCAGAAGGGGATGCACCAAGACCATCATTCAAATTTCCAAATTTACAGGCCCGTCTATTCTTCCCAACAACCTGGGCTTGAACTGCTGTTAGATTCTAATTTGCCACAATGTTAGCGTGTCTGATTTGTTTAAATTGATCATGTTATTTTTTTCTTAGCCTCAGCTGCTACACAAACTGCTGCCACTGGTGCATGCAAAACAAAATCAAAATGACATCACTCGTCATTGTGAGATGCTACCCAATCCGCTGTTGTCTCCACCACAGTCACAGCCGCTGCAACCGCAACAGTGGCTGCATTGGCTGCAGGGGGAACTGCATCAGCAACTGGCTGAGTCGTCCATTTCTTGTCCAATTGGCACAACTGACCTTGCCACTTCAAGACATTGTCATGCTTCCACATGTTGGGCATGGATTTTGGCACCAAAGCATTGTAAATCAAGGCTAGAGGCAGTGCCACCCCCTTGAAAAAATTCTCAGACATGGGCAGCCCTGCTGTGGAACAAGCAAGGAATGAAGCTTCTTGATGCTGTTGACTCCTGCTTGCTTCAGTTTGGTCTTTGTGGTGCCGCAATTGTTTGCTAAACTCAAATTGTTACTATCTTTTTCTGTTGCAGTCATTTTGAAGTCATTGTCGCAGTGCACCCTCTATGGATGTGTAGGGTCCACCGCCCCTGTGGCTTTGCCTCTTGCTTGCATTTTTTCCTAGCTGGTGCTTCTTCAACTCAGCTGTGATTTCCGAAGTCTTCCCTCCAAAATGCTTGATCACCCAACCAATGATTTGGTTCAAGCGTTCCATGCAGTGCTCATTGCCATCTTTGTTGGCCCACATTTCAATGGTCTCATGTCTTCCCGGACTCTTGGCGCCAAAATGGCCAGCTGCATGACAAAAGCACACCCTGACAATGCGATTATTGGCCAAAGTGCGCTGTCCATTCACCAACTCCCCTGGAGAACAACATGGGTGATTCATGAATGTGTCGGGAAGAGCACACTTGACCACAATCAAAATGATGATCTGGATGCAAGCACAAACTAGGGGCACAAATCGGGCGGGCCAATGGATGCAGAACTTAGCTTCCAAGGCCAAGTTGGTGACAATCTGTCTCAATTGGAGGCACAGTGGGGCAGCAGCGGCCATGTCAATTTCGGGGCCTACAATTTTAGTCTCAGGGGCAGCAGGTGGCACAGCTTGTTCTGTCTTGCCTTCTTTTTAAACCACTGGGTTTACTTTTTCTTGGCTTGAAGTTTCTGATTGGGCTGAACAACAAAATAGGGGTCTGGGTCTGTGACACAGACAGGACTGTTGTCACAGGCAATCATGATCTGGGCCTTGCACACCATTGGTTGGGAGGAAATGCACGCGGAACAGCACAATTTGCATCAAATGGCACAACACATTCATCTTTGTGGTCTTGAAAAAGGAAAGATGGCGGACCATTGTTGTTGTTGTTGTTGTTGTTGTTTTCAGAACCAGACATCTTGAAAATTAACTGCAAATGAACAGCTATGAAGCAGAACAAACTTTGCGTAAAAAACAATCGAACCAACAAAACAATGAATTTTGTTTCTTTTCTGTCCAAGTCAGTGCCCATGCATTGATTTGGCTGATCTGGTGTGGGCTGGTGTGGACACACTGAGCAAACGACTGTCACCACAGACATCAGGGTCATTCTGAGCAAGGCTTGCTAACCAAGACAAGCACAACACTTTTGTTGTTGTTGCAAGGGTCACAAAAGCTCACTCAGACACTTGGGGGTGTGCTTCTAGGAACTTGCCGCAACGCACTGCTCGTGCCAGTTTAAATTTGTTTTGATTCTTAACGTGCAAGGTGTGCCAATTGGTTCATAAATTAGTTCATAAATCAGTTCATGCATTTCAGGCTATTGCACAAAAGGACTTTGAAAAATCAGCGAGCCCACAAAAAGGACCACAATTGTGAACCGTTTGGAAGAAATCGGTCCACAAATAAAAAGGTTCATAAAATTGGTTCATAAATCTATTGGCAACAACTGATGTCTTAGGACATGATTTATGAAGCTTTTTTGAAAAGGTTCATAAATGCAAAAACGGTTCACAATTATGAACTTGTTCACAAGGCATTCACAAATCGGTTCACAATTGTTGGTCTCATTTTGAATGTGTTCACAAACAGAAAAGGGTTCATAATTAAAGAAAAAGCCGATAAATGTGAGGTTGCAGGAAGATTTAAATCGTTAAATACACAGGTCGTGCGTTGTGGCAAGTTCCAGGCATCCCACCCTCAGTTTTTTTACCCAAAACTCACTTTTGTGCTCAAGGTAGGGTAAGATGGTCTTGGGAACAACGTCGAACATTCCATTACTCAACTGCATACTAGCTAGCTAGCTAGATAGATAGCTAGCTAGCTAGCTAGTAGTACGTACAATGTACGACACGATACCGCTGACTCAAAAAAGAAGCTATAGGATATTCCAGGATTCTGGTACGACGTATACCACTGTAGGATAGATCCAGGACCGACTCACTCGCTCAACTTCTCACACCATTTTTCATTGATTCCTTTTGTTCATTATTCTTAGGATATACCGACATCGCCGCAACACAGCTCCATAGAGTACTGTAGGATTAATTTAAGTTCTTGTGATTGTCTAGCTAAGTGGATTGGACCAAAACCGGAGCAAACAAAAGGGAATCCCGAATCAGAAGTGTTGGTTGTGAAGACGATAGAGACCTTCTTCATCCCACAAGTAGCGGCGATAGAGTACACATAACTTGAAGATACAAGTAGATGTCTCTTCTTTTCGAGCAGCTCCCACCCCTGCCAGTTTTGGCAGTGTCCCTGGCCTTGGCGGCGGCCATGGCCTGGTACCTTTTGTCGGCAGACAACACGAGGACCAAAGATGGCAAGTTGTTATTGAAAATGGCCCCCATCGGTATGCTCGATGTGATTACCAATCTGGGAGGACCTCGCGGGCCCTTCTGGATTTTGGAGACCGCTCGCAAACTGGGCGTCATGAATTATCGATTGCGATTGCCGGGTATTGAGGTGTGTATCGTTGGGGACTGCCAATTGACTCGTGATATTCTACAAGACAAATTGTCGGACAAGCCACGCCAATTCTACAAGGCCTTTCAAGGGACGGGTGCGAAAACCATGTTTAGTTCCTCGTATGATCCTTACATGCGATCCATTCGCAAAGCTACTGCCCATGCTTTTTCCAAAAATGAAGTGGGTCGCATGCGAAGTGTGGCGGCAAAGTACGTCGATCAGTGGATGAATGGACGTTTGAAAGAATTAGCTAAGTCGGGCACACCCTTCAATCCAGCCCGCGAATTCAATCTGATTACCTTTTTGGTCATTTGTGAAGCGGCCTTTGAGTATAACGCGTCGAAAGAAGAATTCGATTTTTTTGAACATCATGCCGAGATTACCCAACGCGAATTTATTGGGAAAAGTCCCTTTAATCCCTTGCGTGCCATATTTGGGGCCTTCATTCCCAGTGTCCGAGAAGCTCGTGACAGCATGACGGCGATTTTAAAGTTTTGTGGTCACGTGTTGGACACTTATCGAAAGAACCCCAGCAAATCCACCAACTCGACGCTCATCAAAATCTTGAATGACAATACCAGTATTGAAAGTGAATTTCAACGACAATCGGAAGTCAAAGATTGGTTGACCGCCGGTCATGATACGACCGGATATTCCTTGGCCAATACACTGACCTTGTTGGCGAAACATCCACAAGTCCAAAGCAAACTACAAGAGGAGCTCCTCCAAACGACTGGCGTGGCAGCGGAAGAGTGTGAGTATTTCAAACACGTCATGAAAGAATCCATGCGGGTCATGCCCGTCGCGGCCGGTGGTTCCGGTCGTGTGACAGGTCAAGATTACGAATTGAAGGACGGCACAGTCGTGCCCAAGGGATCCATTTGTTTTACCAATCAATACTTGATGAATCACAATGCGGACGTTTATGGTGAAAACGTCGATCAATTTTGTCCGGAACGATGGGAAGATCCCACCGACGAAATGAAAGTCGCCATGAGTCCCTTTGCCTTGGGGGCGAGGGCTTGTCCCGGACAGCCCTTGGCCATGTCGGAAATCAATGCCGTCTTGCCCACCATTTTGCAAAAATATTCGTTTGAACTCGTCACAGAAGGAACGCCCACGAATTTTTTAACCTTCAAGTATTTGGGCACCCAATTGATTGCCAAGGAACTTGTGGTTCCAAAATGATTATGATAAAAGCAGCACTATTTTTGCCATCCCGCTGGTGGCAACTCTTGTATATATTTCGCCGTTTTGGCAATTGTCTCGAAAAAATAGAAATTGGTGTTGCTCCGTGCTCTTCGTTCTCGCGAACAGATTCGGCTATAAATACGTCGGCAACTACAAATTTTCAAATGGTTTGAAAGCATGGTTCATAAATTATATCGAGTTACTCACAAACGTGATATTGTACCCCGTTTACCGCCATGCGTCTGCGTTCGTCGAAATTGTGTACTAGCTTGACCATGACGCAGTAGGAGCGGCCGATATATTCGTTTCCCAATACTCTATCGCAATGACCTCGACTGCACACTGACGTTCGCAAACGCGGAAGATCATTGCGAAGGGAGATCTGGCTCATTGCCTCTGGTTCTTGCAGCGCCTTGGTCCACGAGATAGCTCAACCTGCCAAAGGATCCACACCCAAACCCATCAATCGATCGCGTATGCCACTCCGCTGCATCCATCGTTGTTTCCGATTGATTGAAAGAGGCGAGGAGGGATCGTGTCGTAAAAACAGAGGAAAATGTCAAATGTGTGACGAATCAGGTGACGGCGATGGTTCCATCCACATGTCGGGATGAGATACGTCACGACGGATCGACTGATCGGGCTACGTTTCGCTTCCTGCGCTTTCTCGCGGACCCAGTCTAAATCAATCACCTCACCTCGACCAGGAAGTTTCCATAGTAGCACTAGTACTTCTTGTAGGATCATTATTGGCTGCTGCTGCTGCTATTTTCAGTATCTTTTTCTGTTTCTTTTCATGCCATTTTAAAAGAGTCTCTTTGAGTGCTTGTCTGGTTTGTTGAATTTCTGTTCGCTTGTACCACAGTGCCTCTAATTGTTGAGCATCATGAAAGTGGTGCTCCGGTGCCTCATGAATATGAGTAGGAGATACAGGTGCAAAGCGTACCAGCCGTGCTCGTACTGGTACTGGTACTGGTACTCGTTCGTTTGTGTCCTGCTCATACCAACGCTCATCTTTTTTGTCCACATGATTTATCTCCTCAGACAAGCCCTGGCTGTCCTTTAAAGTAACAGGTTCTTTTTGGGGTGTGGTCTTCGGGATACTCCTTTCATGCTTTCGTTTCTTGTTTTCTTTTGTAGTAGCAGCATTTGGCTTTGCTGCTGCTGCTGATCCAAGTTTTTCTTCAATTTCGGGAATATTCAATTCAGAAGAATTGGAATCGCATACTCCTTGCTGGATAGCTTCTTCATCTTGATGGTGGGAGACTTTGTCGCTGGGAGTACGCGCTTTTCTTGCTGTTGATTGTCCATCCTCTTTCTTTTCTGGTTCTAAGAAAGGCAGGCCATCCTCTTTGCAAGAATCTGCGCCTTTAGCAGCAGCAACAATTTGCATTCCTTTGTCCAAGTCGAATCCAAGCTCTCGAAGCATAGCAACGTGCTTTGAGTTCAATGCATTTCTTCGATAGTGCAAACGCTGCCGATATGCCCAGTCGTAAAGACGACGAGTTTCCTTGGTACCACCACCACCACTGTTTAGTAAACTAAGATTTCCATGCTTCTCCTTAAACGCCTTGAGCTCTTCATATCGTTTCTGAAAGCTTTGCTCCAAGGGATTCCATTCAAATCCAAGTTCCCTCAGCAAATGCATTCTATCTTCGCCGAGTACGCCTCGATTATACAAGGTTCGTTGCTTTGCAACCCAGAGTCCAAAGGTTCTGTCCGTTGCATACTCTTGAGGAACCATACAATTCTTGTGTCGCCGCTCAAAATCCGCAAGTTTGAGATACTGCTCATACCAACGCTCATCTTTTTTGTCCACATGATTTATCTCCTCGGGCACGCACTGTCCGTCCTTTAAATCAGCAGGTTCTTCTTTGGGTGTGGCCTTCGAGGGGGATTTTCGGATTGGCCAGACAAAGCCAATGGCTTGCAGCTTTGCCAGTCGCTCCTTGGGAATCCTCTTTTCTCGGTACTGTGTTCCCTGTTCTTGCACCCAAATGGCCAATTTCTTCTGTTCTTTACTGCTACTACTCATATCACTGCCTTCTCCTTTTTTGGTACTCGTTGGAAAGGGGACCTGACAGGTGCCGTGTTGGTTCCGATACATTACGAGTTGCTCATACATTTGTTCCCATATCCGATCGCGACGTGCGGATGCCCCTTGCCATTCAAAATTTAGTTTGTCAAGTTTGGCGCGTTGGTCCTCGGAAAGATTCCCTTTGCGCTCTCTTTGTTTCTTGACCCATCGACCAAGGGCTGGATCTTGGGAGTAGCGCAGTGGTACCATGCAGTTTCCCGTGGAAGCCTGGAAGGCCACTAGCAACTCGTAACTTTCATCCCAGGATCGTTTTTGGCAGAAAGGCTTTGACATTATTGCTATGTTTTCCTCATAAAGATTTGCTTGAATATGCTGTTAGATATTAATTGCTTGACTAATGTTTCACTCGCCTACTGTAAGTATGATCACAATGCCCGGGCTGTAAGTTGCTTTATCATAATCCTCTTGCGATAGTTAGTTGCAACAAACACAGAAGAACCTGACATCATGGGGCGCTGCTTCCAAGTGTGACAATAATTCTCGAAACATTCTCGATATCATTTAAATGGAGCGAGTGAGCGGGAGAAAGTGAGGCAACGGCCGAAACGAGAAGTGACGCGTAGCGAGCTTTTATAATACATGAAAAAAATATTTGGGTGGTTGCCAAAATATGCAAGTCTGAGAAAAAAGGGCTCTCAATGCACCCGAAAAGAACGCTGTCGTCTTGAAAAGCGAAGGCCGCAATAGTCAAAATCGGGACGACGGGGCACACAAAACATCAAGACACAGATTTCCAAACACCTAAACACGGACACTTTAACATCAACCGCAGAAAATGGCCAACGTCGTTTTCGTCCCGGTGTCTCATTCAGCGCAAACCAACGCAAACATCCCAATCCATTCGGCTGCCCTGAGCAACCAGGAAAAGCAAAACGATTGGAACCAGCGTGCCATTCGCCTCACATTTCTTTGCTTGGGATGTCTCCTTATCTTAGGCGGAATTGTAGGAGCGGTGGCACTTCGCTTCACGGCGGTCACCTATGATTCCGTCGCCACAGGCCAACCAACAGACGTTGGAACTTTGCAGGTTACAAAGCACGAATCCAATGGCAAAACAAAGCACGAATCCAATGGCAAAACGGAAGGATACAGCTGTGAGTTCCCCATCTCCTACTCGTTCACAGTAGAGGGGCAGTTTTATGAAGGAGATGATGTCGTCAAGTTCCCCCAGAGCAAAAGCTCTTGCGAGGACGAGGCCGAAAAGGCTCGCAGGGCTTTTTTCTATTCCGAAGATTTTGTGGTTTGGTATGACCCAGGAAACCCAAATGATAACTTTTACAACAAGCCATTGAGCCCCGCTCAAAAGGCAGGTGTTACGGGTGGCCTTTTGTGCTGCTTTGGCTTGGTTCTCATTTTCTTGGTGTGGCTGCTGTGCGGGAAGAGTAGTGGGCGTAGTTGCAAAAGCGAGTCGTATTCGATGGATGAAGCGATGCCAGCAACGACCCAAAATGCAGCAATCTCTTCTCCGGCAAGCCTAGCAAAGATCGGACACAGTACCAGCAAGAACAGCAACAGCATTCCCCAATACAGTGCTTAAAAAGAAGCACCAGCGCCGCCCCCTCTCTGAGGATGTGACAACTCGGATCCTGCCATTGTAAGAGAACAGTAAAACGTTATTGGTCATGCCCCCGCAAATCATAGGAGACACCAAAATGTATTGTTCTACCTTCGTAAAATTTCTAAATCAACCATCACATTTATAGATGCAGCTAAGCACATAGTTAGTGGTTAGCGATCCCGAACCTAAAGTGGGATCATTCCACCTTTCCCGTTTCGATTCATGCATGCACGCACGTCGTAGGCTGGGCCAAAACCTGTGCTTCGAAAGGCCATTGATCCATCTCCCTTGTGTGGGTGCATCTAGTCAGATTTCTACTAGAAGTTAGGGCATTAGCTGCAGTATGCCGGAATGCAACATGCACTCACTATCGCCAACTCGAGTCCATTGCTGCCCAGCCCCGTTCCAATGCTTTCTCCTCAAGCCAAGATTGAGTTTTCTCGCCGTGGGGCGGCTGTGAAAAGATCACGAGACTGCCCGCTCACACCTCCTCGCTCGACATCCAGTGACCATCACAGATGGTGCTGCTGCTAGCCAGCGGCTGGGCCTACATGCAGAAGGCAGAAGTCCGATGACAACTACTACGTTGCAGTACTGGTATAGTAGCTAGTTGCAGAGATCTCCTCAGCAAATGCAATTGCATCAACACCGGTGCGACGCACTTGAAACATTAGCCCTGTTTCCTAGAGTACTGGTAAGTACAGTACGGCTCTGTGTCTTAATTAGTACATACCTCGAGACTGCATTAAAAGCCTTTTTTTATCCAGTTACCCCGAGTACTTAAATTGACGGCGCGACTTGACGTTTGAACATTCTTTTCTTCGTAAATATATTGAGAAATCCTTGAGAATCCTGTATGTACTGTACTGTAGGATATATTCATGCCAACCGAAGTTCCGAAGAAGACATGAATATTCTTCGCTTACTTAATAATCTTGAGAAATGCGTGGGATCCTGCATGGAAGATTTATTCATGTCGATGCTGTGCTTCTTCGTGTTGTAGTTGTACTGTATGCATTATTCTATGGTGACAGATAAACAATCGTACCATAGTACTACTGTAGTACTACTCTAGCTGGCTGGCTAGCTAGCTAGCTAGTAAAAGCCTTGACACCCGAACCGTCACTTTTTTTTCTTTGGTGGATTCCTGTCCATTATTTTTTTGCCGAATACCTGGTAACCAATTAACTTTTGTTGTATCCTAATCAAATCCAGCCAATTAATCATCCATCCGTCATGTCTGACACTATCAAGGAACAACAACCAACCGATTTGGAAATGGAGTTGGGAGAAGCGCCTGTGGGAACAGCTACCGTGGAAGAAACAGGAGAAGACGCAGGTTCGTTGGAGGAGATGAAGCCACCCATGGAGAAGACTCTCGTCGCGGTGAAAGAGGAAGGTGGTGGAATCTCTACCAATGCCAAAGTTCTTGCCTGCACCGGTCTTGGAGTTGTGGTCATGATGCTCGTCCTCATTATCCTTGGTGCAACGGGCATGTTTGACTCGGAGGAAAGTGACTAATATGATGAAGACCAGGAGGAATCATTATGTTATCAAGGTTGGAGGGAAAAGGAGGGGATGTTTTGAATCCCCCGTTTGGATTTTCTTGGATCGGATGGTGGCCTAGTTGGATGCCACCAAGAGTCGGTGGACCGGTGGTATGGACCTTTATGTTTTTCATTTTGCACCGGATGCGGCTGGTATTCTTGCTTCTGTTTGGATACCGTGCATCCAGCATTGTGTCTATCTGCGTCTGTTTTTACCGGATACTTACTCGGTACCTCATTGTCATTGTTAGTGTGAGCAATCCCTACGAGTAACGTAAACAATACATGGTAACCAACTGAA
>Ga0163148_10004623_pt1 | contig 14287 bp, 15 predicted proteins | sample OliLakLV19MP7P2_FD_148606 | JGI IMG/M metagenome (GOLD analysis project Ga0163148, IMG submission 148606) | Freshwater microbial mat bacterial communities from Lake Vanda, McMurdo Dry Valleys, Antarctica- Oligotrophic Lake LV.19.MP7.P2 | ecosystem: Environmental > Aquatic > Freshwater > Lake >...
ATAATGATCTCCTCAGGACCTATAACAGAAATTGAAATAGCTGACATAGGGTTAACCCAACCTACCAATCTTCTAATAGAGTCAGGGATTGTTAACTGACCTCGGTCGCGAATAATACTTACTACTTTCATAATTTGAGTAAAACGAGAATTTCAAGCTCGCTTATATTTTCAGAATATCAGAATATCAGAAATATGTCAAGGTTTGGTTTGAAGCTAATTGTTATAGGGGAGTGCAAATGATGTTTTACTGTAATGCAGGAGATTTGCTTATTTGAATAGATTAATTAGTTTGTTATATCAATGCATTCGGGACTTTTCGGGGCATAGCGCCTCGTCAGGAGCGGGTGACGCAAATTTAGACGAAGTCACAAGCTTTGCTTATTTCGAACCCCTACTTAACCGCATCATTATTGAATTTAGCAAGCTGTTGAAGTCGTATCAATTATTTGAAAGTGATGACTTTGGAATAAATCAAAGGATCTTGAAATAAAATGGGAAGGTGTAATAGTTAAATTAATGCTGAATCAAAAAGGATTTATTCCTCTTATCCTTATAGTTGTAATACTGTCTATTCTGGCTATTACTGGTGGAGTTTATTATTACGAATCAGATAAGAAGCAGTCCGCTCAGGTCAAAACTCAACCGCCTGGTAAATCGAATTTGGAATTACCAAAATCTAAAACAGATGTAGATTTTATAAGTAAACAATTTGATAAGGATCAGAAATTTTTTGAGTCTGAACCCTATCCTTTGGAAATAACTTCTATTAAAGAATCTGAGCTTTTGGGAATGAAATGTTCACCAAATCTTACCTGTACTTCGCCATATGATTCTTGTACATATTCTCCAGAAGGTGCAGACACCTCTAAAAAACCTCAGATATCGACTGATTCTAAAATACTCAAACTAATTAAAGAAGCTGTTAAAACTATAGATCCAACAACTCCGGGATCAATATCTCGCCAGATCGACGAAGTTACTTCATGCGAAACGACTGAAGGATATCAATTACTAAGATACAAAACGGGTGGTGGTGGGGGAGGTACTGGTAGTAAAGAGAACTTTGGCATCGCAAATAAAGATGGCACCTTTACTAGAATTTCTTCAATCAATGAACGTCTTGCCTATTTTGGTTGTACCTCTCCGCTACTACTTACAAAAGATAAAATCCTATATTATCAATGCGAGGGTGGTACACAGGGATTGGGAGGTGGAAGAAGTATTTATAAAATTAATCTAAATGCTAATTCTTCCAGTCTATTGAAGAAATGCATCTCGGTATTAGACGAGTCCAGTGGAAAAAACTCTGTATTTTGTAATGATGGGGAGATAGAAAAGCACTCGCAACATTTAGTATCAACCAATATTCTCGGTGATAAACAAACCATTTCAATTAAAAAAATAAACGGTGAAATAGTTACTCCTGATGTAATTGATCTAAACTATGATGCGATACTGAATAATCTGCGCAAGCTGGGTTTAAAAGGGTCGGGAATGATCGGATATGCACTGGGATTAGGTTCAAGTGAATCTACCTTCGTTTTAGACATACAACCTGCAGACGGGAGCATGTTTGCAGTAGATGTTGATACTAGTACAGGAATAATCAAAGAATCCACATTCATTAAAAAATAAATTATTATAATCAGTATAAATTTTCAGGTTGCAAAACTTGGGTTTAATTTTGGGTTCGGGCCCCGTCAACCATTTTGGGTTTTAGGCACCAATTAATCAAAAATAAAAGTAATTTTGAATCGCTCGATTAGTTCGATATATCAGGCTATTCGGGACACTAATGCAGGGGGTGTCTCGTTAGGAGCGGTGAACCGGGTTCGAACCGGCGACCTTCTCCTTGGGAAGGAGACATTCTACCACTGAACTACCACCGCAATGTTGAGGCTATTATAGCACTCATAATCTTATATTTAGCACAAATTCTTGCTATAGGGTGGTATAATTCGCCTATGAGTGCAGGGGAATTTGAATACGCAGAGCGAAAAGCGCAACAATTTAGAGAAATGGGTGAGAGGGCGTTTCAACACGCGTCAAGAATGACTGCAGCCGGTGCCGCTGGTTCTGCAATCTCTAGAGCGCTATCTACTAATAGATCGGACATAATCACACCACAAGCTCAACGAATCACAGACCCCGAAACAGCAAGGTTAAGGGAAAGAGTAGCTTCTTTAGCAGGCTTTATATTAAGTGATGGAATACATCGAGCCGAAACAACCAGACATTTACGAGGCCAAGTAGATTATTTAAAATCAGAACTTGCTGATCTTAAAGCCAAGCCAAAGGATGAGCCAATTCCTCAAATAGAGGTAGTGACTGTACCAATATTTATTCCAACACCACCTCAAGAGCCAGAAAAACCAAAAACTACGATAGATAAAGATCCAGTTGAGCTTGATGAATCCGAAAACCCCCATAAGGACTTAATCACAGCCGCTGTCAGAAGTGGAGTTCTAAGAAAAATACCTCAAAAACTTCTCATTGCAAAGCTCAAAACAACATCCGTGTTGGAGCTTAGGCTCTCCGAACCAATGTTGTATACCACAACAAAAACTATTAATGATTTAAAATGGGAATGGCATCTCGAGTACCAAAAAGATGAAAGACACTATAAAAAGTACGGGTCTTATCCTTCGCTTTACCCCAGAGGGAGTGACCCACATAAAACCGTAATGGGTGATGCTGTGAATAATGGAGTTGGTGCTGGTAGTGAAGGGATATTAACTGCAACTGTAATACAAGAAGATAATAGAGTGGGTGTAAAGCTCTCTACACCTAAAACATTAGCAGGAAATATTATCGGAATAGGCAGAGAAGATAGTAGAGGGAATATGGAGCTTACATTACTCGCGCTTGAAGAATCTGATAAAGATGTTATTAAAGAGGTTGATGTAGGAGAGTTAGATAAAACCAGAAATATTTTTCTTCCGACAAGAGCCTGGCCAGTTGATAATTTAGAAGGTCAAATAATGGCCGATATTCTAATGGATTCTACTTTGAGGGATAGCGAAGATCCTAAACTCGCTGCAGCATGGAGAAAATTTGTAACTGAGTACGACGGCAAATTACCAGGTTCGGCAAAATTCAGCATCAATGCTGCTTTAAGCTCTCAGCCTGAACCCGAACCTGAAGTTAAGCCACAACAAGTGCAAGAGCCTGCAACTAAACAATCCAAAGGTGAACAAGATTCAAAAAAAGAGGAGAGTGCTGATCCACATAAAGCTGAAATTCTCAAGGCCGTTAAAACAGGCGCATTTGTGAAAATACCCGAAGACGTCGTTAAAAAAATGATTGCTAAAGCAGAGCCTAACGGGCTTTTATGGCAAGATCCTAACTCCCAGCGGAACATGTTGAATATTAGTCAGGATCACGGGCCTCATATGTTTTTTGTGTCTTCAGGATCAAATATAACTCTAGAGTTATGGGCGGGAGAGTATTACAGTTCTCATAACCGATTGCTCACTGGGATAGGGGTTGAAAGAGAAGATGGTTCTTTTGCTTTAAAACTTACAACAGTCGGTCAATCATTAAATCGCTATTTGATAACAAGATTTGAGTTAGACAATCCTGAAACTGTCACTAATCTATACGCCCCAAGGCAAACATGGCATTTATCTGCTATGGAAGGCACTTTTTTTGAAGGATTAGTAATTAAAACTTTATCTACTCTTACTGTAGGTGAAAAAAAGAAATGGGGAGATTATATGAAAATCCATGGGAGAACGATAAAAGATGACTTACGATTTAGAATTGAAGCAGCGCTTTTCTAATAATTCTTACCTGATAAAATTTTTTTGTGCCAGAAACTCTGCAATCTTTTTACTAATAAACAACACCCCACTAGGCGAAGGATGAAGATAATCATCATCCCTCACTAAAAACTGCTTCGCATTGCCCGAATAATCCAAAGACGGCGTAAAAGCGTCTATAACCGGAATCCCGTGCAACTTCGCATACTCAATATGATTCTTGATATATGCATCCCTCTCCAAAGCCCATTCCTTACGTACCTCATCACTCAACTCCTGCGTATTTTTAGCATAAGTCTTCTTATTCGTCCCGATAGTCGCCACGAATATAACTTTCTCCTTCCCGGAAGTCGTCGCAACTAACTCCATAAACTCATCCAAAACCGCAGTTTGCTTAGCTAAACCTCCTTCATTAAACTCTGAAAGTGGATTATGCCCAAATGATTCTAGGAACAAATAATCAAAATCTATATCTTTAATCGGCGCAAAATCCCTTCCTGAATGATAAGTCGTAGTTAAATACCTCTCTTTCGCCGACAAAACACTAGTCGCTCCATACCCATAATTCAAAACCTCTAACGTTTTATCCGGATAAGTTTGATTTAGATACCCCTTGAGTTCATCGCTATTCCCCAAAACTTCAGTCATCGAATCCCCAAGCAGCACAAACGTATAGTCATGAGGATATTTAATTTTCCCGGAAGCAGTACTTGGGCGCGATTCACTCTCGCTCAGTTTCTTAAAAGGGGGCGGCGCCTTTAAAAAACTTTTTTCGATTAAATTGGGTAAATATGTAAAACCTAAAATTAAAGTGATGAATGCAAAAAAAGCGATAACAAACAAAAGATTTCTTGGCAGAGGAGTTTTAATCATCAACTTAAGAAGAGTGCTAGTTTCTTGGGATCTTTAACACAGTTCCAACTTCAATTGTATCAGGATTTGAGATATTGTTGGCTTTAGCAATTGCGTCAAACTTAGTCATATCTCCATAAGCACGTCCTGCGATCTTTGACAACCAGTCATCAGCTTGAACTGTGTAGGTGTCTTCTTTTATCTCAGCTCCCCAAGTAGTCTGGTTCATAGCTCCACCAGTTCCTGAATCTGACATAACAGGTGTTGTGCTTGCTTGCGCGATTGGGGTAGCACTAGCTTCCGGTGATGCCATAGCTTCTGCACTTGGAGAAGGTGAGGCTGAATCTGAAGGGCTTGGGCTGGCGCTTCCACTGGCGTCTGGGCTTGCCATAGGATCAACTTCTAATTCCGGAATAGTTAATTCCTGTCCAACTTCGATACTTTCAGAAGTTAAAGAGTTCTCTTTAACTATCTCAGGATATTTATTGCCGTCGCCATAATAGCTGGCTGCGACTGTAAACAATGTATCACCTTCTTTTACTGTGTATTTTCCAGGTAGATTTTCTTTAGTAACATCACCATTCTCATCGGTCATTTGTTCTGCAACTGGAGTAACAATTCCCTCTTCGTCCTCAGGTTTATTAAAATAGTTAAATACCAACACTCCCAATACAATCACAATCAAAGCTCCTAAAATTAAATTGAGGTAAGACTGATTTTTCTCTAAATCGTTTTGGATTCTATCTAAGAAGTTCTCGTTGGATTTTTTATCGGATCTGGAAGTTACGTTTCTTTCTCCTCTATCTACAGTAACTTTGCTTTCAGCAGCAGATACTCTGGAAGTTGTTCTTTTCGCTGATTTAGTTTTTGATTTCTTGGTTGCCATCTTTTAATTCCTTAATTTTTTCTTCTCTTCGAACGTGTGGCAGCGTAGGTTGATTTTTACACCAAGCACAGCCATGTTGTCAACTATATCAAACTATAGCAATATGAGTTACTACTGAGAAGCTAGCTAACTTTCACCTCTACTTCTCGTCATAGATCTTAACAGTATTCCTTTACGGTCTATCAACAAAAGGCAGTTAGCAATAACCTCGACAGCAAGGGCCTTTACTGTTGCTACATTCAAGAATGTATCTGGTCTGCGATAACGTTTGGATCTCTCCCACAACAACTTCTCTGCGTGAATTGGTATAACATCAGAAACCCCGAAAGCCTTAAAAAGTCTTGCCCCTCTGAGAGAATGACCCAGGTTTGATAAAACTTCTACTTTTCCTAGTAGATGTGGAGCGGCTAATTCAGCATTCTCAGACGTATCTTTAGACGTTTTCTCAGTTCGGGCGTTACTTAATATTGTGCGAGCTGCCCCTCTGGAGTGCAGAGATGCGTATCGCTTCATTTCACTTGCCTCAGAGGGTAAGTCTTTGCCGCCGGTATAACCACCAGCGAAGACTACAAGATCTACATCGCCCGTTTTTAATCTTTCAACAGTTGCCAACGCTCGAAGCTTAGAGGTTTGAGACAGAGCCATGTTACTGCGATGAGCGGTATGCTCGCGCTCTTCCGGAGTTTTAAACCCACCTCCCAGAACGACTAAGGTTACTCGCGGTTCAGAAATATCTCTCATCATTTCACTAAGTATAGCTAAATCTGTGAATGAAAACAACTATGGGACTGTGTTACTAATTGAATATTGATATTATTCAGTTCGAAAAACCCCGCCTTAAGCGGGTATTTTTCAAATCTGCGAGACCGACGGGACTCGAACCCGCGACCTCCTCCGTGACAGGGAGGCGCTCTAACCAACTGAGCTACGGCCTCAAACTTTACTATCTACGCTCTCGCGTAATTTAGCTTGAGTATTCTATCAGTAACTTAAACAGAATTCAATTTACTCATTTATTAAGATCTATTCTGTTGAACAAGGTGTGTGATTTATAGCCTAAACCCTGCTCAATATCGCACTCAATCCCCGGACAAATATTAATCTTCTTCCTCTCCGCCTGAAATTGCTCCTCAGTCAAATACCCATACCCACAGCACCCGTACTTTACATATTGACCCGGGGTTAAATTTATCCAGACAATTTTGCCAACAATAACCAAAACTAAACCTGAGGCAAGTAGAATAATCAGCGCCATTAAGCCTCGAATTAGCATATTTTAATTGTAGTTAATTAGGTTTGTTATTGCTATATTATCGGTATGAAAAGCTCAAACGCTCACATTTCAGATTTGCTGAAAAGTGTAGCTGCCTCAAAAACTCTCTCCAAAGACAATTTCTTCGAAATCCGTGCCTATAATAGCGCTGCTGATGCTATCGAGCATTCCACAGCTGAAATAAAAGACCTCTGGCAGGAAGGTAAGCTTTCTGATATCCCGGGAGTAGGAAAAAGTATCCAAGGCTATTTAGACGAATACTTCAAAACCGGCGAAGTCAAACACTTCGAAACCATTTTAAGTAAACACCCGGCAGTTATATACGATCTAATCAAGATTCCTGGCATCGGCCCGGCAACAGCAGTCGACCTTGCTGGCAAAGGCATTGAAAGCCTAAAAGATCTAGAAGAAAAAGTGCAATCTGGTGAATTGGTAAATGCCGGAGTAGGGGAAAAAACCGTTGAAAAAATCAGGCGCGGACTTTCAGAAACCTCCGGCCGCGAAAAACGAATGCTTCTTCCATACGCCTATGCCCAAGCTGAAAAAATCCTTGAATATATTAAGTCTGACAAAAACGTCGTTGACGCTAGTCCTTTGGGTAGCTTAAGGCGCCAGGTAGTCACCATCGGTGATCTGGATTTTGCAGCAGTCTCAAAAAACCCTAAAGAAACAATTGAACACTTTCTTAAAATGCCGGGAATCATCGAAGTCCAGGGCAAAGGAGAAAATAAAGCCATAGTCGTTTTGCATTCCGGACTTCATGTCGATCTCCTGGTAGGTAAACCAGAAACCTACGGGGCTCTTCTCCAGCATTTCACAGGCTCAAAACATCACAACGTCCATTTGCGTGCTCTGGCGCAAGAGAAAGGATTATCTCTAAGTGAACATGGAGTTAAGAAAGTCGAAACTGGAGAAATAATTCCCGCCAAAACCGAAGATGATCTCTACAAAATGCTGGACATGCAAACCCCACCTCCCGAAATCCGCGAAGATACCGGTGAAATTGAAGCAGCTATAAAAAAGACCTTGCCAAAACTAGTGGAGTTTAAAGAAATAAAAGGCGACTTCCACCTCCACTCAAATTTCCCAATCGACTCTTCCCATGATTACGGGACCGGAACTCTGGAGGAAATAATCCAGGAAGCAATTAAGCTTGGATACAAGTATGTTGGCTTATCAGATCATTCACCAGCCGTCGGAACTCATACGAAAGAAGAAATAATAAAATTAGTAGAAAAGAGGACAAAATTTATTCATCAATTACAATTGAAGTACAAAAGTATTCGAGTACTTAATGGACTCGAAATAGATATTCTCTCCGACGGAACTCTAGCCGTCCCTGAGGAAGGTTTAAAAATGCTCGACTATTCAGTAGTCGGCATCCACACGGGTCACCGAACTAATAAAGAATCCATCACAAAAAGAATCATGAAGGCTTTAGAATCCCCATACTCAACAATCCTGGCCCATCCAACAGGCAGGTTACTAAACCAGCGTGATTCATACGATGCTGACTGGGAAGAAATTTTCAAACTCGCCGCCAAAAACAACAAACTTATGGAAATAAACGCTCACCCCAACCGTCTTGACCTTCGCGATGACCTGGTTCGCGTAGCAATAAAACATGGAGTCAAATTCTCAATAGACACCGATTCCCACGCCATAGATCAAATGACCAATATGCCCTTCGGCGTCTCGGTAGCCCGCCGCGGTTGGGCAACTAAAGAAGACGTTGTAAATACCTGGGACTGGAAAGATTTAGCTAAATTGTTTAATATAGAGCCATGAACAGAGATGAGAAAGAAGAATTACTGGGCTTAATCAAACAAGGCTCGCTGGAAGCTCTGAAATCTGATGAAGCAAAAGACCTAATCAAACAAGGCTCGCTGGAAGCTCTGAAATCTGATGAAGCAAAAGACCTAATCAAACAAGGCTCGCTGGAAGCTCTAAGATCTGAAGAAGCGCGGGATTCGATAGTGAGTGCTTTAGATTCCGCAAACGGCCAAAAAGTTTTGAAAAAAGCATTTATAAAAGCCTTTAAGTCCGAAGAGGGTGCAGATGTTTTTAGTGACCATTTCAGGGATGCATTTCATGAAGTTGTGGCACCTATATTTGAAGAGCACGACAACCGCCTCAAGAAATTAGAAGTAAAATGTGTTAGAATATAAATTATGGACATGACCTTAATCATTATCGGCATAATAATTTTAGTAATAGGTGGCTGGCTCCTAATGAGCTACAACTCTCTCGTTACTTTAAGAAACAGAGTTCGCGAAGCTTGGAGTCAAATTGACGTTCAACTTAAAAGACGCGCTTCCTTAATCCCTAATTTAGTTGAAACTGTAAAAGGCTACGCCAAACACGAAAAAGAAGTTTTCGAGAATGTAACAAAAGCCCGCAGCGCCATGATGGGTGCTAAAGATCCTCACGAAGCAGCTGCTGCAAACGATATGTTAACCGGAGCCTTAAAATCCCTTTTCGCCGTAGCAGAAGCCTATCCAAACTTAAGAGCTTCAGAAAACTTCAAAGGCCTACAGGACGAAATCTCAGACACCGAAACCAAAGTCGCAGCCTCAAGGCAGTTCTATAACACCAACGTCCTAGACCTAAACAACACCATCGAGATGTTCCCGACAGCCCTAATCGCCGGCATGTTCGGTTTTAAACAGGAAGAATTCTTCAAAGCCACCGAAGAAGAGAAAAAAGACATCCAGGTAAAATTCTCCTAAACCGCGCGTCATTGCGAGGAAGAATGACGAAGCAATCTCACACCACATGTTTGTTATTAACAAAATCACAGTCAAAGACTCACAGAATATGGGTCGTGGTGTTTTCGCTACTGACGAAATAAAAAAAGGTGAAGTCCTCGAAGTAGCTCCAATCCTCATTTTGCAATTCACCGATTTCGTTGACACCAAATGGAATCTCCTTTTTGAATATTATTTCTGGATGGATGACGAAGTCGTTTTAGCCTTAGGTTACGGCTCCATGTACAACCACTCCCCGCAGGCCAATGCCAAGTATGAAATTAACATCCCCAAAAAATCCATTACTTTTACTGCTATAAAACCAATAACAAAGGATGAAGAAATATTCTTTAACTACAAAGGGTCAAGCACAACCAAAGCCCCACTCTGGTTCGAAAGAAAACCTGCCATAGACTCCTCGCAATAACATTCGTTTTTTGCTAAAATAGCTTCATATGGCAACTGTCAACACCGCCTGGGATCACGTCTCCTCTAATATCTTTAAAACATACTTAATCATGTTTTTCTTTTCCCTTTTCGCACTTGGAGTAATTTATATATTTGCTCAATTTCTGGGCTTCGGAGATATGGGTTGGATGAGTATAGTCGGCTTCTCCTTTATCTTTATTGGCATATCCAATTTCATATCCTGGTTCTGGTCAGATAAAATCGTTCTCTCCATCTCCGGCGCTAAACCAGTCAGCCTCGAGTCAAATCGGGAACTCTACCGAACTGTCGAAAACCTGGCAATTGCTGGCGGCCTGCCACTCCCAAGAATCTACATTATCGACGACACCGCCCCTAACGCCTTCGCCACCGGCCGCGACCCTAAGCACGGCGTAATCTGTTTCACTACCGGCATTCTCTCTAAATTAACTAAACAGGAGCTCGAGGGGGTAACTGCTCACGAGCTATCTCACATCGGCAACCGCGATACGCTAATGATGAGTGTAGTCTCTGTCCTGGTCGGCACCATCGCTTTAATGGCTGATTGGTTCATGAGAAGCATGTGGTTCGGCGGTGGGGATCGTAACAACAAATCCGGTGTTATGATGATCTTTGCGATAGTTGCTGCAATTTTAGCACCAATCATAGCTTCACTAATCCAAATGGCAGTCTCCAGACGTCGTGAATTCTTAGCAGATGCCTCCGGTGTATTACTAACGAGAAACCCTAACTCTCTTGCCACAGCACTACAAAAAATCTCCGGCGATAAAGAAGCTTTAGAAGCCGCCAATAGGGGAACGGCTCATCTATATATTGTAAATCCGCTAAAAGGCAGTCAGGTTCTAGACGGCTTCGGTAAATTATTCTCAACCCACCCGCCGATTGCAGATCGCATTAAAGCCCTAAACGAAATGGAAGGCAAATTCTAATCGGTGGATCGCATTCTGCTGATAAATTTATTAACGACGCTTACTATACTCCTTGAAATATTTTGGATAATTTCTGACCCCCGCCCTAAAAAAGAGCGTTTTAATTCTTATTTCCAACCGAAAATTTTCCTATACGCTTCCTTCTCCACATTCTTTTTTACCCTAAACTACCTGTCAGGTAGATACTTTCCACTGCCAGAGTCAGGTTTTGACCCTGTTCTTGTTCTAGTCGGATTAGTAAGTTTCATAGGCGGACTGATCCTGGCAATCTGGGCCAAGGTAACCATGGGAAAAGTTTGGGGTATGCCAGCAGAACATCATCTTGATAGGCAAAATAAAATCATAAAGACCGGGCCTTTCAAACACACCCGAAACCCGATTTATTTAGGTTTATTAATGGTCTTAATCGGCTATGGCCTGGCTCTGCAAAGCTATTTCACATTTCTATCTTTAATAGCCATCTATTATTTTTGGAAATCAACTCAAAAAGAGGAAATCATCCTGGAAAAACATTTTAAAGAGGAATACAAAAAGTACAAAAAAGAAGTCCCAAGATTTTTTTAAAAATTCATTTCATTTTAAATAACACAATCATCGACCCCGAAAGAGCAACTAGGTTTAAAAGACTGGAAATCTTCGATCCGTTCATAATTCCATCAAGCAAAATAAGCGCCGACCCCAAAACATAAAGCAAGACAAATTGCTTATTAAGCTTAACCTCCTTTTTCCCCATATCAAAAACCTGAACAAACCAGGAAGCCCCTATAAACAATAACCCCAGTTCCGTAATTCCAATCATCACCTATACTGTACCACTCCCTTAACAATTGCTGTCAAGTCCGGTATAATCTGAGCCATGCGTCTAACTACAGACCAGGTTCAAAAAGTAGCGAAACTAGGAAGTCTTACCTTAACCATTGATGAGGAACAAAAATTCTCCGAACAGTTATCCAAAATTTTAGGATACATTGAAGAATTAAATGCCGTGAATACAGATTCAGTAGAACCCACGTTTAATGTCACAGATAATGTAAACGTTCTCCGCGAAGATATCGACAGGCCGGGCTTATCGCAAGAAGAAGCTCTTCTGAGCGCCTCCGTCAAAAAAGATAACTTCTTCGTCAGCAAAGGAGTCTTCAAGAATGAGTGATCCCACAGGCCTTACCCTAATCCAGACATTAAAAGCGTTAGAAGCAAAAGACTTCTCTTTAGAAGAATTAAATAAAGCCTACCTGGAAAGAATTAAAAAGTATAACCCGGATTTAAATGTTTACCTGGATATAAACGAAGAGTCGGGGGGAATTCCAGCTGCGATTAAAAGCTTAATTTCAACAAAAGGTATCAGAACAAATGCTGCATCCAAAATCATCGAAAATTATAAACCCCCATTTAACGCCACTGTTATCGACAATCTGTTCGGTCAAAACGTTTCAGTAATCGGCAAAACCAACCAGGACGAATTTGCCATGGGTTCATCAGGCGAAAACTCCGCCTTCGGTCCTACCAAAAACCCCTGGGATCCATCAAAAATTCCGGGAGGTTCTTCCTCAGGTTCAGCAGTTGCAGTAGCAGCAGATCTGGCTGTTTTTTCCCTGGGAACGGACACCGGCGGCTCAATCCGCCAGCCAGCATCACTTTCAGGAGTAGTAGGCCTAAAACCAAGCTACGGGAGAGTCTCCAGATACGGCGCAATAGCGATGGCTTCATCCCTGGACCAAATAGGCCCTTTCACAAAATCCGTCGCCGATGCCAGATTAGTCTTAGAATGGATTAGTGGGGGAGATAAATATGATTCAAACGCAACAAAAGAAAAATTCGCACCTGTCGTTGTAAGTGAAGCGCGGCAATCGCTCAAAGGTATAAAAATTGGAATCCCGAAAGAATACTTCGGCGAAGGTCTAGATTCTGGAGTTAAGAAAACCGTCGAAGACGCTATCGATAAGTTGAAAGAACTGGGAGCAGAAACCGTAGAAGTAGAACTCCCCTATACGAAACACGCAATTGCCGTTTACTACATTCTGATGGCCTCAGAAGTCTCATCAAACCTGGGCAGATTTGATGGTTTAAGATTTGGCGGCCCTAGAGATTTGTTCGGCCCCGAACCAAAAAGAAGAATTATGCTCGGAACTTTCGCCCTTTCCTCCGGCTATTTCGACGACTACTTCATCAAAGCCGCCAAAGTAAGAACTCTAATAAAAAGAGATTTCGAAAAAGCCTTCGAAAAATGCGACGTTATAGTCGGTCCCGTTTCCCCAACAGTCGCCTGGAACATCGGTGAAAAAATCGACGACCCCCTAAAAATGTACCTCTCCGACATCTACACCGTCCCCGCATCCCTCGCCGGAATCCCCGGCCTCTCAATTCCCTGCGGCTTCTCCAAAAACCTTCCTGTAGGTCTGCAAATTCTCGGTAAATACATGGACGAAGAAACAATACTAAATGTCGGGGAAATATATGAAAATGCAACTGATTGGAAAAAGGAGAAGCCGAAGCTTGCGGATGGCGTATAGCAGATGGCAGATTGTAAAAATGTTTAGATTTGAAAAATTAGAAGTTTGGAAAGAATCACTTACATACGCGAAGCATGTCTATGAAATTTGTAAAGAATTTCCAAGAGATGAATTATTTGGTTTGACCTCTCAAATAAAAAGAGCGGTTCTGTCGATTTCCAGTAATATTGCTGAGGGATCAGGTAGTTCAAGTAAAAAAGATTTTGCTCACTATCTGGATAAAGCAATTAAGTCGGTATTTGAAACAGTTTCTCAATTATTTTTTGCCAAAGAACTAAAATTCATAGAAATAAAAAGTTTTAATGATTTGTATAATGAAGCTGAACTTCTGGTTAAAAAAATCCAAAGCCTCAGAGGATCATTAATAGACCATACGCCATCTACCATAAGCCATAAGCAATGATATGAAATATAACTCAGTAATCGGACTTGAAGTCCATGTTGAATTAAATACTAAATCCAAGATGTTCTGTGCGTGTAGTGCAGAATACTTTGGCAAAGCCCCGAACACTCATACCTGTCCAATTTGCCTCGGTCTACCAGGAGCCCTACCTAAAATTAATGAAGAAGCTATAAAAAAATGCATACAAATTGGACTCGCGTTAAATTGTTCAATCTCTGAGCATTCTCTTTTTGAAAGAAAAAACTATTTCTACCCTGATTTAGCAAAGGGCTTCCAGACTTCGCAGTTAAGATGGCCCCTCTGCGTTGGAGGCTGGATAGAAGTTAAGTCTGATTCAGGCGAAAAATCCAGGATTCGCATCAACCGTGTCCATCAGGAAGAAGATACCGGAAAATTAACTCACACCGGAAACGAAACTTTAATCGATTACAACCGCTCCAGCGTTCCATTAACTGAAATAGTTACTGAACCTGATTT
>Ga0163148_10004626_pt1 | contig 14278 bp, 17 predicted proteins | sample OliLakLV19MP7P2_FD_148606 | JGI IMG/M metagenome (GOLD analysis project Ga0163148, IMG submission 148606) | Freshwater microbial mat bacterial communities from Lake Vanda, McMurdo Dry Valleys, Antarctica- Oligotrophic Lake LV.19.MP7.P2 | ecosystem: Environmental > Aquatic > Freshwater > Lake >...
CTGCTATATTACTCTCATAAAGATGTTGCCAAACTGGAACACCTGATGAGAGACAAGCCACTAAGCGAAAGAGAAGTGGGGGCACAATTGATACATGAAACGGTATCCTACGCTGAAAGTGCAGTATGTCGCAGAAAAATTCTACTGAATTATTTTGGCGAAGAATATGATACCAGTCAATGCAACTGCATGTGCGACAATTGCAACAATCCTAAGGAAATGCTGGAAGCCAAAAAAGAGGCCCAGCAAGCCTTGCAGGTAATTAAAGGGTTGGATGAGCAGTTTACCATGCAGTACATTCTTTACATTTTACGGGGCAAACCCAATCCTCAGATAAAAATGTTCCGGCACGATGAACGTGATTTTTTTGGCATTGGCAAAGAAAAAGACGAACATTTCTGGAACTCATTATTACGGCAAATTATACTGGAAGGGTTTATAAAAAAGGATATTGAAGAATACGGCGTTCTCAAGTTCACCAAAAAGGGAGAAGCTTTTTTAAAGAAGCCGGTGTCTTTTAAAATAGTATTGAACAATTTATTTGAAGATGCCAATGCAGATGATGAGGAAGGCAACATGCAAAATGCCAGCACCAGTGCTACAGATGAAAAGCTGGTAGAACTGCTGAAAGACCTGCGAAAAAAAGTAGCCAAAGAAAAGAACCTGCCTCCCTTTGTAATATTTTTAGAAGGAAGCCTGGAAGATATGGCAACTATGTATCCAGTTACAATTGAAGAGTTGGAAAAATGCCAGGGTGTAAGTAAAGGCAAGGCCATGCGGTATGGCAAAAAATTTGTGGAGATGATTGCTCAATATGTAGAGGAAAACGATGTAGTACGGCCCGATGATTTTGTAATGAAGGGGGTGATGAACAGGAACAACAATAAAATTTTTATTATTCAAAATGTAGATAAAAAAATACCGCTGGAGACCATCGCTAAAACAAAAGACCTTCAAATAAATGAGTTATTAGAAGAAATGGAAACCATTGTGGCAAGCGGCACCAAACTTAACCTGGATTATGCCATTGATGAAATGGTGGATGAATATGAGCAGGAAGAAATTATAGATTATTTTAAAGCCTGCGAAACCAGTAGTCTTCAAATTGCACAGGAAGAGCTGGCCGATAGCAGCTTTACATGGGAACAGCTTAAAATAATGCGAATTAAGTTTTTGAGTGTGTACGGTAATTAAGTTTTGATAGTACAGATTTCAATTTAAAGGATAACAAAGATAGACCGCATAGTCTTCAACGGCCTCAGAAAAAAAGCGTTAAGAAAATTTGAATGCTTGCCGTTAAGAAATGAAATTGATGTTACCAATGTCTGGCTTTGCTATTAGCCTGTAAGTCGCACAAAAGCAGGGCTAAGCACTAATGTTCGAGCTAATTTCATTTTAGGCAAACTTTCAAATTTTTAGCTTTTATTCTGAAGCCTTGATTTTTTTTGTTACTTTTTTTTATCAAGAAAAAAAAGTAAACATACTCTAACACAAGCAGAAGGAAGTTATGTGGCTAAACTTGATTATTCTCTTAATTTATTTAAACAAAAGCCCCTTTACTAAAAAAGGGGCTTTAATATTGCAGGCCTTAATAAACCGTTTTCTTTTCATTTTTAAATAATAAACAAATGACACCAATTAATGCATATGCTGCACAAGATGAAAGCAGTAAGTTAGCACCTTTTACCATTGAGAGAAGGGAAGTAGGTGCAAACGATGTACAAATAGATATTTTGTATTGTGGCGTTTGCCATTCCGATATTCACCAGGTTCGCAACGAATGGGGCGGATCCATTTTTCCAATGGTACCGGGGCACGAAATTGTTGGCCGTATCATAAAAGTTGGCGAAGAGGTTACCGACTTTAAAGTGGGTGAATTGGCTGGTGTTGGTTGCTTTGTAGATAGCTGCCGCACCTGCCCTAGCTGCCTGGCAAATGAAGAACAATACTGCGATACAGCCATGGTAGCCACTTACAACGGTAGAGACAAAGAAGGAAATCCAACTTATGGCGGCTACAGTACACAAATAATAACCGATCAAAAATATACGCTGCATGTCTCCGAAAAACTGGCATTGGAAGGCGTTGCACCATTGTTATGTGCCGGTATCACCACCTACTCACCGCTGCGCCACTGGAACATTGGCAAAGGGCATAAAGTTGCAGTAGTTGGTTTGGGTGGTCTTGGACACATGGCGGTAAAATTTGCTGCGTCTTTTGGTGCAGATGTTACTGTATTAAGTACATCTCCCTCAAAAGAAAAAGATGCACTTGCATTGGGGGCCCATCATTTTGCAGTGACTAAAGATACTGCAACAATGAAAGGCCTGCAGGGGAAATTCGATTTTATTTTAAGCACCATCTCTGCCCAGCACGACTACAACCAGTACCTTAATTTATTAACCCTTAATGGCACGATGGTGGTAGTTGGTGTACCGCCACAGCCTTCAGCAGTGCAGGCATTTAGCCTTATAGGCAAGCGTCGTTCACTGGCTGGTTCACTTATTGGGGGTATTAAAGAAACACAGGAAATGCTGGATTACTGTGCCGAACATAATATTGTATCGGATGTAGAAGTAATTGATGCCGATTATATCAATGATGCCTATGAAAGAATGTTAAAGGCCGATGTTCGGTATCGTTTTGTTATTGATATTGCGTCACTTAAATAAACAGGGAAGCAATAATATTTTACAATCGAGGCTGCTTAAATGGTTTTTTGGTACACTTAAAATAATTAGCTGAATATGTTTGTTGATTTTAAATCAAAACTCCTATTTTTGCTGCCCCGAAAGGGAATTGTCCTGTAAAAAGGATGATGGTGTGATAGCTCAGTTGGTAGAGCAATGGACTGAAAATCCATGTGTCGCCGGTTCAACCCCGGCTCGCACCACAGCAACGGTAAAATTGAGATAACACTCAGTTTTCCCGTTTTTATTTTCAGTCAAAACCTGCTTCAAGCATGCAAAGCATGCTGAATGCCGAATATATTTTTAGAGTTCGATCAGCCTTTGTTTCCTCATTTACATACACTCTTTCCGGAAAAACTAAAAATTGAATGCGGTTAATAGAGCCCCTATTCACTACATAGATAAAGGTAAATTAGCATATACATCTATCAACAACGTGACTGGCCTCGGTTCAGGTGGAATCAGGAAACCGTTTCCCTATTACTTGCACAAGTAAAGCATCGTCGGGTAAGATTGCTTGGCCGGATGGAAAATGTAGGTTTTGATCTTAAGAAAGAAGCTACCCTGCAAACCTTCCTGTTAGATGTATTAAAATCCAGCGAAATGGAAGGTGAATTATTAGATAGCGACCAGGTACGATCATCAATAGGCCGTAGGCTGGGCATGGCCGATGCAGGCATGATACCTGCCGGCCGTAATGTGGAAGGCGTGGTGGAAATAATGCTGAATGCAACACAACAATTTAATGAACCGTTGACGGATGAACGCTTATTAAACTGGCATGCTGCGCTGCCGGTAAATTTAATTTACAACGGCAGTACGCTGCCTTGTGAGCTTATAAATACCGGCTTCAAGGTTAACAGGGCCATCTTGCTCAAAAGCTATTTTCTCTTTGATTCCAGATTTCAAAGTAAAATATTCGTTAGAAAGTGCTTTGCATGCCGAAATGAATTTTTGCAGGATAGGTTGCGAATCAAACGCACTGTCAGTTGCTTTTCTGGCGCCATTCACTGTAAAAAAATAAGCTATTTCACTTTCAAGTTGTTTTAAACGCTCCTTCATCCTGCTAACCGGAGTATTTCTCATGTATCTCACATTATTAAAATCATCTTCTCCAACAAGATTTTCAGTTGTCTCTTTGATCATTGCAGAACTGATGCTCCTTATAAGATTTAGTAGTAGCCCTATTTCAGTAAAAAATGGAACTATCTTTTGAGGTGTCATAGTTGTTGTTTTAGTTGGTTGACGAATTGGAATAGCATGCCCGTCAAAATGGTATTTATAGTCAAAATATTATATCAATTTTTATGAAGGAGGAATAGGGAGCGAGGTTATTAACGAATATTTTTCAGCCTTAGTATAATAGTACAGAAATATTTATTAAACCTGAGGAAAAGGCACAAATGGCAACAGAAAAGGGAAGCTTCGAATTTCTTCGGCAATCTCAGATAAAAACCCTTCCCGCAATCCAAACAAAGATAAAAATGGTAATCCCCATAATGGCGGTGGCGGTGGAATACACCCGTAAAGTGACATCTGCATGCAGGCCCGAAAACTTAGTAATCACCCAAAAATAGGCGTCGTTGGCATGGGAGATTACCATGGAACCGGCACCCATGGCGAGCAGGGTAAATAACTTACCGGTTTCTGTGCCAAGCCCGAGTGAAAGTAGCATAGGAGATACAATGGAAGCGGCTGTAATAATCGCCACGGTGGAGGAACCCTGGGCAGTTTTTAGTAACACAGTAATTAAAAACGGTACGAGGGGCCCAAGCTGCATACTCCCCAATGCGTCACCAGCTATAGTACCAATACCAGTTCCTTTAATGACGCCGCCAAACATTCCGCCTGCGGCGATAACAATGAGTATAGGCCCGGCTTTTTCAATCGCATCTTCAATTACTGAATTAATAATGGTCATGTTTCTTTTGCGAAACAGCAGCAGGGCAAAAAACACACCTATCAGTAGCGCCATAACGGGCTGGCCTGTAAAAATGAAAATATTTGCCAACAGATTTCCTGGATTTGGTTGCAGTATTTGCAAAAGGGAACCAACAGCAATCAGGAGCAAAGGCATTACAACGGGAAGAAAAGAAAGCAGTACGGGAGGGTAGGTAATTTCAGTTTCATCATGTTCTTTAAGATCATGTTCTTGTGAAGGTGGATAATATTTATTACGGGTTAGCTTATTCACCCACCAATACGCAACAATGGCTCCTGGAAAGGCAAACAGCGTGCCAAGCAAAACAAGATGGCCAATATTGGCATTGAGTATACCGGCCGCAGCCAATGCCCCCGGATGTGTTGGAATAAGGCAATGCACACTAAGTAAACTGCAGCCCAGTACACCTGCAATCAACGCCATTGAAGTTTTTGTTTTGGCACTAAAAGAACGGGCCAGCCCGCTGAGGATGATAAAGCCGGAATCGCAGAAAATGGACATGCCGGCAATAAAACCCGTAATACCAATAGCAGCCACAGCATGTTTTTCGCCGGTCTTTGAAATGATGTAACGGGCCAGCACGGTGGCGGCACCGGTAGTATCGAGTATAATGGCGATGACTGTTCCGAAAATAATAAGAAAGCCTGTGGCACCCATCGTGCTGCCAAAGCCTTCTTTCATAATTTGAAAAACGTTTTTAGCTGGCAACACTGCAACAGCCAACACCAGTGATACGATGAACAAAGAAATAAACGCATTGAGTTTCCACCGGGAAGTAAGTAAAATGATAGCGACAATACTGGCAATTACCAATGCTAATACAACGGCGGTACTCATGCGGCTTTATTCGTTTTGATGATTATTTCTAAACTGGATACAAACAAGGATCGTGTTTCGAACTAAATGGTCACATATCAAATCTATATCTTTTTCTGCCCTGATTGCTATTCCAACACTTTGCTTAAAATAAAACTCACTATCCCGAAATGCCGATAATGGTGTTTTCACCAACATCCAAAGCCATGAACTGTATGGCAGTTAGCAAGGTGTAAACATACTAAAGTCATCAATACCTATATGATAGCATTTCGCTGAAGAAAAATAATATTCCTACGGCATATTGCAAAAACCAGCTTTCACATAATTTCAGTGAATTTATTCAAGTTTTTGCATGAATACATCCTGGTTAAGTAAATCTGTATCTTTCCGTAAAACAAACAAACCATGCAGGCAATTCTTTCAATTATCATCATCATACTTTTAACCATTGCCATTGTTTTAATGGTTGTTTTTAGGCCAAAATCTTCAGCAGCATTAAATGTACTTTCTCAGCAAATTGCTGAGCTGCATTCCAACATTACCAAGATTGAAATTACACTGAAAGATGATTTTAGAACTAACAGGGAAGAGAATGCAGGCATTGCCAAAGACAACCGGGCTGAGTTAAACAATACAATCAAAGATTTTACACTGGAACAGCGCAGCAAATTTGCTGAACTTAAACAGGAGCAAAAAGAATTAACGAGCAAAACGGTTGAGCAACTGGAAAAGATTACCGGTAAGATTGAAGAAAAATTAAGCGCATTAAATGAACAGGCAAAAGCTGATAATGACTTAATGCGTAAGGCGCTTATTGAATCTTTCAAAGGCTTCCAGGAAACCTTTGAGAAAAATGTACATTCTTTTAATGAATTACAGAAAGAGAAATTCGGGCAACTGGAACTGCGGCAGAATGAAATGGTACATAATACGGAGATCAAACTAGAAAGCATCCGGGCCACCGTAGAGGAAAAGCTTGAAAAAACTTTGAGCGAAAGACTGGGACAGAGTTTTGAAACAGTTGGCAAGCAATTAATTGAAGTACAAAAAGGATTGGGCGAAATGCAAACACTGGCACAGGATGTAGGCGGGTTAAAAAAAGTATTGAGTAATGTAAAGATGAGGGGTGGCATTGGCGAAATACAACTGGCTATGTTGCTGGAACAGATATTGGCTCCCGATCAATATGAAGCCAACGTAAAAACTAAAGCCGGCAGCAGCGAACTGGTAGAGTTTGCTATTAAACTTCCCGGCAGAGATGACAACAACCAGCAGGTGTGGCTGCCGGTGGACGCCAAGTTTCCCAAAGATGTATATGAACAGTTGCAAACAGCTTACGACATAGGCGATACTATCCAGGTAGAAATAGCGCAAAAAAACCTGGAAAATACCATCCGTAAAATGGCCAAAGACATCAGTGACAAATACATTGATCCGCCCAATACTACCGACTTTGGTATTATGTTTTTACCCTTTGAAGGCATTTATGCCGAGGTGGTGCGGAAGGCAAGTTTGCTGGAAGATTTACAGCGCAATTACAAAATTGTAGTTACAGGGCCAACCACATTGGCGGCCATTTTAAACAGTCTGCACATGGGTTTTAGAACACTGGCCATTCAAAAAAGAAGCAGCGAAGTATGGAAGGTGTTGGGGGCAGTAAAAAAAGAATTCGAAAACTTTGGCGGCCTGATGCACAAGGCACAAAAAAATATCCAGACGGGCCTTGATCAACTGGATGATGTTATGAGCAAACGAACCAAGGCCATACAACGCAAACTCCGAAGTGTAGAAACCCTGAATGAGGCTGATGCCAAACTATTGTTACCGGAAATTACAGATGCTGAAGCTGAGGAGGAAGATGGTGAGCAATAGGCAATGGGGAATGGGTATTGGTGAATGGGCAATTGGCAATTAGCAATGGGCAATACCAACTTACTGAAGCTTACAGGTAAATGTCTTTAGGCTAAAGAAGAGAACAAAATTTTAACAAACTCCCCATTGGTGGAAAACAATTAAGGCCTTATTTTTACGTTATCAAAAAAATTAAAAAACTAAACGTATGAAAAAATTATTTTTATTAGCTACTGCAGCATTGCTGGTAACTGGCGTAACATTTGCCGACAATGGCAAAAAGAAGAAAGATAGTAAAAAATCCTGCTGCACTAAAAGCGGAAAATCTTGCGGCAAAAATATGGACGCTAAAGAAAAAGAACCAGTGAAAGAAAAAACAGCCAGTTTGTAGAAACTATTTGAACAAGATATGTAGTCCCCTTCATTGTTGAAGGGGATTTTTTATTTTAAGGCATCTCTAAAAACTATCCTTTTCCCTCGTTTAGAGAGCCTGTCCCTACTTTTTGGGAGGAATTAAAGGGTAGGCCAAACAAAAAAAGGAGTTTGTAGATGTGCCCTTTAGAATATAGAAGTCAACTGCTTAAGATGAGTAATGGTAAAAGTTGGCAGCAGCGTTGTGGTAGTTTCAATGTGATTAACAAATACATTGTCCATACCGGCATTGATGGCACCCTGTATATCGGCATCTAAATTATCACCCAGCATTATACTTTGGTGCAATTGGGCACCTGCTTCGTTTAAAGCATATTCAAAGATTTCTTTTTTAGGCTTTAAACTGTTGCTTTTTTCTGAGGTTACCACATGGGTAAAATAATTACTCAACCCACTGTTGTTAAGTTTACTCCACTGGATTTTTTCAAAACCATTGGTGATCAGGTGTAGCTGGTATTTTTTTTCCGACAGGTAATCCAATATTTCTATTGTGTAGGGGAATAATATTTTTTTGGATGGCAGTATTTCCAGAAATTTTCGCTCATTACTTTGGCCAGTGGTTCATCAGCAATTTTAAATTCAAGCAAAGTGCGCCACATCCTTTTCCATTTAAGTTCTTCACCGGTAATAAAGCCTTTGTGATACCTGTCCCACAAAATGTCATTATGAATTTTATACAATTTGTAGAAATCTTCAAATGGCACCACGCCTTTTTCTTCCAGTTTAAAAAATGCATAGATTTCAATCAGTGTATCTTTGGCGTTGGCATCAAAATCCCAAAGGGTATGGTCGAGGTCAAAAAAAAGGTGTTTGTATTTCATAATCCTGTTATAACAACAAAATTGCTGTTTTATTACTTTAATCTGCTAAAATGTTATAATACTTAACTTAAAAACAATAAAAATTTCAATATGGATATTCAGCATAACAACATAAAAGGTAAAAATATTGTGGTAACCGGTGCATCAAAAGGCATGGGGAAAGCCATTGCAGCAGCCTTTGCAGCTGATGGCGCCCACCTCTTTTTGTGTGCCCGAAATGCAGCGCAATTAAACAAAACCGTAGCTGAATTACAACTGCAATATCCGGAAGTAGTAATAAAATCCACCACTGCCCGATCTATCTGTAAAAGACCAAACGATGGCTTTTGGCAAATGGATAAATGAACAGGTTACAGCAGTAGATATTCTGGTAAATAATGCCGGTCAGTTTTTGCCCGGTAGTGTACACAACGAACCGGATGGCATTTTGGAACAAATGATACAGACCAATTTGTACAGTGCTTATCATCTTACCAAAACTTTATTACCTGCAATGATGGAACAGCAACAAGGATACATTTTCAATATCTGTTCCATTGCAGCGCTGCAGGCTTACAATAACGGCGGCAGCTACAGCATCAGCAAGTTTGCAATGATGGGTTTTAGTAAAAATTTAAGGGAAGAATTAAAGCCGTACAACATTAAAGTTGCAGCGGTTTATCCGGGTGCTGTGCTTACAGATTCCTGGGGCAATTATGACAACTCCAATCATAGAATAATGGAGGCAACCGATATTGCAACTATGATTGTGGCAGCCTGCAAACTTTCAGCAGGTGCAGTTATGGAGGATATTATTTTAAGGCCTCAGTTGGGAGATTTGTAATACAGAAGCTGCAGTTAATTTGCCAATAAATTTTTAAAAATAATTGATATCCCAAAGCCAATACACAGCAAAGACGACAACAGTATTAAAGTTACCTGCAACCTTTCAGCAGGTGCAGTAATGGAGGATATTATTTTAAGGCCTCAGCTGGGAGATTTGTAATACAGAAGCTGCAGTTAATTTGCCAATAAATTTTTAAAAATAATTGATATCCCAAAGCCAATACACAGCAAAGACGACAACAGTATTAAAGTTACCTGCAACCTTTTAGCCTGCAATATTTTTTTTGAAAACGGCATACTAAACATTGCAGCTGCTACCAGCATGCCGAAGATAGAGCCAATGCCAAAAATGAGTAAATACAGCATGCCAATTTGCGGACTTGCCATCTGCAAGATTACAAGGAGCACCAGTTCTCCACTGCCGGCAAGGCCATGCACCATGCCCACTCCATAAGATACAAGGTGCAATTTTTTTAATCCTGTATTGGTAACGGCCACCATTTGCGCTGCTGCCGTATGCGGATGTGCATGTGTTTCTACCGTTGCAGCTGATAAAAATCCTTTTAACTTAAAGAGCCTGTACAATCCCAACAGTACCAACATCAGCCCTACACCTGCTTCTAAATAATGAAAATAAGCAGGGTTTAGCTGTACTTTTAGCAGTAACATAATTACTCCTGTAAGTAAGATGGTAGAGGTATGGCCCAGCCCCCAAAAAATCCCATCCTTTACCGATTTGAATGTGCTGTTTCGTTGCGACACAATATTGCTAACGGCCAACAAATGGTCCGTTTCAAAAGCATGGGCAAAACCTGCATAAATAGTGAGTAAAAGTGAAAATGGAAACATCAGTTTTTTTATAACTTGAAAATAATAATCCGGTAATTACCGGCATTAAAGCAGTACACAAACTAATTACTTTTTACCGGGGAAACGTTAATCACTTTCTATTACACCTGCTCTTTCAATAGTACTAATACCAGCATATTTTCAACACGTTTGCCGCTAATGCGGCTGATTGATAAATCTGATTTTGCGCAGGGCTTTTACATCACTGATGCTGTTTTCTTTTCCTGCACTTTATTTAATAACCAGTTGCACCATTCTTCCATTCCATCGCCTTTTAAACTGGAGATGGTCATCACTTCAATATCAGGATTTACATCCAGGGCATCCTTGGTTACGGCTTCAACGGAGAAGGGTACATAAGGCAATAAATCTGCCTTGGATACCAGCATCAGTTCGCTGGTTAAAAACATACGGGGATACTTTTTAGGTTTATCATCACCTTCGGTGGAAGCTAAAACTGTTACCCTTAAATCTTCTCCCAAATCGAATGCTGCCGGACAAACAAGATTGCCCACATTTTCAATAAACAACAAATCCACGCCTTCTAAATTGATATGGTCTAACGCCTGTAATACCATCTGGGCCTCAATATGACACATGCCGCCTGTAACAATTTGTAATGCATTGATGCCCACTTCTCTCATACGAATGGCGTCTCTTTCTGTTTCGGGATCACCCACCAAAACAGCCATATTTAATTTGCCGGCAAGGCGTTTGCCGGTCTCCTGCATCAGGCTGGTTTTGCCGCTGCCCGGTGAAGAACAAACGTTTATCACCAGTATTTCGGGCAATCGTTGCCTGATGGCTTTTGCTACAAAATCATTTGCTTTTAATAAATTAAGGGTGGTATTTTCACATTGAACAGACCCAACCGGGGCTCTGTTACTTTTTGGTTTTGCTATATTCATTAACTGTGTTTTTTTTAATTTTTGTACGAATAAGTGTTTGAAATCCCAACTAAATCTGCATGACCTCACCCCAACCCCTCTCCAAAGGAGAGGGGCTAGACCCCCCATGACCAGTGATTGTTTTAGCGCTATGGAAGAATTTTAGTCGGGCAGGAGTGATTTATTAAATTAAATCCTGCTTGTTATTTTTCTTCAAACTCAACTTTATTAATCATCATTTCCAGCCCCTGCACAATATTGTTGCCGGGCTTTCCGCAGGTGCATACAAAAGTATAGTTTAATACTTCGGTGTCTTTATCACATGCCTCGCAATGAATTAAAATAGGCAATACTTCCACATGCAAATTGGTGTTGCTGTACCTGGGTTCGTCCAGCAATACGGCTTCAAAAGCATTTTGCATTAATATGGGCTGAATGCTTGACAATATCCCCACTTTTAAATAGATGCCTCTCAGCTGTTCTATCTTTTCCGGAAACTCTTCTTCGAGTGTTCTGAAAATATTTCTAATCAATGATATTTCGTGCATACATTTAAATGATAAAGCAGCTTGCTTTTGATTTAAAAACAATCAAAGATCAAGAGTTGGATTTATATTTTTTTATTCTTTAAAAAACATGGAAAGTTATATTTTACACCCCATTACTTCGGCTGCTTCCTACAATCACTTATTTATAAAACCCTTTAGTTGATCTACATAAACATGCCCTCTTTTTTCTGCAAAAAAATCGGCTGTTAATGCCAGCAAAGCCATGATGGCGAGTGCTATGCCAACACCCTTCCAAAACGATTGTGCCTGATTGTTATTAAAATAAAAAAACAGTGCAATACCCAGGATGGAAAATGCAATTTCTACATATCGATAAACTACAAAGTTCTTCATCACCACTTCCATTCTTGGTAATTCTTTTTCTTTTAACTCACCGGGATTCATGCTAAGTGCATATACATTTTTTATTCTGTCTTCATCGCTTCTTTTGTACACGGTAAAGCCAACAATGCCTAATAATAAACCTATCAACAATAATGGCATGGCTGCACCTTTATAAAAAGAAGTTTTTAAAAAGTAAAAAGCAATAATGGCCAGCAGGATACCTGAAATACCAATTGCCATAAATACCCAGCTTTCTGCCTTCTCTGCCAGAAAGTATTTTTCGATCGCTTCTTTTGTAAGCATATTATTTCCTTTTAAGCAGCAGCTTTATTAATCCGGCAACAGAAACCATGCACCACACGCCTTCCAGCAATATGAAAGGTACATAATTTATCAGCGTGGAAGCATAGCATGCAAGCCCTGCACCAATAATATTCATGCAAAAAAACAATATTCCTTCTTTGGTGATAATGGAAAAAGTATTAAAAAAATAAGCCAATAAAATAAGGCCTACCCCAATGCTGCCGATGATATCGTTGTAATTCATAACAATCAATTTAAAGTTGAACTTTAAAGCCTGCATTTTCCAAAGCCTTAATGGCCGTTGATAATTTCTCTTCTTTTACCATTACATAATCGGTATCGTAGGTGGCAATTACACAAATATTCACTGCTGCATCGGCCAATGCAGTGGAGAATTGAGCCGTAATTCCTGTAAGCGACAAATCAAGAACTTCCAGTATTTTCAGTAACCGCCATTGGCCATTTTGTTTTACCTCCCGGGATACAAATTGACTTTCGCAAACTATGGAAAGTTCGTTGGAGGTTTTTGAAATACTAAAAAATGCTGAGGCAGATACCCAATCAGGTATTGCTTCTTCAGGGGCCAGCCTGCACAAGGAATATTCCCTGGATAGCAATTGAAATGTTAAGCGATTCATGCAATAAATTTATCCAATAACCGAAACAAATCATTTTTATTTTGGGTAAGATATTGACAACCATTTTTAATTACTTCTTTAGATTGAATATAATTTCCCTTTTCATTAAGTTCATCCCCATCATGGCTTATCATTTCATTGATCACCTTCTCATCCATTTCAATATGAAATTGAAGACCAAGTACATTATTGCCAACCAGGTACGCCTGGTTTTTGCAGGTATCTGAAGATGCAATCAATGTAGCATCGGCAGGTAAATTAAATGTATCTCCATGCCAATGAAAAACTGTGTAAGGATTTTTAAAGTGATTGAAAAACGGATGCTGTGTTGCTTCTTTTGTAAATTGCACCGAAAAAAAACCGATTTCTTTTTCTTCCTGCGGATAAACGTTACTACCCAATGCATGGGCAATTAATTGCGAGCCAAGACAAATACCCAATACCTTTTTACCGGCGCTAACAGCCTCCCTGATAAAATCTTTTTCCTCCCGCAGCCATGGGTAAATTGCCTCTTCATCCACATTCATGCAGCCGCCTAAAACCAATAAAAAGTCTATATCATTTATTAATGGAAACACAGGTAGCTCTTTATAAAAACGAGTATAGTTAATGCTGTACTGTTGAATATCAGCCCATTCTAAAATGCTACCCGGAGTTTCAAACGCTACATGTTGAAAGCAATGAATTTTCATAAAGAATATGTTGATGGCTATTTGTTAGCGAAGTGAAAATAATAGTCTATCAAATTCGGGGTAATAATTTTACTTACCAAACTGCCGCAAATGATGGTCTATGTGAACATACATAAATCTGCCCCATTGGCTAAGGTTTAATTCGCCGAACATAGGATGGGTATTCAATTTCTTTTGTTTAGGAAAATTTCTTACTGCATACAGCAGACTAGTTAAGTTTTCTTTTTCAGTTTCAATGTCTGTTGAAGGAGTACCGTAATATTTTTGGTTCATGTCCACAGGATCTTTCATGTTTTTAAAAGGAATTTGTGGAAGCCACAAGCCAAGGTATTTGGCTATATTTCGGTTAATGAAAGTTGGCTTTTCATGCGGTTCTTTTTCGCCGGTTGCTAACCTTATCTGGTCGCTGCAATGTGCCAGCATTTGTTCTACCATCATGATTCCCCACCGCCGCTGGCTGAGCTTATTGAGTGTGGCAATCCGCCCAACAACTTCATCATAATCTGCTTCGTTGTGAATATTTTTCATAATCGTTTAAAAAAATGAGCAATAAATACAATAATCATTTTGCTTTTTCCTGTAATTTTTTTACAAGTTTTACCACCATGCTACGTGGAGAAAACCTTACACTGTTAG